>ENA-ORMN01002229-ORMN01002229.1-human-gut-metagenome-genome-assembly--contig:-NODE-2229-length-17217-cov-3.270889_pt1 | contig 17217 bp, 14 predicted proteins | sample MGYA00242102_ERZ508993 | MGnify/ENA primary metagenome ERZ508993 (study PRJEB26280, sample SAMEA2338770) | human gut metagenome | biome: human gut; feature: human-associated habitat; material: faeces... | reverse complement strand
TTATATATGGAGGCAGATTGTGAAAAAACAGAGTACCAGGAAAATAGATACCGTGTCGGGAGCAACTTACAGCTCGAAGGGAATCCTGGAAGCAATCAAAGATGCCCTGAATCATGCAAAAGAGGCAACTAACGGGAAAGAAACTGAAAAGCCGGCAGAAACCGAGACGCAGAAGCCAGCAGAAACCGAGAAACCCTCAGAAAGTGAATCTTCATCGGAGAGTGAAAAAGAAAGAGTGTATGCCGACGGAGATTATACCGCTTCGGCAACCTGCACTTCCTCTGACGGAGGAGCGTTTGACGATTATACACTGACTGCGACCGTCACGATCAAAGATGACAAGATCACAGCGATCACAAACGTTGCCGGAAGCGGAGCAGGTTATGTGGCTGCAGATGCTCTTTATATAAAGAGGGCGGCAGAAGGCACAAGAAAAGCACAGGGAGTGGTAGCACAGGTTCTGGCAAAGAACAGCCTGGACGAGATCGATGTGGTATCCGGTGCGACCTGTTCGTCCAGTGCCCTTTTAGAAGCCTGCAGACAGGCACTTGAGAGTGCAAAGATCGTGCAACAAAGTGAGTAAAAAGTAAGGAAGATTCTGATGAAAAAATTCTGGATAAAAATGTGCAGCCTTATGCTGCTACTGTTTCTGATCGGCGGTTACAATACCGTGCTTGCAATGCGGGAGCAGCGAGATGAGATCGCCAGGCTGACCGCAGAGCTGGAGGGCAGCAAGATGACCGTTTCAGCTTTAAAGGAACAGCAGGCAAAGAAAACAGAAAATACAGCGGCAGAGGCTTTAAAAGGTGCAGATGCCAAGAATACAGACGGAGGCTGGAAGGACGGCACTTACGAAGGGGAAGGTCAGGGATTTGGCGGCAAGGTCGTTGTGGAAGTGACGATCGAGAACGGAGAAATCACGTGCATTGAAGTCAAAGAAGCACAAAAAGAGGACAGTGCATACCTTGAAATGGCAAAGGATATCATCGAGGATATCGTAGATGCACAGTCGGCGGACGTGGATACTATCAGCGGAGCGACCTTCAGTTCAACCGGAATCCGGGAAGCAGTTACACAGGCACTTGAAAAGGCGGAATAAGAAATGAACAAGAAACTTGACAGAAAAAAGCAAAAACAAGTACATCGCTATGTAAGAGCTATCATACAGCTGATCTTCTTTCTGCTGGTACCATCCGCTTTTACAGCTGCATTTTCCGGTGTAAAATATCTGTTTACGCAGATTGGCAAAGGAGATGCGATCGGCATGACAAGTTTTGTCACAGCTCTGTGCGTCCTCTGCCTTTATACCATTCTGTTCGGTCGGTTTTTCTGCGGATTTGCCTGTGCATTCGGAAGTTTCGGAGATGCACTGCATGGTATTTATCTGTGGATCTGTAAAAAAATCAGGAAAAAACCGTACCGTATTTCAGAGAAGATCACAAAGTATTTATATTTGCTGAAATACATCGTGCTGGCTATGATCAGCCTGTTATGTTATGCAGGCGTTTATGCAAAAACAAAGGGCACCAGTCCGTGGGAAGTTTTTTCCATGATCCGTGCCGGAAACTTCAAACTTGGCGGATATGCCATCGGGATTGTACTGCTGACCATTCTGATGATCGGCATGTGTGTGCAGGAACGCTTTTTCTGCCGTTTTTTCTGTCCGATGGGTGCAGTCTTTTCCCTGCTTCCGGCACTGCCGTTCCTGACACTGGCAAGAGAGCGTGAAAACTGCATCAAAGGATGCAAGGCATGTACAAAGAAATGTCCTTCTAACATTGGACTTCCGGAAGATGGATCTCCGAAGGTAGAAGGGGACTGTTTCCAGTGTCAGAAATGTATCGATACCTGTCCGAAAGGAAATATTCATACCGGAGTAAAAGGACTTCGTGGAAATGAATTCTGGTTTACGATTTTGCGGGCAGTAATCTTACTGATTCTTCTACTCTGGCTGGGTGTATAGAAGATGAAGAAGAAAGATCTGATACTTGGAGCAGGAATTATTGTGATTGCGCTTGCGATGCTGCTTGTGATGCAGCTGACGAGAGGGGAAGAAGGAAATCAGATCCGGGTTATGCTGGATGGGAAAATCTATGGAACGTATTCCTTGTCGAAGGATCAGACCATCGAAGTAAAGGATGGCGATTTTTATAACCGGATCCGGATCGAAGACGGAAAGGCGTATATGGAAGAGGCAAACTGCCCGGATGGATACTGTGAAGAGCAGGGAAAGATCAGCGGGCATACACAGACGATCGTCTGTCTGCCACATAAGCTCGTAGTAGAGGTTCTGGAAAATGAGAATGACCAGAGCTTTGGAACTTCAGATCCGGAAGATGTAGCTCCGGATACGATCGCAAAATGATAAAGGAAAAACAGATGAATAAAAACAAAAAACTTGCCAATATGGCAATGCTGGTTGCGCTGGCGATGATATTCAGTTATGTGGAAAGCTTAATACCGATCAATTTCGGGATACCGGGAATGAAGCTCGGAGTTGCCAATCTGGTGACAGTGACTGGGATGTACTTTCTGGAATTTCCGGAAGTATTTCTGGTGGTAGTTATGCGAATCCTGCTGACCGGCTTTTTATTTGGAAATGGAATGTCGATCGTTTACAGCCTGGCAGGAGGAATCTTAAGCTTTCTGGTCATGGCGCTGATGAAGAGGCTGAAAGGATTTTCCGTAGCCGGAGTCAGTATCGCCGGAGGCGTGTCACACAATATCGGTCAGATCATTGTGGCATCAGTTGTGATAGAGAATCTGAAACTGATTTATTATCTTCCGGCACTTCTGATCGCTGGTACAGTGACCGGATTTGTGATGGGAATGATAAGTAAAAAGTTGCTTCCGATCGTAAAAAGAGAATCGGAGAGAGAGGCGCAGATAGGTTAATTTTTTTTAATTATGGGTTAGCAGAAACTAACTTAATAATAAATTTTATCAACAACAAGGAGGTAATTATGGGAAAGGGAACAATTAAGACAAAAGCTATGACGATGGCTGTGGCGATGTCAATGGTAGCTGGACTTTGTCCGTCGACGGTGTTTGCGGCAAACAGTGAGGTTGTAGCGAAGGTTCAGGATGGAACATATACAGGGACTGCAGAGTGTACACCGGATGGAGATGGAGAGTTTACAAAATATAATTTATCTTTATCAGTGACTGTAGAAGATGGAAAGATAAAGTCAATTGATAATGTTCTGGGTGATGGTGACAGAAAAAATAAGAGTTATATTGGGGATGCGACTGACGGATATGACGATTATATAGGTGTTGTAAAGCAGATTGTAGATGCTAACGGAACAGATGAAATCAACGCAGTATCTGGAGCGACATGTTCATCGAATGCAATTGTGAATGCAGTAAATGATGCATTGGAAAAAGCAACTAAGAAAGATGAAAATACTGTAAAGACAGATGGTTTACAGACTGCAATTACAAAAGCAGAAAGTTTAACTGAAAATGATTATGGAGCTGATTCATGGAAATCAATGCAGGACGCACTGACAGCAGCGAAAGATGCTCTTGAGAAAAAAGAATCCCAGACAGCAGTAGATACAGCAACAACAGAGTTAACAAAAGCAATTGATGCACTTGTGCCGAAAACACCAGATGCACAGAAAGAAGTCTATGTATTAATGAACATTCCATATGCTGATTTCTACAAAGCAGATGGAGTGACAGGTGCGGATACTGTTTCATCAGCAACAAAACAGAAGACCAGAGCTTCACTGGCATCGGGTTCTTATCATGTGAACAGCGATGGTTCTGATATTACCGGCGTAACATTTCCGGTTAAGATCAGTGATGGATCTGTATTAGAAAAATATACACAGGTTACTGATGAAAGTGAAGTTACGATTACAACAAATATTAAAGGAAAAGAAAATACTGTTACATATAAAGGACAAGATGCATTATTTGAAAGCGCAAGCTATTCTTATTACACATTAAGTGATACACCGTCATACTATAAAGAGGCAACTGTAAATGCGGATGGAAGTCTTAGCTTTAGCGAAGTAAAAGGAACAGAACCGACAACTTTGACAAATGCGACAACTGAATTTTCTACGTCATCAAGATATGGTGATTACCAGTTAGATATTACGAGTGAGGATCTGAAAAATGTGAATACTGTATATGGTGTAGTGGTCAGCACAAAAGAAGGAAGCAGTTATGGACTTCGCCATGTGGAAAATATCTGGAAGAAAACAAAACTTGCATGGAGTACTGGATTTGTAACAGAATCCCATGGGAACACACTGGATTCCAAAGATTATGCTGCCATGATGGGACAGACGATCAATAAAGTAACTTACTACACAGATCAGGGTATTTATGAAATCCCGATGGATCAGCAAGTTGCAAAGAAATTTGACGGAGAAGTATCAGTAGCAGATGTATCTGTAAAATCAGAAAAAACAGCTATAACGGTAAGTGGACTTCCAAATGATTTTGAAGAAGAATATAAAATTGATGGAATCGATGAAGATGCATATTCTGTTGAGATCAAATCAGATGGCAAGACAACTACAAGAACAATTAATTTTAAGAAAGCACTTGCAAAAGGTAGATATACAGTTACGCTTAGCGATAAGAATGGAAATTATGCACCGATTTCAACGATTTTTAATGTTTACACAGAGACAATGCCGGTAAAATATAATGAGGATGATAAAAATCCGGCTGTGGTAAAGAATGATAATGTTGAGGAAGAAGAATTTCAGACGTATTTAAAAAATATTACTTCTGTTACAGTCAATGGAAAAGAATATGCAGCATCTGGAAAGAAAGCAGTAAAACTGATTAAAGAAGATGGCAAACTTGATCTTGAACAAGATGTATTCAAAGATGCAAAAGCAGGAGATGCATTTGTTGTAACAATTGCAGAAGATGGATATCAGCCGTATACATTTACTTATAAAGTGCCTGGAGAAGACAGTGAATATTCTTATGTTTATGTTGGAATGAGCTGGGCTGAGTATTGGGCAAATGAAGGGGTGTATAATGCAGGAAGCATAGAAGCGTCAGATGTTAAGGATTCACGTGATGAATATGATAAAGGTGCGTTTGACACTGTTACAAGAGCTACAACAAACCATGGACTTCACAGAGGAAGTTTTCAGTGTACTGCAGTGATTGAAGACACTGAGGGTAAAAAACATTATTTGTCACATTGGGAAGGTAAAGATCAGGCAGTGATGACAGATGGTACGACTTATACTTATGCAAAAGGTGTATTTACAGCAAAAAATGGAAGTTCATTTACGCAGAAAGATTATGAAGTAACCGGGCTGAAATATGTGCCGGTTAAGATAAGAACAGCAGATCTGAATTCATTGAAAGAAAAATATACAGTCGTAGAAAATGGCGGTGAACTGATTGGTGGATACGGTGAAAACCAGCTCAAGTCATACAAAACGATTGCAGATGTAACAGCGAATACAAATGGTCTTAAGACAGCAGAAAAGCAGGAAGATGGTTCTTTCGCATTTTCAGCAAGAACAACAGGATCTTATTCTGGATTAAAGGATACACAGCTTGCAACTGCTGATGTTACTCCGGATGTCAAAGCAGGAGATAAAGTTGGAAGCTATGGAGAATTCATCCGTGTAGATTTTAATGGAAATTATGGCGGACTTGGTTCTGCGATGCAGGCTGTTGAATGGACATACTATGGAAATGATGATACTTATACAAATCCGGTAAGAGTATTTGGAACAAAATTTGCATCAGATAACTGGATGCATAAATCAATGGGGATCCAGCTTGGACTTACTGATTCTTTAAGATGCCAGCTGCCGGAAAATACGAATGGAACCGGTTACTGGAAGATTACTATCTATGGACTTGGTTATGCTGATTACAGCTATAATTTTGAGGTTGGAACAGAGAATATTGCCACATTAAAAACAGCAAGTGCAGAAGAAATAGCGGCATTGCAGGCAAAGATCGATGAAGCAAAAGCCTTGAATCGATTTGCGTATACTACTGATAGCTGGAAAAAGATGCAGGATGAACTGGAAGAATCAGAAGTTCTCCTTAAGTCAGAAAATCCATTGAAGTCAGAAGTAAACGAACAGGTTAAACATCTGACAGATGCAATTGACTCTCTTGTGACAGTGCAATATGTTCTCATGAACATCCCATACGCAGAATTCTACAAAGCTGAAACAACAGGTAATGATATTGCGGTAGATGCATTTACTTCTGCGACAAAGAACAAGACCAGAACCAAAGGCCTTGCAGGTGGATCATACCATGAAAATGCAGATGGATCCAAGATTGATGGTATCACTTATGCTGTAAAAGTAGACCCTTCGGTAGATCTTTCAAAATACAAAGAAGTGAAAGACGGTGATTCCGTAGAAATTACAGTTACAAACAGAGGACAGACAACTACCACAACACTGACTGGAAAAGACACATTATTTGAAAATGCATCTTATGCATACTATCCACTTACAGAAGCACCGGCAAACTATAAAGAAGTTTCTGTCGATGCAGATGGAAATCTTGTGTTCAGTGAAGTAAAAGGTCAGGAAGCAACGAAAGTAGAAGGAGTTACAGCTGAACTTTTAACCGAAACATCTTATGGAGATTATGAGCTTGATCTTGATGGACTTCCAGAAGAAATCAAATCAGATAATGTAAATGCAGTTGTAGTAAAGACAACAGACGGAACCGCTTATGGTATGCGTCATCTGGAAAATATCTGGAGAGGTAATGAAATTGCATGGAGTACCGGATTTACTAGTGAAGTACATGGTTGCCCGACATCATCTGAACATTACAAATCTATGATGGGCAAGACCATTGACAGCATTGAGTATTATACAACAAATGGGGTGTATACAATGGATATCGCAGATATCTATGTTCCTGTAAAATCAGAAACTACAAAATCAGAAGTTGCAGATGCAGACATTGCAGCAGGCAAGACTACAATCAATGTACAGCTTCCAGATGGATTTGATCCGGAATACAGTGTGGATGGACTGGATGTGTCGGTAGAAGGTAATGTACTGACTTTTAAAGCAACGACAGAGAGCAGAGCAGCAGCTTCTGTAAAACCTGGAAAATATACCCTCACAATTAAAGATAAGAACAAGAAATATGCAGATGTTGTTACAACGTTTACATTGACAACAAAAGATATGCCTGCAGCATATGATGAAGAGAATAAGAAACTTGTAGAGGCAGAAGGATTTGACATAGATGCGCTTAAAGCTTATCTTGGAAATATTACTTCTGTAAATGTAAATGGTAAAGATTATGCAGCAAGTGGAAGAGGCTCCGTAGTTATTATCAATAAGGATGGTACGATCAAGACAGATGCAGATCCGTTTAAGGATGCGGTAGCTGGAACGGAATTCCAGATTACAGTAGCTTCAACAGGTTATACAACTCCTCTTACATTTACTTACAAGATAGCAGAGACTCCGGCACCGGCAGAGGTTGATACAACAGCACTGGAAGCTGCAATTGCAGAAGCTGATAACCTTAAAGAAGCAGACTACACAGCAGACAGCTGGGCTGCATACCAGGCAGCACTTCAGAATGCACGCACTGTATTGGAAGCAAAGGAAAGTCAGGAAGCAGTCAATCAGGCACTTTCTACTTTGAATGCAGCAAAAGATGCACTGGTTAAAGCTGAAGAAGAACCGGTTGCAATCAATACTGCTTCTCTTGAAAAAGCAATTGCAGATGCAAAAGCGCTTAAAGAAGCAGACTACACAGCAGAAAGCTGGAAAGCACTGCAGAGCGCACTTTCAGATGCCCGGAAAGCACTGGAAGCGAAAGAAAGCCAGGAAGCAGTAGATAATGCAACAAATAGCCTGAACAAAGCGATCAAAGCACTTGTAAAGAAAGGCAGCTCATCTGTAAAGAAGACAGATGGTACAACCAATGGGTCAAAGACAAGCGGAAGCGATTCTGTGAAGACAGGAGATCCGGCAAGTGTACTTGGCTGGCTTGGACTTGCAGTTTCTTCGCTCGGAGCAGGTATGGGCGGATTTGCTTGGAAACGCAGAAAAAGAAAATAAGACTACACGATAATTTGTAACAAAGAATCAAATTAGAATAAGAATCAGAAAGCTGACAGACAGATGAGAAAAAATACATTTGTCTGCCAGCTTTTTTTATAGGAGATTCCGAAGGAACTGCAGATTATGTAATTTCTATTACAGAAAGCTGGATGACACCGACGATCCTTATGACATTGACTTTTGTAGTATCTGCTTTTATTGCATTCTTTACAGGAACTTCATGGGGAACCTATGCGATTGTTACACCAATCTGTGTACAGATGGCTCTGAATATATCTGGTGGAGCTTTAACACTGGTCGTATATGCTACAATAGCAGCTGTAATGGGTGGAGGATGCTTTGGAGATCATTGTTCACCGCTTTCTGATACCACGATTTTATCATCACTTGCAACCGGATCTGATCATATCGATCATGTAACGGCTTTTTTTAATTTCTTGCTATTTTTTTCCCCGAAATGTATAATTTTTGGTAAAAGTATGATTTTTTGCATCAAAAGTATAGTTTTTGATAAATTCTTTATCATGTCTTATCTAAAATAAGAAGTAGGAAGATTATCAGGAATGGGGAAAATGGTATGAAATTATTAAAACTTGTGATTGTAGATGACGAACCAATCCTTCTGCAGGGACTGGTTAAGACGTACAACTGGAATGAGATGGGATTTGAAGTTGCCGGTCAGGCACAGAGTGGGGAGCAGGCAATCGAAGTGATCAAAAAAGTGAAGCCACATGTCGTACTGACGGATATCCGGATGAAACAGGTTTCCGGTCTGATGGTGATGGAAGAGATCCAGAAGACAGAGCTGGATCCGGTTTTTATTGTGCTCAGTGCGTACCGTGATTTTAATTATGCACAGCAGGCGTGTGATCTTGGTGCATATGCATATCTGCTGAAACCAATCGAGGAAGATAAACTGCAGGAGACCATGCAGGGCGCATACCAGACCTGTATGGAGAAACTGGAGAGCGAAGAACGTTATGAAAGCTGGGAAAATATGATCCGAAAAGATTCCACCAGTTTTCTCCAGGTTGTTGTACAGAAATATTTACAGAATAAAATTTCCTATGAAAAGGTGCAGGAAGTATTTGCGATCTTGAAAGATGTGATCGAAGAGGGCGACCGTTTTATTGCAATGTGTGTGGATCTTGATCTTACATATAAGATTACGGATGCACTGAATTACGAAGCAGCCAGGCTGGAATTGATACAATCTCTGGAAGAAATGTTTTCAGAGCGGTATTTTTTCTGGCATTTTGAAAAGGCAGAAGGTTGTCATGTATTTCTGATCAAGACAAAGGAAAATGCGACAGTGCGCGAGATTGCGCAGATTCTGGAACAGGTTAAAGGGGAACAGAAAAGTCCGGTTACTGCATCGATTTCCAAACCGTATAAAGGACTGGATGGAATCCGCCGAAGTTACGAAGAGGCGCAGGGACTTTTCGAGCCAATCTGCAGCAATGCCACAAATGAGAATACTTTTCCCATACCTGTGAAAAAGGAAGAAAAAGCGGCAAAAAGTGATTGTGAAGAGGCAGGACTTACGATCGTCAATGCTGTTCGGAAGAATACGTTTAAAGAGTTAAAACAGGCTTTTATTGTGTTGATCTACGCACTTCCACATGAGGAAGAGTTACAGATCCGTTATATACATAAGGTTATGCTGCAAGCGGAGATGATGCTGAACGATACTTACGGAATGACGGAAAAACTGCAGAAACAGTTCCGAAATTATTATTCGAATATGGAGAGTCTGACAGCAGCACAGGCGGTAGATGTCAGTTATAGGATCCTCGGAGAAGCAATTGAGGAACGGGAAAAATATGCAGAAAGCGGAGAAAATAAATGTGCAAAGGAATATATGACAGTGGCACTTTCTTATATCGGTGAGCATTTGCAGGAGGAAGAACTTTCTATTGTTCAGGTGGCAACGCAGATTTATCTGAATCCGGTATATTTCGGGCGTGTATTTAAAAATACATTTCATATGACCTTTAAAAAGTATCTCTTACAGCAGAGAATGGAGAAAGCAAAGAGGCTGATCCAGGATGGATGTGAGAGTATAGGAACGGTATGTGAGCAGGTGGGAATCAGCAATGCATCCTATTTTTCACATTTATTTAAAGAATATACAGGAAAATTACCGAGTGAATACAAAAAGGATTACGAAGAATGAAGAAATGGGTGATTAAATCCGGAATACAGAGAAAATACCTTCGATATATAATGGGGCTGTTGTTGCTGGCAATTTTGCTGTCAAGCATCGGTGTTTGGATTTATGTAAGGCAGAGTTTGACCACAGAGGTTACAGATAAATATGAATTTTTAAATGAGAAGATGGGGCTGGCTCTGGATACACTGTCAAAAGAGGCGGATGAAGGGACAGCAGAATGTATTACTTACGATCAGGTTCAGGAAAGTCTGAAAAAAGCTTCATTTGCAGATGTGGAAAAGAACTCTCTTCAGAAATATTTTGCCTATATGAATCTGGATCATGTGGCAGAATACTGCTATGTGGATAATAAAAATAATGTTTATGCCAGATCCTACTCGCATATTGATTATGAAGATTTTTCAGACAGCCATCTGGAAGATTACATGGGAGATTCTTATGCGAAAACACAATGGTTCTGGGCGAAGGATACTCTGTTTGGGACGGAGAAAGAAGCATTGTTTATCGGAAGATATGTACACAGCATGGAATACGCCAGCAAACCAGGACTGCTGCTCATCAAGATGAATGACGGCTTTCTGGAAACGATACTTGGAAAGGATCGGAGTATGACAGATGAAGTGCAGATCGGAATTCTGGATAAGAAGGGAAATTTATGCGCTGCCTGGTGCCCGAAAGGGACGAAGATTTCGGATGCGGTAAAACAGGAAGTCTATAAGATCAGCGCACAGGAAACGAGTGGTATTCTTGCAAAAAGCCGGAGAGTGAGCGGTGGTGTCTGCTCCATTTACAAAGAAAGCAGCTCTGAAATGACGGTGTTCACAGTCGTTCCGTCGAGTGTAATGACGCAGGGAACGATGAGGGTACTTACGGTGCTGATCGGGATTTATCTGTTTGTGGCAGTGGTAGCGGTTGTGATCAGTATCTATTTTTCCAAGCGGTTCACCAGTCCGATCCGGGAGATCAGTGAAGAGATGACACAGTTTGACGGAAATGATTTCAGTCGCCTGATTGAACTGAATACCAATACAGAATTGGATCAGATCGGACATTCCTACAATAAGATGCTAAAAAATATTGAGAATCTTCTGGCAGAGATCAAAGAACAGGAAGGGGTGCTCAGACGGACGGAGTTGAACATGCTTCTGGCACAGATCAACCCACATTTCCTTTATAATACGCTGGATACAATTTACATGCTTGCGCGGATAAACGGAGAAGAGACAACCATGAAGATGATTCAGGCACTTTCCAAATATCTGCGTCTGTCACTCAGCAAGGGCAGTGATATCGTGACGGTGGAGGACGAACTGGAAAATGTAAAGAGTTATATGGAAATCCAACAGATCCGGAATGCAAATCTGTTCCGGTATGAGATTGAGTGTAAGGTGGAAGAGAAGAGTACGTGGATGCTGAAGCTGATCTTGCAGCCACTTGTCGAGAACGCGATCAAGCACGGATTCTGCGAAATTTATGAGAATGGTCTGATCCGGATTGAGATTGCGAGGGAGGATAGCCAGCTGAAAATCGTGGTATTCAATAATGGGAAGCCGATTGACCGGGAAATGATGGAAAAGATCAATGCCTTAAACGGGCATCCGATTCTGGAGGCGAAAAAATGCTTCCAGGATAAGGAACACGGATATGGAGTGGTGAATGTACTGACCAGACTGCGGCTGAAATATGGAGAGGATGTGCTGTTTTACTATGAGGCAGAAGAAAATGGAACCCGGTGTACAATCCAAATTCCGGATGACGGAAAGGAGAAACGTGATTTATAGAAAATATTTGCAATCGGTGTTTTGTATCGCACTGGTTCTGACAGTGCTGACCGGATGTGGTAAAAATACGGGGCAGACAAGCCGGAGTACAGAAAAAAAGGAGATTGATATTCCGATCATTCTGACGGTAGATCCGACTTCCGGCAAGAAAACGGAACAGGATGTCGTTGATGCGTTTAATGAAGAATATGCCGGTACGTATCATATGCAAGTGGAATGGATCATGGAGACGGAAGAGGAATACCGAAAAAATCTGAAACGGTTAAATGTCACAGACGAGCTTCCGGCTGTGATCTATGATGTGCGCACCCTGCCGTCCTTTTATCAGATGATGGTTGCGGATGGACGGATCGAGAATCTGAGTCCGTATCTGGAAGAGGATGAAGAGTGGAGGAATATGATCGAACCGGCGGTGATGGAAGGCTGTACGGATGAGGATGGCAATATCTATCTTGGACCGATCAGTACGGCGGCATTTGCGTGCGCCGGCATGTTTTGGAATCCGGAGCTTTTTGCGGAAGCAGGGATTGAGAAATTCCCGGAGACATGGGAAGAATTCTGGGACTGCTGTGACCGGCTGCAGGCAAACGGAATCACACCGCTTGGACTTCACACTGAAGGAACCGGCTGGGCGCCGATGCTGATTGCAACAGCAGAGGCAGCACACACGGAAGAAGGCTATGCATTTATGAAAGAGCTTCTCCCAGAAAGCTATTCCAATGATACCGGTCTTGAAATTGCAGAAACCTTGCAGAAATTGTTTCGGTATACAACAGAAGATGCAATTCATGCTGACTACGATGTGGCATACAATAATTTTGTCGCAGGAAAGGTGGCAATGATCCCGAACGGATACTGGATGATCGACCAGTTGCCGGAAGAATGGAAAGAAAAGGTAAGATTTTCCGCATTTCCGGGAAATAAACTGATCGCCTCACCGGAAACCTTTGGCTGGGCGGTGGTTTCCACTTACAGCGAGGAGGTCAAAGAAGGAGCGGTTGAATTTTTGAAATTTCGCACGAAATTCAATCTGGAAGAGAAGAAAGAGCTGATGGACAAGAACGGACGCACTGAAATCAGCCAGCTCCTTCAGGATTATGTAAATGCCTACAATAACAATCCGCAGATCGTTCCGAACTATCAGGTGAAATGGAACTCCATCCTTCAGGAAGAGACGATCGGGGAGTGTCTGCCACAGCTTGCCGCCGGGAAAATGACGCCTGCGCAGATGGTGGAGACTGCCGATGAAAGTATCCGGGAGTATGAGAAAGAGAGATGATGGGAGGAGAAGGCTGTTGGTGTCATTTTATCAATAACAAATTTTTTACATTTCGAAAAGTATATTTTTTGTTAAAGGAGGTTTGCGATTTGTTACAGTCTTTGATTGGATTCTTGCTATTATTTAAGCATAGAAAAGAAATCCAGACGAGGAGGAACGGAAATTATGAAAAACAAAAAAAGATGGCTGGCACTGGGGCTGGTAGGAATTATGACACTTGGATGCTTTGCAGGATGTGGAAGCAAGAGCGATGGCAAGAGTGCAGACGGTAAAGGGGACAGCAGCAAAGGATCTGTATATTATCTGAACTTCAAACCGGAGCAGGATGAGCAGTGGCAGCAGCTGGCAAAGGATTACACAAAAGAGACAGGTGTAGATGTAACGGTTGTTACAGCAGCTTCCGGAAACTATGAAACCACTCTGATGAGTGAAATGGGAAAGAGCGGAGCACCAACATTATTCCAGGTAAACGGACCTGTAGGACTTGCAAACTGGAAAGATTATTGCTACGACTTATCAGATTCTGATATTTACAAAGAACTCACAAGTGATGATTATGCACTGAAAGACGGAGATTCTGTAGCGGGTATCGGATATGTTATTGAAACATACGGAATTATCACAAATAAGACATTATTAAAAGAAGCAGGATATACACCGGATGACATCAAATCTTTTGCAGATCTGAAAAAAGTAGCAGAAGACATTACAAATAGAACTTCTGAACTTGGATTTTCTGCATTTACTTCAGCAGGTATGGACGGATCTTCTGACTGGAGATTCAAGACACACCTTGCAAACCTTCCGATCTACTTTGAATATCAGGATGAAGGAATTAACACAACAGATGCAATCAAAGGCACATATCTTGACAATTATCGCGATATGTGGGATCTGTACATCAACAACAGCACATGCGATCCAAAGGATCTTGCTGCAAAGACAGGTGACGATGCAAGAAATGAATTCCTGAATAAAAAAGCTGTATTCTATCAGAATGGTACATGGGAATATACACAGCTGATCGATGGCGGTCTGACAGATGATGACATGACCATGCTTCCGGTTTACTTTGGTGTAGGCGATGAAGCAAACCAGGGACTCTGCACAGGTACAGAAAATTACTGGTGCGTAAATAAAGACGCAGACGAAGCTGATATTCAGGCTACATTAGATTTTATGGACTGGTGTGTAACTTCAGATGAAGGAACAAAATGTATGGCAGACGATATGGGATTCAACATTCCGTTTAAGAAAGCTCAGGAATCTAAGAATCTCTTTATCAAAGAAGACAAACAGATGACCGAAGACGGAAAGACTCCGGTAGCATGGAACTTCTCAACAATGCCTTCAGAAGAGTGGAAAAATGGTGTTGGATCTGCACTGACAGCTTATGCGGCAGATCAGACAGATGCTAACTGGGATGCAGTAGTAAGTGCATTCGTAGATGGATGGGCATCTGAATACAAGCTTGCAAATGAATAAATAAGTTGCATAAAAAGAACTGACCTAGGGGCAGGCGGCTTGCCTGCCCCTTTTAAGTGAGAGGAGAGCCTGTACGAAGCGGGTTTTCTGGATATGGGAACCTACGTTTTTCCATATAAAAATAAAAAGTGAAATGAGAGCCACCTGGTAGGAAGATCCTTCCGGGCAAAAGGAAAAGAGGAGGATTTCTATGGAGAAGGCACTGAAAAAACATGCACCAATATTTGTTCTCCCAACATTTCTTGCATTTGTGATCGGATTTATTATTCCGTTTGCACAGGGATTTTATCTTTCTTTTTGTAAGTTTACAACAGTAGGAAATGCAACATTTGTTGGAATATCAAATTATACCGCAGCAATCAAGGATACATCATTTACAAGTTCATTTAAATTTACAGTATTATTTGCGATTGTATCGATCTTACTGATCAACGTACTGGCATTTGGTCTGGCACTGCTTCTGACACAGAAGTTAAAGGGAACCAATATTTTCAGAACTATTTTCTTTATGCCGAACCTGATTGGTGGAATCGTACTTGGATATATCTGGCAGATCCTGATCAACTGTCTGCTTACGATCATCGGACAGCCGCTTCTGGCACTGAATTCTTCAGCCGGTTACTGGGGACTTATCATTTTGATGTGCTGGCAGCAGATCGGATATATGATGATCATTTACATCGCAGGTCTTCAGAATGTACCGGATGATCTGATCGAAGCAGCAGAGATTGACGGAGCAGCAAAGTGGGATATCCTCTGGAAAATCAGAGTTCCGATGGTAATGTCTTCCATCACGATCTGCGTCTTCCTGACACTTACCAATTCATTTAAATTGTTTGACCAGAACCTGGCTCTTACAGGTGGAGATCCGAACCATGCGACAGAAATGCTGGCACTGAATATTTACCAGACATTCTACGCACGTGCCGGAATGCAGTGGAAAGGTTATGGACAGGCAAAAGCAGTGATCTTCTGTGTTCTGGTTATCATTATTTCACTGGTACAGCTGAAAGCAACAAGATCTAAGGAGGTGCAGCAGTAATGAAAAAGAAGAAAAGTATTGCAAATACAATATGGATAGTTATATTAACAATTGCGGCACTCGCCTGGATTTATCCGATCATTATGATCCTGATGAACTCTTTGAAAAAAGAATCAGCGATCAGTACAGGAACTGCATTTAAACTTCCGACTGCAGATGCATTTGCAGGAATCGCAAACTATGTAGATGCCGTTGCTTCAAAAGGATTTTTGAGCAGTCTTGGATACAGTACATTTATTACGATTACTTCTGTAGTTGCTATTCTTGTATGTTGCTCCATGTGTGCATGGTATATAACCCGTGTAAATAGTCCGATTTCAAAGATTTTATATTATCTGTTTGTATTTTCCATGGTTGTTCCTTTCCAGATGGTTATGTTCACCTTGTCACAGACAGCAGATACCTTACATCTGAATATGCCATGGAATATCTGGGTGATCTATCTCGGATTTGGCGCAGGTCTTGCGGTATTTATGTTCTGCGGATTTGTAAAATCGATTCCTGTAGAAATCGAAGAAGCTGCCATGATCGACGGATGTAATCCGCTGCAGACCTTCTTTTTGATCGATATCCATATCCTGAAGCCTACCATGATATCCGTAGGTATTCTGGAAGCAATGTGGGTATGGAATGATTACCTGCTTCCAACTCTTGTACTTGATATTAAGAAGTATAAAACAATCCCAATGCTGATCCAGTATTTCCGCGGAAGTTACGGAAGAGTTGAAATGGGACCGATGATGGCAAGCATTATGCTTACAGTAATCCCAATCATCATTGTATATCTGGCAGGACAGAAGTACATCATCAAGGGTGTTGCTGCCGGAGCTGTAAAGGGATAGAAAAATATAGTATAAATTTGGCGGACAGGCGTTGCTTGTCCGCTTTTAAATAGAAAAAGCTTGCAAATTTTGAGAGTTTCCGTTAAGATATAGCGAAAATGGTAGAAAACATTGAGAAAGGAAAGAAGGTATGTTTCAGACGATTATTGGGGCGGTCAGTTCATTTATGTACAGCAAACTTCTGGTGATTATTCTGATCGGCTGGACGATTCTTTTATTTTTAGGAGTCGGTTTCTCCGAATCGGTCAGTACGGTAATCTCCAGTATCGGTAACGTGGGACCGGGATTGGGTAGTTGCGGTCCCGCATACTCGTGGAATTCTTTGCCGGACTTGGCAAAATGGGTTCTTTCTTTTCTGATGTTGATAGGCAGACTGGAACTTTTCAGCGTTCTGTTACTCTTTTATCCGGGATTCTGGAAAAACCGTTAAGACTATTTTGCCGGTATAGCTTTGCCGCTCAGGAGAATAAATGGCGTATCGCCTCTAAAGGGGCATAGAATAACATTCTGGGACCGGAGAACCGCATAACCTCTCGCATCCGTTTGCGCATGGCAGGCTTATAA
>ENA-ORMN01002225-ORMN01002225.1-human-gut-metagenome-genome-assembly--contig:-NODE-2225-length-17244-cov-4.397347_pt1 | contig 17244 bp, 14 predicted proteins | sample MGYA00242102_ERZ508993 | MGnify/ENA primary metagenome ERZ508993 (study PRJEB26280, sample SAMEA2338770) | human gut metagenome | biome: human gut; feature: human-associated habitat; material: faeces... | reverse complement strand
TGAAAAAGAAAATAATTATACCGATTTCCATTGTTGTTTTAATCATAATTTTTATTGTGAGTTTTTCTATGTGTTCTTCAAGCAATTCGCAAGATTATTATGAGAATGATGATTTTAGCGAGACAGATGGATTTACAGAGGATAATGAAATTGAAGACAATATCAGTTCTGTAGGAAATGAAACACTTCAATACCCGTCTGAAAATGACGAATGGGAATATGACGTGTATGAAACATATATAACGCTGAAAAAATATAAGGGAAACAGTAAAACGGTGAATATCCCGTCCGAAATAGAAAATAAGCCTGTAAAATCAATAGGCTCTAAATGTTTTAATAAAGATGACCAAGGCGTTTATAATGATACACCGCCTCTCAAGGAACCCGAATTTACTTCAATTAACATTCCTGATTCGATTGAAGTTATTGAATCAGCGGCGTTTAAAGGTGTTCAAATATCAAAACTGATAATTCCCAAAAGCGTATATTTTATTGACGAGTATGCATTTGCATATAATGATAAATTAGAAAACATAATCTTGCCCAACAGCATTACCGTAATTAAACAAGGAACATTTATGAATTGCACAAATTTAAGTTCAATTCAATTACCTGATAATCTCGAAGAAATTCAGGGTGGGGCATTTGAAGCAACGGGATTAGAAAATTTAGTTATGCCTGATTCGGTTGCAAAATGCGGCGACCAAGTATTTGCTTATTGTTCAAAGCTGAAAAGTGTAACATTGTCTGAATCGTTAATAACAGACACTAACGGAAGTGAAATGTTTGAAAAATGTTCAAGTCTTACGGAAATTCATTTTTCAGGACTTGAAGCCGGATTGAATGAATATGACCTTATTGGGGTAAATATAGATAATTTAACTATATACGGCAAATCAGGTTCAAAAGCCGCAACTTCTGCCACAAGATTAGGCATAAAATTTGTTCTTGAATAAAAATAAAAAAGTGACCATAAGGCTGAATTAACAGCTTTTATGGTCACTTTTTTATTTGAAATATTATTTTTTTCTGCTTTCTGCTTTAAGTCTAAGCGACTTGTCAAGAATAGTCTTTCTCAAACGGATTGACTTAGGAGTTACCTCCAAAAGCTCATCATCAGCCAAAAATTCCATACTCTGCTCAAGTGAAAGGGTTGTAGGCGGAACAAGCTTTAACGCCTCGTCAGAGCCGCTTGCACGTGTATTTGTAACATGCTTTTTCTTGCATACGTTGCAAACGATGTCCTCGTCCTTAGCGCACTCACCGACAATCATACCCTCATATACTTCAACACCCGGACCTACAAAAAGACGTCCACGGTCCTGAGTGTTCCAAAGACCATAGCCTGTCGTAGTTCCTGTTTCGTGAACAACGATTGAGCCTCGATCTCTTGTTTCGATATCGCCCTTGAATTCCTCATATCCGGCGAAAAGCTGGTTCATAATGCCGTTGCCGTTTGTATCGGCAAAAATTCCGACCGTCAGACCGAGAAGAATGAAAAATGCTACCATCAATACCGCTGACAGTGGCGATACGACTATGTCGCCCGTGCGGTAAAACGCCGTGAAGCAGGCGAAAATGCACATACCGACAAACAACGCACTCGCCACAGATTGCATGATCAGCGGCTTCATTTTGGTTTTATCGCCGCTCATTACCATTTTCCCGAAACCGTAGAAACAGTGGAGTACCGTCAGCACGATTACGGCGGAAATCAGATAAAAATGAAGTTTGAACGCCGGATTGTATTCTCCGATCAATAGATCCACCGGCTTTTCCGTCCGGATGACCGTAGATGTCTCCCACACCCATTCCTCCGGTTCCACATACCGACACAGGTACATCTGCCAATCGGCAAGCTTCGCCACCGTTTCGGCAGTCGTCACAACGACCTGCTTTTCAAACAACAACTCCGTGCCTAAAAATACCCCAAGAGAAAACACTGAACCGACAGCCTGAGAAAAGCGCTTAAACAATTTATTGAAAAGCGGCATCAAAGCCACACCGATAATCAGCGCAAAACAAATCGGCGTATACGGGATAACATACTTAGGGTAGTTTTCTTTCAATACATTTCCGTCCTTTATCATGTCGGAAATGATGCGTATGCCCATCATCAATGGATATACCGATACGAGAAGGATGCCGATGACCGAAAAAAGGTAATATAATTTATACTTCTTTGAAAACATATTTCTCCTCCTATACTGCATTTGTCAATAAGATATATGCAATAATACCGATAAATGCCGCAAACAGCACGGCGGATACAGCAGATATTTTTTTGAAAGACAGAATACGTTCGACTCTTGTACGTAACTTTGCTCCACCGAATGCTGAGACAAACACAATGCGGTTTTCTGCGCAATTAACAAGCGTTTCCGCATATTTTTTACGTTCAACCTCTCCGGTTCCCGACAAGACCTTTTCATCGCACGCATATTCTGTATCTGAAAGAAAACATTTCAAAAGGATCCAGACGAGCGGGTTGAACCAATGAACAGCCGCAGTGGCAAAAGCGAGCATTCGCCATAAATTGTCGCATGATTTTATATGCATGCGCTCATGCATAAGCACATATTTCAGACTGTCCTTATCCATTGCGGCATACGCTGTTGGAATCATTATTTTGGGCTTCAGAATACCGAAAACTGCCGGTGATGTGATCTTGTCTGAAAGATACACTCTCTTTTCAGTGTAAGGTATCGCCCCCCGGATTTCCGAAACTGTCAGAACATACAGAACTGTCACCGTCAAAACGATTGCGGCACAAATAATACTCCAGATATACGAAGATACCGTAAAAACATTTTCAAGAACATTCACTTTGTACGTGATAGGAAAATAACTTTCTGCCCCCATAACGCTGTTCGCCATTGTAAACGCCTTGTCTTCGCTTATCCGATATACAGTGACAGTTTTTGTTGCGAATTTTGATATCAATGTCATCAAACCGTACTTACCGCTGATTCCGATCGGGATCCAAAATCGGATAAACGGAATTATCCACGCCACCTTGATGACTCGTCTCGGTATCGCTTTGATTAACCGCAGAAGAAGAACCACTGCCCCTGATAAAGACGCCGCAATGCTCATGTTAAAAATCCAGTAAAATACTTCATCAAGCAACGGCATCACCTCTTTCTGATCAAGTCACGAAGCTCGTTTATTTCATCTTCCGTCAGCGATTCGTTTTCCAGCAAGGACGACATCAATGCTTTTTTGGAACCTCCGAAAAATTTCTTTATAAATCCTTGTGTTTCAGTCCTTTGGATCTCCTTTTTCTCAACCAACGGAAAACACATAAATCCCGGTTCCTCACGCTTTACATATCCTTTTTCTATCAGTTTTTTGATAACCGTGTACGTGGTGTTTTTGTTCCACCCGATCGTCCTTTCCGCTATCGTGCTTATTTCCTTTGCGGTTATGCCATCCGCTCCCCGATCCCAAATAATCTCCATGATCTTAACTTCGCTATCAAACATAAAAAATCCTCCTGTCAGACTATTACTATAGTATATACTATCACAATAGTCTGAGCTTGTCAAGAGGTTTTCGATTTTTTTTGAAAAAATGTCATCCGAACACGAAAAAAGAGCATTGCTTCCGCAATACTCTTTTTTCTGGGAGGCACCGTTGGGTGCCTTTTTGTAGTTTGATTGTTATGGTCTTAAAAGATGCCGTGGCATTTCACAATGAAGAAAAACCCCCGTCATTCTGATTCTTGCCTGAGTGTGTCGATCGAAAAAAACAAAGCAGCAATTTTAAAGACGATGTAAACGGCAAAAAGGACAAGCAGAGTGATTTCATACTTCCGAAGTTCCATATATACGTTTGACAAATAAGAATACATAAGAATCAGGAGCAAGGTGACATTTGCAAGAATGACAAGCACAGTTTTGACTTTTCTCTTTTGCCTGCAAAAAAGATAGTAAACCGTATAAAACAAGTCACATTCATAAAAGACGATAAAGCCCCCGATAACGACTACTATACATGCGCCCAAACCCTCTAATATATCTATTGAGGGATCATTCATTTCCATACGGTACGTATCGATCGCCAAAACGATGAAAACTATTGCCGTAGCAAGTATCAAAGTGCAAAAAGCGAGTACCACTATTATTTTTTTCTTCATGATATTCTCTCTGTCATGTATCACTGTCTTTCCTGGTCAGTATAACATATAACTTCTGTTATGTCAACTCCCAAGCAGAAAGAACGAATGAAATATCCGTTTGGCACCGGATGTGAAATATTGCGCCTTCGTCGCTATGTGAAATGAAATAAAACTCCCACGTTCGGAGGGCATTTCACAGATTCCACAAGGGGGTTATTTCGTTGAAAAAAGAGCATTGCTCTTTTTTTCTGGAGGCACCACCCGGAATTTCGGAGTACCACCGGCACTCCGAATATTGCGAACCGGATTCTGCACACTTTGTGTGCAGAGCCTGTACGATTCATCGATGGCTGAAAACTACAAAAAGACACCCCGTTGGCGTACCTGCGATAAAGCAGGTGCGCCAAGCTTTTATGTCCAACTCAATTTTTGGTTTATAACCTCTCAATTATTAAGAGGTGGACAAATCGTCAAAAACTTGGTATAATATAATCACAGACCGGTCAAGTAACAAAATCAGGAGAATTGTTTATATGACATTTGGACAGAAGATAAAATCACTTCGACGAGAAGCAAATATGACACAAGAAAATCTTGCAGAACTTCTTTCTATTTCTCCGCAGGCAATCAGCCGTTGGGAAACAGATGTTGCTATGCCCGACATTTCTTTATTGCCGCCGCTTGCCAATTTATTTAATGTAACCACCGATTATCTGCTTGGAATGGAAACCTACCAAAAGGATTTGAGAAAAGCGGAGTTTGACGAAGCATTCCACAAATATTGGGAACACGACGACAAAGAAAAGAATTATCAAATCGCCCTGCGTGCGGTTGCTGAATATCCGGGAAATATGGAGTATGTGGAATGGCTGGCATCGGCAGAGTATTATGTTGCTATGCCGACCTTGGATAATAGTGAATATACGCGTTTGCTTGAAAGTTCAGCAAAACATTATAAATTGGTTTTGGATAACACCAAGGATTCAAAATTATATTCCAAAGCGTTGTTCGGAATCGTTCTTGCACCTAGCTGTAATCAAAAAAAGGACGAAGCCAAACAATACGCTATGTTAGAAGAGGATGAGGAGAAAAGAGATGAGCTGCTTTGTTGGTGCTTAGAGGGTGAAGAAAGGGAAAAGCATTGTCAGCACCTTACAAATACAAAATTAAATAGCTTTCTCTTCCAACTAAAATTCGGTCAAGACTCAATTGACGTGTATGATGCCGTTGAAAAAATACTGAATATTATGTTTCCGGACGGTAATTTTCAGTATTATCACAATACTCTGCAATATAATTCTATCAGCAAAGCCATTTGCTTCTGCAAAACACAGCAATATGACCGTGTATTGGAAGAATTGAAAAAAGCAAGGTACCATGCGGAAGAAATGACAAAAATAAATCACCAAAAGACAATAAAGTTCACTTCTCCGCTATTTTCACTTATTGAAGAAGAGCATCCCGTTACAGATTCCGATATAACCGATATTGATGATTTCATTCGGTGTTTGAATAACAACCGTTGCTTTGATCCTATCAGGGAAACAGAGGATTTTAAAGCTTTGATGACATTATAACCCAACTTCTGCTCGCGCGGGGCTTCGCTTTTGTGTCCACAAAAGCAGTGCTTGTCAGGAAAAACAGACAGACTTTCAGAGCGCACAAACCAAAGGCTCCCTTGTGTAAAGGGAGCTGACGCCGAAGGCGGCTGAGGGATTGTTTTCGATGAAATTTTTGCTTTTACAAACCCTCCGTCTTGCTTCGCAAGCCACCTTCCTTTACACAAGGGAGGCTCATTACCGCCCGACAGTACACCTAAAAGGTGTAACACACTATACCTTGCAGGGCAAGGCGTGTGAAAAGGAGTACGAACAAATGCCCGTACTCCTATTGTTTTTTCGGCAGGTAAAACCTGCTTTATGGAAGGCACCCCTTGGGGTGTCTTTTTGTAGTTTGTGTTAACGTGTACAAATAGATATTTTTCATACAAGGTTATTAAACCACACGCCGCTTGAAGATCCAGTCTAAAGTGCATACAAAAGGAATCCATCAAATATGAAAAGATATTCACGCCCAATCGGTGACAGTAGTCACACTTTATGGGATGCAATATGTTCAATGGATAACCTGAAGTTAGCATACCAAAATGCGAAGAAAGGGATGGTATAAAGAAGTCAAGATGGTTGATGAAAACCCTGATTATTATTGCAAGAAATCATATAAAACTTCTAAATATCAGACATTTTACAAAACAGATGGTAATAAAAAGCGGTTAATTTTCAAATTGCCTTACTTCCCTGACTGCATTTGTCAATGGGCAGTTTCTGCAAGTGATTGAACCAATCATTTTGAAAAATTTCACCGCTGATACCTAATATGACAAAAAATGACCTTATGGAAATAACCGGAATCAGTTCGCGAGTTCTTGCCAAGCTTTCCCGAAATGAAACGGTCACAACCGATACCATTGCACGAATCTGTAACGCATTGAAATGCGATGTAGGAGATGTGATGGAATGCGTTGACAATGAAAAACTGTCTCTTTGATCCGCTTACCGCAAATTCGGAAAGACAGAAGAAGAAAACGAATTTTACCGGAAAATTGTTTTTTTCCATCATGGACAAAAATATGTCATCTATGAAACCAAAGTCAGAGCAACCAAAGCAACCCGAATCGAATGTCGGGAGGACGGCACCCTGTATTGGGTACAATTCTATCCGTTTGGCGGGATTTCATCCCCGTCACGGGAGGAAAACTTTCTGTTGAAGCCGGTGCGTCGAAAGAACGAGATTGTGATTGTTTTCATCAAAGGAAAGCCCGGCTTGATTACCGGTTTGGATACGGGGATATTTGTTTCTGCCCATGGAAGTCTGAAAAATGACACAGATGTTTATGTCATGTCTGAAAGTGCGTTCAAATTATTTGCGTCCTGACCGGGCACCGGCAGTTACCGCTGACAAAACAAAAGGGCGATCCAAATGATCGCCCTTCAATTTTTTGATGCAGTAAGCAAAAAAATCCCTTGAAAACGCTTTATTTTCAAGGGATTTCAGTACGAGTGTCATAACAGATTGATTATCTGACTACGGTGATCATATGCTTTGTCCGACCGTTGGACAACCAGACGGCACAGCGTGAGGTTTTATCCCACGTTTTTCCGCAGGAGGAGTAGTCAATTAAACAAACCGTCTTGCCGTCATCGGTCGGCAGTTCCACCGAAACCTTCGCTTCCGGAACTTCCGGACATTGGGTCTGCTTTGCTCCGTGAACGATATTTTCAGTATCATGCGTCACAGCAAAAACTTCTTCAGGGTCTTTGCCAAGTCTCGCATCTGCACCCAGCATCACGGGTCCACGGCGATAGGCGAAGAAATCGTCCTCATTGCAGGAGCCTTCCGGCGGGACAACGGTCTGCACACGCAGATCAAGCGTCAGAATCAGGCTATCGCCGTCTTTCCACTCACGGGTAAAGCACTGGTAGCCCGTGCCGTCAATCGGCAGGCTTTCACCGTTCAACATCAGAGTTGTTTTCTTGCTCCATGCCGGGACACGCAAAGTAAGCATAAAGGTTTCCGGCCTTTCCAGAGACAGTTTCATTGCAAGGCTCCCATCCCCATACGGATAGGTCGTGTCTGTGTGAATCGTCAGCTTCTGCTTTTTCGGTGTCTGCACGCTCATCTTTCCCGCAAAGTACAGGTTGACTACCACGCCCTGTGCGCTGTGCATGACCGCCGCATTCGGGATCATACCGATACCTGCCGAACCGATGCAGGCGCAACAGCCGTAGAAAGTGTTATCCGGCATGACATTATAGCCACCGACCATTTGTCCTCTCTCTCCTGCCAACAGCGGGCTATAGCTGTCAAAAGTCAGAATCTCCGGTGCGGGCAGATTGCCGTTCTTGCGGGGATCGGCGGCATCCGCCTGAATACGTGCAACCGAGGCAATGTGCCCGGTATTCAATGCTCCGAGATAAGCATTGAAGAAGGACTCCTCAATGCAATCGGCGTAGATTGCATCCCCAGACAACCGGAGCGCCTGAAGCGCAAACTTCATCCATGTAACGGTCACACAGGTTTCCTGCATAATCCAATAATGCGTGGTTGCAGTTTGTCGGAATGTACCGCCGTCGTAAAGCTCTTCATGACAACCGCAACAGCCGATGATACTTTTTTCCACGGTCACAATGCGATGCGCAAAATTGAGAACAGCAGTCCGCCACTTTTCTTCTCTGGTCACACGGTAGTATTCGGCAAGTCCTTCAAAGCAGGACATAACCTCATAAGCCTTCGCAACAGGATAGCGGAACGGCGGCAATTCGTCTCGGTAAGCCAGTTCAAACAGGCTGTCGCCTCCTGCGCAAGCGCCGGACTTCACGATATGATCGGCAAATGCGAGATATTCTTTCTTGCCGGTTATCTTCCACAGCTTCATCACGGGCTCGAGGATAGATGCGGAATTTGCACCCTTCCATTCGTTCGAGGTGTTGGTAACCGGCATCTGACCGATCCCACCCCCGACTCTTGCCACAATGTAATCGAGGTGTCGGATCATCGCCGCTTTGACAGTTTCACGCAGATCGTTTTCGGGGCAAATCTCATAAAAGCACTCTAACCCAAGCAGGACATACTTGCGACACCACATATCCCACCCACGGAATTCAAGTGCCTGTGTATATGTAGAAATTCTGCCGCACGGTTCTGCGTTTCCGATAAGTTGCAGGACACTTTCACGCAGAATGGCATAGAGTTTTTCGTCATGATTATATGCATAAACCCATGTTGCGCCTCGCATCATTTTGCCCCAGTATTCTCCTGACCAGCCGTGCTTGGCATCCGGCTGAAGGCGATACAGGTTTGCAAACTTGAACCAGAGTTCCGGGCGCATCAGTTGATACTGCATGATAAAATCAAGGGCTTCTGTAAAAGTACTGCCAAATTTGCAGTCCACAATTTTCTCCGGCATCAGGATATCCGGGATATCCATGCTGTGTTGAAAATCGGATTTCATTCAAGGTTCTCTCTTTCTGCCGATCCTGTCATTCATAACGGAATCGGCACTGTTATTTTCTGTCCGACATCATGCGCACCGGGCAATGCCGGTAACTTTATTTTCTCGTAATACGGCAAAGGGATCGCAATAACGCCGCAAACCATACAACATCATTGCGCCCCCGAAAAAATCGTGCCGAAATTTCATTTATCTGACCGTGATTTTCAGTGCGTGTCCCCCGTCATATGGGGTTCCGGTCAGGGCATATTGCGGAATGATCTTTGCCTGTCCGTCCGGTGTTTTCGCCTGAATCTCGGTATAAAAATCTGCGTGGAGGTGCCCGCAGAAAATGCCGCCGATAACATCTGCGCTGTTGACAATCATCTGGTAGATATCCCCGTTCGTTCCCTGACTGTACGGGTTTGCCACAGTTCCGCCGGTGTAAAAGTTTGCGGAGCTTGCGCTACCCACGCCGACATAGCTTGCGCTGACATCCATATCAGCCGCATTGCCGGTGCTGATTGCCTCATGAAAGAACAACAGCACTGTGTAGCCTTTTTCCTGTGCAAGCGCAAGATCAGCTCGCAGAAGCGGCACCTGCTCCTCGCGGAAATATCCCAATCCGTTGTCCATCTGAATGACCATCACCGCTTCCTTAAGAACGCGTGAGGTATAGAGAATGTCGTGCTCCCATGCGTCCGCAACCGCTTTCTCCCTTGCTTCTGCGGAGAGAGTTTCATCCACCTTACCCTCCATTTTCTGCACCCGCTCATGATTGCCCAAAGAGATCAGCACCCGGCTGACGCTTCCGTCCTCATTCCGGTAGCGATCCCAGACTGTCTCCTTGAGCAGTGCCATACTTCCCTCGGAGAGATAGTCGGTAGCGTCCCCGGTGATGACAATCTGATCGGGATTCTGGCTATCGGCATAATTCAATGTTAGGGTGGCGTTTGCGGCAAACTTGCCGTCAGCACCCCATTTGCGATACTGTGCAGTGCTTGCAAGCGTTGGATTTTCCAAATCCGCGGATGTCATGGCTGCCAGGTGCAAATCGGTCAACTGAATCACCATAACAGGTTCTCCGCCTCTGCCACTGTCAATTACCACCTCACGGATTTTCACGCCTCCAAACATTCCGTAGTGCCAAGGATCCTTCGGCGTTTCCGGCTCGGTTGTCGCTGTAGTTGTTGCAGAGCTTTCCGTGCTGTCGGTAACGGTGCCGGTGGGGGTGGTTGTCAGGGGATTGTTCCCCTCTCCGGAACAACCCATCAGTACAAGTGCCAGCAAGCAGGCAAGCAGAGCCGAACATCTTTTTTTCATTCGTTTCATCATTCCTCCCGCACAATGTAGGGAGCAGACATCAAGCCTACTCCCCCATTGCATTGTTCATTTATTTTTGCAACCATGCATCCAGTGCAGCTGCAACCTGTCCGTTCGCACCAATGGTTTTCAGTGCGGTGGAGAGCGATGAATAGGTTCCGTTTATCACATTTACCGAAACATCACCGATAGAGCCCGGGTTCAGATAATGTCCCACGTCGAAATGCAGTGTTCGACGGATGATTTCCAGACTTTCCCGTGATTCCGTATCCTTGACAGAGCGTGTACTGACCAAGGTATCAAAATAATACGGCACCACCTCTGTGTATCCGATATAAGCAAGGCACTCTACAACATCGCCGATTCGCTGACGGTTGTTCTCAGAGGTATTGACCGGGATTGCAAATGTATCGGTTCCGGAGCCGACCAGTGACTGATAATCACTTACATTGCTGTCGTATTTCGGGAACGGCAGGATGCCGAAATTGATATCTTTGTAATCCGATGCCGCAACTTTGATGTTATCGTCAAAATAAACTGCCAGTTTATCGGTAAACAGTTTTCTTGCTTTGCCGAGATCGTCTTCACTTGTTGCACAGCTCTCCTTCAAAAAGGAAGTAAATGCATCTATGGCATTATAGCTGATCTCATTCTCAATACCGACCTTGAAGGTCCTATCCTTGTTGATGACAATGGTAGAACGTCCGGAGGCATAAAGGGCATCAACCGGTCCACGCCAGATCTGGCTGACATAGCCGTAACCTTCCTCACCGTCAATGGCTGCTCCCACCTCACGGGCAGATCGGAAAAAGGTTTCAAACGTCCAGTTGTTCTCTTTGACATAGGAGTAAGGACTGGTTGCCTGTGCGTTGGTAATCAGATCTTTGTTGAAGTACATACAGTTGGCAGCGCCAATGCTGAGGTAGGAAATATCACCATTTGCCGCATACAGCTTTCCGCTCGGCGTTGTCCATGCGCTCTTGATGTTCTGACTCCACCACGGTGCATCCAAATTGATGGTAGGCATGGTGTTCCAATCCAGATAATAACCGCTTTCCGCTCCGTGGAAAATGCTTCTGCCATGGTTGATAACCAAATCGTAGGTGTCTTGCATATTCGAGGCTACAGCAGTCTTTACTGCGGATTGAACTTTCTCCTGCGAATCGGTGATAAACATCAGAGCAACACCCATCTTCCGCTCTACTTCCCGGTTGCGGAAGTAGACCTTTTGATCCAGCTCCGAGGTTGTCGTGGTAAGCTGGTCAACCGCCATTTCGCGGACGTATTCATCGTTATTGCGCATCAGAATTTTGAAATCAGTGTTATCGTAGGTCTTTCCGGAGTAGTTCGGAGTCAGCTCATTTTTTCCGGCGGTCGTGACTTCCTCGGAGGAACCCGACCCGGTATCGGAGGGCTGCTTCTCCTTTTTACCGCAGGCAGCCAGTCCCAGCACCATGGTAAGTACCAGAAGGGTGACTGTGAACCGTGTCCAAATCTGCTTTTTGTTTTTCATTTTCGACTCCTTTTGCATCAACCGGCAGTGGTAATTTTCCATACCGATTCGTAATCCTTAATATCATCGTGTTCACCAGATGCCACTCCGGAATCGTCCGTGGAGGGCTTATTCTCTCCGCCGGTGGTGGATTCCTCGGTTGAGTCAGGCCCCGTAGTGGATTCCCCAGTTGAGTCAGGCCCCGTAGTGGATTCCCCAGTTGAGTCAGGCCCGGTAGTGGATTCTTCGGTTGAGTCCGACCCGGTGGTGGAGGACTGCTCCTTGCTTTTGACGCAGGCAGCCAATCCCAGCGCCATGGCAAATACCAAAAGAGCAACTGCGAACCGTGTCCAAATCAGCTTTTTGCTTTTCATGTTCCATTCCTTCTGAATTAATCGGCAGTGGTAGTATTCCATACCGATGCATAATCCATGATATCATCGTGTTCAACGGATGTTGCGATTACATCGCAGGCATCCATCGGCAATAGGTTCATTTTGGGCTCCAGATATTGCTTTTTCATCAAATAAATCCCCCATTCATTCAATATTCAACCGTAATTTTCAGCACATGACCGGATTCATAAGCCAAGGCTGTAAGAAGAAGTTGTGGAATGCTGCGAGTTTTACCGGGAATCTCACTGTAAAAATCCCCGTGGACATGACCTGCAAATACCGCCGCAATGTTGTCGGAATTCTCATAAATCAGGTTCCAGATAGCTTCTCCCGTTTCCGAATCATGGTTGGTTCCTGCCGCAACGTTTTCAAACAGGTTCTGAACGTTGCTGACGCCGCTGTTTTCGCCGGGCGTATAGGTTGCCTGAACTTCCCGGTCTGCCTCGTTTCGGGTGCCAATGGCTTCGTGGAAGAAAAGAAGCACCACATAGCGATTTTGCCTTGCAATTTCAAGGTCGTGCTTCAGCAGCTCAACCTGCTCCGGGTGAAACAGATTGCCGGAATGCGGCTGTGCGACCTCATCACGGTCATTCAGACCGTTGTCCATCTGAATGACCATGACCTTATCCCGCAGAACGCGGGAAGTGTAAATCGGATCGTGCTCCCAGTTTTCGCAAAGCATGGCATACCGTTTCTCTGCGGACAGGGATTCCTCTACCGTTCCCTGCATTTTTTGCACCAACTCGTGATTGCCGGGAGAGATGAGAACCTTTCCTTGGGGATAACGGTTCCATACACGGTCCCGCAAAAGTTCCAATCCGCCCATCGACAGGTAGTCCAGTGCATCCCCCGTAATCACGATCTGGTCGGCATTCTGACTGTCGGCATAGTTCAGTGCATTCGTCAGGTTTCCCAGTACACGGTTGAGGGACGGCCACCGACGGTTCGCATATGTACTTGCAAGCGTCGGATTCTTCAGATCTTCTTCATTGCAATAACCGATGTGCAGATCGGTCAGCTGAACAACCGTTACGCTATGCCCGGTCTCCCCGGCTTTGATTCTGAAATCCCGTGTTTTGAGTCCGGATGCGATCGCAGTCGGAACTCCGGGTTCTGCGGTTTCAATTATCATTTTTTTTTAATAAACATCAGGAGCAGATCATACTGCGATTTGGTATAACGACTCCAAACGCCCTCTGCTACCTCATAACGGTAGATTTCATCGGAACCTGTCTGGGTATCGGCGCGCGCCACTGCGGCAACATCGCTGATATTCCGGACATTATCCGTCTCGTTGAAATCGGAATAAACGGTATATTCCTTACCGTCAACGGTATATACGGCATAAGCTCTTGCTGCAAAATCGGTTACAAACTGATCTTCCGGCAGGTTGGTCAGAGCCGCATTGTATGTGTTGACGGCATCGCCTGCAACCGTTCCCTCTTCGGTTGCAACAATATTTGCGAACTTCACGCCGGTAGCGGTCATTGCTTCCACGGTGAAGTCGACGGAACCCAGTTCCGATTTCTTGGCAATCAGTGTTCCGTAGCGAACATCCATTGCCGCCTTGTTATCCAGCGTGGAGGTAAACCGGATGCCGTTTGAACCTTCCACGATCCGGACCGAAGCACCGACAAGCATGGTGGGCGTGTAGAGCTTATATTCTTTCAGTTGGCTGGTGTTCTGAAGCGCTGGAGTTGCTGTTGCTGTTATCGTTGCTTTGTCGGAAACAATGTAAGTAACAGGGCGATTAAATGCATTAAGCACACATTTGTCGTTTTTCGCCTCCACCGTTGCACGGTCAAGGAAGCTGACTGTTGCTTTGGTAATCGCGCTACTGCCGTGAGCAAACGATATCACCTCCTTATCGGAGGTCAGCTTGGCATTCTCCGCCAAGGTCAAATTAAAACTTGCATTCGTGTCGCTTCCGCAAACATAAATGGCATTTCCTCCTTCGCCAGCTGAACGGATCTCGGTAGTTCCCTTTGCCGTAACGGTTACAGGGCAGGTATTGTTGGTAATACTGAATGCGCGGTTCGTGCCGTTTACCACTGTATTGCCGGAAAGCTCAACCGACACAGCGGTATTGCATCCTGTTATGTTAAACACATAATTTTTGGCAGTCAGCGTCGAATCGGTTACCTTGATGCTGGCATCTTTGCTACCACTGTTGTTGAACAAGTTGCCGTTCCCATTATTTACCGCCGTCAGCTTGGAGTTTTCAACCGTAATCTTTGTCGCCTGGATTGCATTGCAGCCGATCGTCAGTTCAGATCCCTTCACATTCAATGTTCCGGCCCCTATATTGATTCCCGCGAGATTAGAGTTCTTGGAGGTATCAAACTTCACATTCTCAAGATTCAGCGTAAACTTATCGCCCATGTCGCTCCAGAACATCGAGCCGCCCTTATTAGAGCCCACAATGCTGATTGTGCAGTCCTTCAGGTTCATGGTCGCCATCGTGGCGGGAGTTACAGCAATGAAGTGACCGTTGGCACTGCGATCCACAACTGCCTCAGCACTCAGCGTGCAATTTTCATAGGTCAGGGTTCCGTTTTGGCGGACATCTCCGAAACATTCGGTGGAGCCATTCGTCAGGACGATGTTGCAGTTTTTCACGGTAATGGTTCCGCCGTCTGCACGGAAGCTCCACTTTGAGTTGTAGGTCTGACCGTTTCCGTCAACAGTCAGCGTTTTGCCGGACTGAATCGCAACAGAGCCGTGCAAATACTTGGTGCTTTGCGCACCGGAGACATTCTGACTGACGTTGACCGTATTGATCAGAGTAATGGTTACATCATTATTTGCGTTTTTAAAACCTTCCACCAATGCGTTTTTCTCGGTGTCCGTATAACCTGTATCAGCTGCCGAGAAATATTTGTAGTATCCGGAAAAATTATTCTTCGCTGCTTCTTCTGCTGTTCCGATACGGCAGACATATCCTTGTTCTTTTGCCTGTATATCATAGTCTGCCTCCGCCGCTACAGGCAACAGGCATAACCCGGAGGTCGCAAGCATTGCAAAAGTCAAAAGCATGGATACCAGTTTCGTTTTCAGTTTCATTGCGTTTCTCCTTTTCGTTTTATTATTGTTTAATTTTTCATGTGGCATATCCTCGGTTTTTCTGTTCTTTTCCAATCCGGACAGAAAAAGGATTTTAAAACCGTTTGGAATATAATTCGAACAGTTTTTTGTCAAACTTGCTCAAAATTCCACATTGTTCTGATTTTATTATAGCATATTACCTTGATTATTACCATTGTTTTTTCAATCTATAAATCTTTGAATTTCAATCTTTTTTCTTGACAGCATAGACTGAAAATGCTATAATGTATTTAAGGAAACACCCTGCATTTACAGGAGGCGCGCAAATGGTTATTACACACATCCGAGAAAACACAACGAAAATCTTTTTTCCAAAGGTCGTCAGTCAGGCTCCGCTCCATGTTCTGGAGATTGGAAGAAACAATCCTCCCGCCGGCTATGACTCGGGCAAAATGCCCCGCCCGGTATGGGTACTACATTATGTCCTCAGCGGACAGGGCGTTGTTTGCGGTATGCCGTTTGTCGCACCGTGCGCCTTTCTCTTTACGCCGGATACCGTTCAGCGCTACACAGTTGACGCAAAAAGCAACTTTTTTGAACAATACTGGATCAAATTTTCCGGTTCTGCCGCATCCGCCTATCTTTCCGAAGCAGGTATTCCAACCGTTGCAGGCGTTTTCCCCTGTTTTTACATTCACCGTGCAATCGCTTTACTGCGGGAATCGCTGGCACTGTCCTTCTATAAAGATAAAGACGAAGGCTACTGTATGCTGAGCGTTCTGTGCCAGTTGCTCGCACTTCATGCCGCCTTACAAAACGGAACGGGCGGTGGGACACTGCAAATCAGTCAAAACGTGATCCGGATCTGCGATTATATTCAAGAGCATTACACCGAATCCATTACCGAACGTGCCCTTGCAGACTTTGTTCATCTTTCTGTTTCCTATATGCATAAGCGATTCACCAAAGAGATGGGCATTCCGCCGATCCGGTATTTGAACCACTATCGAATCCAGTGCGCACAACGTTTGCTGTTGGAGAAGAACCTGACCGTAACCAAAATTGCCGAAGCGACCGGATTCATCGACCCCAATTACTTTTGCTGCGTCTTTCAACGATACAACGAAGGACTTTCTCCCACCGAATACCGCAAAATTCACCTGCTCCACACAGATCCGCCAATGGGAGCGGATATTCCGTGAGGCAACACCCCATGTATTGGCAAAGACCGATACAATTGTCAACAGAAAATTGAATAGGAGGCTGACCATTATTTGAGAAGCTGACCTTCGGCAGATCGCTCATTACATTGCTGAACAATTCAAAGATAAAACTATCGTTATTCGTTTTGTCGGTGAACTTCAGGAAAAATGCAAAATCCTTGAAACCTTCCCCGAAAACGGTTCTGTTCCGAAGGACAGAGTTCTGATGAGTAGCGGATATTGTTTTCTTGTTCATGATGAATTGGCAGTTGCTACCTCCTTTCGTGAACACAATTATTTAACAATTTTTTTGAATAAAACGAAAAAAGGGCGGTTTTCGGAGAGAAAAACTCTCTGAAAACCGCCCTGAAATGGTCGTTCGCCAGTCCGATTCCGGAAGGAGGGTCGAAAACGGCGTTTGGCATCTTTTTATTTTTGCTTTAAGTCGAATTTTGAAAAAACAAGGAAAACGGAGAAAAACGAAGAAAACCCGAGAAAATCTCGGGTTTTTCGACCGGCATCTTTTAAGACCGGAACACTTGGAGGCACCACCCGGAATCGAACCGGGGAATAAAGGTTTTGCAGACCTCTGCCTTACCGCTTGGCTATGGTGCCGAAAAAAATGGAGCGGGTTACGAGGCTCGAACTCGCTACCTCCACCTTGGCAAGGTGGCGCT
>ENA-ORMN01002204-ORMN01002204.1-human-gut-metagenome-genome-assembly--contig:-NODE-2204-length-17347-cov-3.100278_pt1 | contig 17347 bp, 17 predicted proteins | sample MGYA00242102_ERZ508993 | MGnify/ENA primary metagenome ERZ508993 (study PRJEB26280, sample SAMEA2338770) | human gut metagenome | biome: human gut; feature: human-associated habitat; material: faeces... | reverse complement strand
GCAGACTTGCGGCTTGACGCTTTCGCAGCAGGGCAAGCTCAGCCTGCACGCAGTTCGCGTTGTTGGTTAAGAGTAAGCTAACTCCTTAACGTTCTCGCGGCAGGGCAAGTAGAACCTGACTGACTAGCATCGTATCAGCTATCCCCTCTATTTTAAATCACAACAAAACAGGGCTGGCTTCTGCCGGCCCCGTTTCTGGAAAATCCATTCAACCAAATAGGCCAAAATTTTCTTTTAAAGGAGTCTGATTCCTATGGCAAGAATTATTGAATGTGTACCAAACTGTTCTGAAGGCAGAAACAAAGAGGTCATCGAATACATCGCTGACGCTGTCCGCAAGGTTCCGGGCGTTGCGCTGATGGATTACTCCTCGGATGAAAACCATAACCGTAGCGTGTTCACCATCGTTGGTGACCCGGACCAGATGGCAGAAGCTGCCTTCCAGTTCGCAAAAGCTTGCGTTGAAAAAATCGATATGACCAAGCATCAGGGCGAACATCCTCGCATGGGCGCAGTTGACGTTATCCCGTTCACCCCTGTTAAGGACGTTCCAATGGAAGAGTGTATCGAGCTTTCCAAAAAGGTTGCTAAGAGAATCTGGGAAGAGCTGGGAATGCCTGTCACCCTGTACGAAGAGTCTGCTACCGCTCCTCACAGAAGAAACCTCGCTGCAATCCGCAAGGGCCAGTTTGAAGCAATGCCGGAAAAACTCAAGGACCCACAGTGGTACCCGGACTACGGCAATCACGAAATCCACCCAACTGCCGGTATCGTTGCAGTCGGCGCTCGCTTCCCACTGGTTGCATTCAACATCAACCTTTCCACCTCTGATGTTGAGATTGCCAACAAAATCGCAAAAACCATCCGTGAATCCTCCGGCGGCATGAGATGGGTAAAATCCATCGGCGTTATGCTTGAGGAGAGAAACACCGCTCAGGTCTCCATCAACATGACCAACTACACCAAGACCCCAATCTACCGCGTTTATGAAACCGTTCGCTTCGAGGCAGAACGCTACGGCGTACATATCATCGGCTCTGAGCTGATCGGTATCGTTCCAATGGACGCTCTGGTAGAAACCGCAGAATACTACCTCAAGCTGGAAAACTTTGACAAAGACAATCAGGTCATGGAAAAACATCTCCTGTAAGATACAGAAAAGGAGAACCCCTATTATGCCTTCCCTTTTGATTCACAATATCGGAATGCTTGCGACCGCCTGCGGCTGTGCTGCCAAGGGCGGCGAGCAGCAGGGTGACATCCTCACCCTGCAAAACGCTTATATCGCAGTCGACGGCGAGCGCATCAGCGCCGTTGGTCAGGGCGAAGTCCCTGCCCAGCTGCTGTCCGACAGCGAGCAGGTCATTGACGCTCAGGGCAAGCTGGTTACTGCCGGTCTTGTCGATGCTCACACCCATCTGGTCTTTGGCGGATGGCGCGAGCACGAGCTTGCGCTCAAGCTGCATGGTGTGCCCTATCTGAACATTCTGGCACAGGGCGGCGGCATCCTTTCCACAGTACGCAGCACACGCGCTGCCAGCAAGGAAGAGCTGATGGAAAAAACCGCAAAATCCCTGTCCTCCATGCTGGCTCTGGGAACCACCACCTGCGAGGCAAAGAGCGGCTACGGACTGGATTTTGACAACGAGCTCAAACAGCTCGAGGTCACCCGTCAGCTGAACGAGACCCAGCCGGTCGAGCTGGTCTCCACCTTTATGGCAGCTCATGCTCTGCCGGAGGAATACAAGAATGACCGCGAGGGCTACCTCTCCCTCATCATCGACAAGATGCTCCCTTATGTTGCCGAGCACAAGCTCGCCGAGTTCTGCGATGTATTCTGCGAAACCGGCGTCTTTACTCCGGAGGAATCCAGACGCCTGCTCACCGCAGCACAGAAGCTGGGACTGGGCGCCAAAATCCATGCGGATGAAATCGACCCCATCGGCGGCTCTCAGCTGGCAGGCGAAATCGGCGCCGTCTCTGCCGAGCATCTAATTGTCTGTCCGGAGGAAGGAATCCAGTCGATGGCAAAGGGCAAGACCATTGCCTGTCTGCTGCCGGCAACCTCCTTCTATCTGGGTGCAACCTTCGCTCCTGCCAAGCAGATGGTAGAAGCCGGTGTTCCGGTCGCTGTTGCCAGTGACTTTAACCCGGGCTCGACCCCGAACCTTTCGTTGCAGCTGGCAATGAACATCGCCTGCTACCGCTACCGTTTGACCCCGGAGCAGGTGCTGACCGCTGCTACTCTGAACGCTGCGGCTGCCATCGGACGCGCTGACACCGTCGGCACCGTCGAAGCAGGCAAACAGGCAGACCTGCTGATTTGGGATGCGGACAACCTTGACTTTATTTTCTATCGCTATGGAAACAATCTGGTCAAGACCGTCATCAAAAAGGGGCGTGTCGTTGCAGAAAATCAGTGATAACACCTATGCGAATCTTAGATTGAAAGGATGATCTTCCATGAAACTGACCGAAATGCAGGTTAAGGATTTTATCGAACTTCTCGCTTCTGATGCACCGGCTCCGGGCGGCGGCTCTGCTTCCGCACTTGCAGGCGCGATGGGCATTGGATTGGGCAAGATGGTTGCCGGACTGACAATCGGAAAGACAAAATATGCCGATCATCAGGAGACCGTCCAGCAGATTCACGACCGCGCAGGAGCGCTGGTTGAGCAGCTGACCGCCAGCATCGACCGCGACACCGAAGCATTCGACGGCGTATCCGCTGTTTTCGCAATGCCAAAAAACACCGATGAAGAGAAAGCAGCCCGCAAAGAGGCCATGCAGAAAGCCCTGAAAGAGGCTACTCTGGTTCCGTTTGCTGTAATGGAAATGTGTCTGGAATCTCTCAAGGTCGTTGAGATGGGTCTGGGCAAAACCAACACCAGCGCTGCCAGCGACTTCGGCGTTGCTTCCCTCAACCTGCGCTCCGCAGTACAGGGTGCTTGGCTGAACGTTCTCATCAACCTCGGCGGCATCCGGGATGAAGCATTTGTCAACGAGTACAAAGCCAAAGGCGAAGCAATCCTCGCAGAGGCTCTGCCACTGGCTGACAAAATTTACACTGAAATCCTCAATAGCCTGTAACCCCAGCTTTACGCTCCCCCATTCCTCACAAAGGAATGGGGGATTTTTTTGTCCCTTATTTTCCCTAAGGCTCGCTATGCAGGAAATCCTTCAAATCCTGCAAAGGGTTCTTCTGTCTTTTGCATAAAGATGCAGTTCTGCCTTTATTTTGATTCGACAGCTTTTTTGCATTTCGTCATTTCCCGACGCTGTGATTCCCCACAAGTCCTCTTTTTTCCGCCTGCTGCGATATTTCCCGAGCAAAGCTGCTCGACCCTCATCAAAAGGCGGCGAATGTTCGCTGTGATATTTCCCGACAAAAAAAGCGGCGCTGTACATAGCGCCGCTTTTTGAAGGCTCATAAGGCTCTATTCTGCTTTGGAAGGCTCTTGTTCCTGTTTCATCTGGTTTAAAATCTGCATGAATTCCTCGCCTGTGATGGTTTCCTTTTCCAGCAGATATTGTGCCAGACGATGAAGTTCCGGCAGATTTTCACTCAAGATCTGTTTTGCCTTGTCGTGGCACTGAGCAATCAGCTCCTTGACCTCCTCATCGACCTTGGCAGCGGTCTGCTCCGAGCAAGCCAGAGAAGCATCTCCGCCCAGATACTGGTTGTTCACCGTCTCCAGCGCCATCATTCCGAAGGTGTCGCTCATACCCAGCTGGGTAATCATCGCGCGAGCCAGCTTGGTTGCCTGCTCAATATCGTTGGAAGCACCCGAGGTAACCGAGTGGAAAATCAATTCCTCTGCCACCCGTCCGCCGGTATAGGTGGTGATTTTATCGATGATTTCCTCCTTGCTCATCAGCAAGGTTTCCTCCTCTGCCACCTGCATGGTATAGCCCAGAGCACCGGAGGTGCGGGGGATGATGGTGATTTTGTGAACCGGTGCAGAATGCTTCTGCATCGCCGCTACCAATGCGTGTCCGATTTCATGGTAGGATACGATTTTCTTCTCCTTCGGAGAGATCACAGCACCCTTGCGCTGATATCCGGCAATGACCGTTTCGACCGCTTCCTCCAAATCGGCCTGTTCGACCTGAGAGCGGTTGTTGCGGACTGCTCTGAGCGCCGCCTCGTTGACGATGTTGGCAAGCTCTGCACCCGATGCACCCGCGGTTGCGCGTGCGATGGTGCCGTAGTCAATCTTGTCGGACATCTGCTTATCCTGAGCGTGTACCCGCAGGATTGCCTCTCGTCCTGCCAAATCCGGAAGCTCTACCGGTATTCTGCGGTCAAAACGACCCGGACGGAGCAGCGCCTTATCCAGCGTTTCCGGACGGTTGGTTGCGGCGAGGATGACAACGCCCTTTTTACCGTCGAAGCCGTCCATCTCGGTCAGCAGCTGGTTGAGGGTCTGCTCCCGTTCATCGTTGCCGCCCATGCCGGAGCCGTCTCTCTTTTTACCGATTGTATCAATCTCATCGATGAAAACAATACAAGGAGCTTTTTCCTGCGCCTGATGGAACAGGTCGCGCACACGGGCTGCACCTGCGCCCACAAACATTTCTACAAATTCCGAACCGGAGATGGAGAAAAACGGTACGTTTGCCTCTCCTGCTACCGCCCTTGCCAGCAGGGTCTTACCGGTTCCGGGAGGGCCCACCAGCAGTGCGCCTTTTGGCATCTGGGCGCCAATCTTCTCATACTTTTCCGGGTTGTGCAGAAAGTCTACGATTTCTCTGAGAGCATCCTTAGCTTCATCCTCTCCGGCAACATCCGCAAAGGTCTTGCCGGTCTGCGCCTCTACATAGACCTTGGCGTTGCTCTTGCCGAAGGTCATCGCATTGGAGCCGCCGATTCTCTTTTCCAGATTCTTGGAAATCATCCTGCCGACCAGCATGAAAATCAGAATCGGCCCGCCCACGCTGATGAGCATATACAGCAGCGGAGACATTGGCTCCTCGATTTCCTTGCCGTAGATGACCCCGGCCTCCTCCAGACGGTCCACCAGATTTTGGTCGCCCATATTGCCGGTGATATAAATACTGGTGTCCTTCTCATTCTTCATCAAATATTCGATTTTCTGGTCTAAGACCTCGACCTGCTGGATTTTGCCTTCCTTCAAGTCATTCATGAAGGTACTGTAATCCACCTGCACCTCAGTCCTGCGAAACAGCACCGGGAACAAAAAGGTGTTGAGCAGCATCAAGACCAGAAGGACGATAATGTAATAGTACAACAGCGGTTTTTTGACCTTTGGATTTTTTACTTCATTCATCTGCCTACACTCCTTACCTTTTGAGTATGCCCACAAATTTGGCTAACCATAGCATATTGCAACAATCGACAAAAATCAATCGTTTTTTCTATTTCTTTACAAAATATTATTATCATACCTAAATATCATTCACACTCCTGTTTTCTCCCGGCAAAACAAAGCTCCCGGGAATTAACCCGGGAGCTTTGCCATCACCCTTCTGACGCTGGATTGATCTAGTCGCAGCAGCAGCAACTGTTGCAGCTGTTGGAGCAGCCACAGCCGTTACCGCAGTTGTTCGAGCTGCCGCAGTTATTGGAGCAACCGCAGTTGTTGCCCCAGCCACAGCCGTTGCCGCAGTTATTCGAACAGCTACAGTTGTTCGAGCTGCATCCGTTGCAGTTAAAGCTACAGCCGCCACAGCAGAAAATCAGGATGAGGATGATGATCCACCAGTTGTTGTTTGTGTACATAGAGCAGTACCTCCTACTTGATTGATTTCAGACCATACTATGAAGAACGGGGAAAAACGGTTCCATCCGCCTGCGGCTTTTGCAGAAAGATTTTTTGCCTTCGGCTTGGAATAAATCCTTCTGAGGCTCCAATATTCTGCTATGTCGGGACAGCGCCGGGGATGGTGTCAGGGCCTTTCTCCGCTGTTCTTTATCAGTATAAGCACAAGCGCCAAAAAGTGTGCCTGCTGTTTGGCGCTCTTATCAAAATCCCGAAGGATGGTGATACTATGTTTCGATTCCGCGGCTTTACCCTGCGGGCAAACGATGCCGTCAATCTCGCTGTATCGCAAGCGAGCCTGCTTGGACACACCTACATCGGCAGCGAGCATCTTCTGCTGGGCCTGCTGCTGGAGGGCAGCGGCACGGCCTGTGCGGCTCTGCTGCAAAAGGGCATCGACCCGGAAGCTGTGCTGGACCTGCTGACCAAAACGGTCGGCAGAGGGATTCAATCCAAACTCTCCTTGACCGACATGACCCCGAGGTGCCGACGGATTTTGGAGCAAAGCATGGTGGAAAGCAAGAAAAACGAAAGCGAGCTGGTCGGCACCGAACATATCCTGATGTCGATGCTTCGGGAAAAGGACTGCTACGGCGTGCGATTTTTGACCCAGATGGGGGCAGACCCCATTGTGCTGTATCGGGAGCTGCACGAGCCGATGTGCTTTCCGCCGGAGCGTCAGGAGGAAGCCGGCAAGCACACCCCTCCCAAAAAGAAGGACGCTCCTCACACCATGCTGCTGGACAAATTCGGAACCGACCTGACCGAAAAGGCGCGCAGCAAACAGCTGGACCCCGTGATTGGGCGCGACAAGGAAATCGAACGGGTCATCCGCATCCTCTGCCGAAGAAGCAAAAACAACCCCTGCCTGATTGGAGAGGCTGGGGTTGGAAAAACCGCCATCGCCGAAGGACTGGCACAGCGGATTGCAGAGGGCAGCGTTCCCCGTTCCATCTGCGGCAAGCGGCTGATTGCTCTGGATTTGGTGGCGATGGTTGCCGGAACCAAGTACCGCGGCGAGTTTGAGGAGCGGGTCAAAAACATGATGGAGGAAGCGGCCAATGCCAAGGACATCATCCTGTTTATCGACGAACTGCACAACATCATCGGAGCCGGAGCGGCGGAAGGCTCGATTGATGCCGCCAACATCCTCAAGCCACAGCTCTCCCGCGGGGAGATTCAGGTGATGGGAGCCACCACCGTTGCGGAATATCGCCGCTACATCGAAAAGGACAGCGCACTGGAGCGCCGCTTCCAGAGCGTACCGGTCGAGGAGCCCGACGAGGAGGCTGCCGTCCGCATCCTGCGTGGCATCCTGCCCAGCTATGAACAGCACCACGGAGTCACCATCAGCGAGGAGGCGGTCGAGGCAGCGGTGCGGCTCTCCCGACGCTATCTGACCGAACGGTTCCTGCCGGACAAGGCAATCGATTTAATGGATGAAGCCGCCGCCAAAGTCTCCCAGCAAAATTTCTCCCAGCCCGATTCAGAATATCAGCGGTTGGAGGAAGCCTTTCGGGAGCTGCACGAGCAGAAGGAAGCCGCCATCCTTCGGCAGAATTTTGAGCTTGCCGCCTCGCTGCGGGACCGGGAAGCGCAAGCCTTAGAGGAACTGAGCCTGTTTTCCGAGCGTAGTCAGCGTCAGGAGCGTCGGAAACAGCCCTGTGTGACGGTGCAGGATGTTGCGCAAATCATCTCGGAGGGAACTGGAATCGAGGTTTCTGCGCTGATGGCGCGCACCCTGCCGCAATCGGTGCAGACCCGTCAGCTCATGCAGCTGGAGGAGCATCTTTCCCAGCGCGTCATCGGCCAGCCGGAGGCGGTTCAGGCGGTCTCACGGGCAATCCGACGCTCCCGTGTCGGGCTCAACGACCCAAACCGTCCCTGTGCCTCCTTCCTCTTTCTGGGGCCAACCGGCGTGGGAAAAACCGAGCTGTGCAAGGCTCTTGCTCAGGAGCTGTTTGGCTCGGATGACTGCATGATTCGTCTGGATATGTCCGAATACATGGAACAGCACTCGGTTTCCAGAATGATTGGCTCTCCTCCGGGCTATGTCGGCTTTGAGGAGGGTGGCCAGCTGACCGATTTAATTCGTCGTCGGCCCTACTCGGTCGTTCTGCTGGACGAGGTGGAAAAAGCCCACCCGGATGTTCTCAACCTGCTGCTCCAGATTTTGGAGGACGGGTACCTAAAGGACGCGCAAGGGCGCAAAGCCAGCTTCCGAAATGCTGTCATCATCATGACCTCCAACCTTGGCGCTCGCTATTTCTTTGAGCGGGGTGTGCTGGGCTTCGAGCAGGCCGACCGTGATAAAGCCCATACCTCCTCCCAGAAAATCTCCGCTCAGGTGATGGAGGAGCTGCGCCGCCACTTCTCTCCGGAGTTCCTCAACCGCATCGACGAAACGATTCTGTTCGGCAAGCTCGGTCCGGAGGAGCTGGAAAAAATCTGCCAGAATCTCCTGTCCCAGCTCTCTCTGCGGATTGGCGCCTTAGACCTGCGGCTGGACTGCACACCTGCCGCACGGCGGGAACTGTGCGCCCAAGGCTACAGTCCCCGCTACGGAGCCCGTCCGCTGCGCCGTACCGTCCAGCGGCTGATTGAGGACCCGGCAGCCGAGATGATTCTTCGCGGCGAGCTGTACCCGGACAGCACTCTGGTCTGCGACTACTGCGAGGAGGAGCACGCCATCCGTCTGCACACTGCCGACTAAACAGCAAGGAGCAGTAAGCCATCGGGCTTACTGCTCCTTCATTTCGTTTTGCTGTGACAGGTCGTCTGCGTCCACGCTCTGCCACTGTGCCAACTCTTGGTCCTCCCTGTCCTTTTCCACAAAGATATCCTCCTTGGAAACGATGTCCTCCGGCTTTTCGTAGGGCACCGTAACCAGATGCGGATAGGGGATTCGCAGACCGTTCTGGTCAAAAATCTCCTTGACTGCAAGGCGAATCCCGCGCTCCACCTCCCAGTGCTTGAGGGGCTTTACCTTGCACAAAATACCGATGTCGATGCTGGACTGATTGAAGTTGGTGATGCCCTGCACAAAGGGTGGCTCCTCAATCAGCTCCTCGTGTTCGCGCGCATACTGGCTGACCGCCCGGTCAATCAGCTCGATAACCTTTCGGGTGTCCGATTCATAGGAGGTCGGGACAGTCACCGCAGCCACCGAGTTTCCCTTGTTATAGTTGATGACCCTCGTGATGGCTCCGTTCGGGATGATAATCTGGTCGCCCTTCATCGAGCGCAGGTAGGTCACACGCATTGCGGTCGCCTCCACCGTTCCCTCTACATCATCGATTTTGACATAATCTCCCACCGAAAACTGATTTTCAAAAATCATAAACATTCCCGAGACCACATCACGCACCAGGTTCTGTGCGCCAAAACCGATGGCAAGGCTTCCGATTCCTGCCGTTACCAAAAGGTTTTCCAGAGGCTTGCCCATCCCCAGAATACTCAAAATCACCAAAAAAGCCACGAAATAAACGGCATACCGCGCCACGCTGCGCAGCAGGGTCATCAGGGTTTTCATCCGCTTGGAAACCGGGGTCGCACTCTGATACTTCGGGCTTTTGAGCACCCGTGCCGTCATCGCCGAAACGCTGCGCAAGACCAGCTTGCTCAGCAGAAAAACCAGCAAAATCAAAAAGAGGTTCCAGACGATATTGCCGCGATTTTTCCAGATGGCGTCCGCAAACTGGCGAAGGTTGTGTTCAAACTGTCCGCTGACGCTGACAACCTCATCTACAAGGTTGGTCGGCACTGCTTCCAGAAACAGACTTCTCATGTTGTCCTTTCTCAATCCTGACAGGATTGTTTCCACTCACTTATATTTTTAGAATATCCAGCATCCTCGGGTCGATTTCCCACATATTGTTGTCCTCATGCTGCTTGAGGAAGATTTGCAGCAGGCGCTGGGCACACACCAGCATCGGCTGGCGCTCAAATTCCCGCGGGTAGGTCGCACGCAGTCGAAGCTGGAAATCCCGATCCAAAACCCGATAGTCCTTAAATTGGTGCTTTTCCTTTTTTTCGTAGTAGCATTGCAGTTGAATCAGCTTGTCCCGCACAAATTCCATCCGGGACAGAACATACAGATAATTTTCCCGCTGGATCTCAAAGAGGATGGTTCGCAGAGCATAGACGATTTCAAACTCCCACTCCACCAGTGTATCCCGAAATGCCTGATTATCCATCCCCTCCAGCTGCGAGCTGTGCATCCGGTTGAGCACCTGCCCGGTCTTGTCGGTGATGATTTTCCACTGGGCAGAACGCACCTGAAGGGCTGCTGTCGGCAGGAGCACCACATCAAATTCCAATCCGTTTTTTAAAAACACATAGAGGAACATCCCGCCCGACAACGGCTTTTCGCGCAGGTACAGCGCATCGGTAAACAGCTTGTCCAGCCGTTTTCTCACCTGCGGCACCTGCTCCTCCTGAAAGGTCGCAAGAATCAAATCGATGTCCGAGTATGCGTCCGGAAACCGCTCTACGCCGGAGCCCACCTGAACGATTCCCTCGATCTCGGGATAGGTCGAAACCACCGTCGCCGCCTGAATCAACAGCTTGGCGCGTTCTTTTTCGCTATACATAAACTCACCCCATAATCTTGCTTTGAATCCGAATATCCCGTCCGACAAATTCAAACTGTGTGTAGCCGCCAAACAGTCGGGAGGCCAGACGGTCTGTATACCGCTTGCTGATTTCCTGGAAGGAAAGGTTGGTGCTGATGATGGTCGGTCTGTTTTCTAAGAGACGGGTGTTGATGATGTGGTACAGGGTCGAGGTCACAAACTGGCTCAAAAATTCCGTCCCCAAATCGTCCAGAATCAGCAGGTCACATTCCAGCACCAGCGACAGATAGCTCTGCTGCTGCTCATCCTGATAGGAGTAGCTGAACTTTTCCTTTTCCAGCCGTGCTATCAAGTTTTGCGAGGAGCCGTAGACCACCCCATATCCCTTGCGGATGACCTCTCCTGCGATTGCCAACGAGAGGTGGGTCTTGCCAAGGCCGGTATTGCCCATAAACAGCAGACTCGGCGAGGAGGGCTGATGCTGGCCAAGCCGCTGATGGCTCTGCACCGAGAAGTTGCGGGCATAGTCCTCACAAAAATTTTTAACCTGTGCCATCTTGTGCCGTGGAACTACACCGTTCGGCGCTGTCTGTGCGCTGTAGTAGTCCAGCGAAAAATTATCAAACCGGCAGTTCTGCGGACTGGAAGCGCCCAGAGCATCAAACGCCGCCTCCCGAAGCAGCTGCTGAAAACACTCGCAGCGCTGGGTTCCCAGATACCCGGTATCCTGACATTTCTTGCAGGTATGGTTGTCGTCCCGATAAATTTCCAGCAGACCTGCGGCTGACAGCAGATCGTCCCGCTGCTTCTGCAAACCCAAGCTCTGCGTTTTCAGCCGCTCGATGATCTGCTCCAGCTCATCGGGAGCTCCTGCAACCGCCTGTATCGTTTTCATCCCGATTTGGGAAAGCTGTCGGTCAATCTGTTCGATTTGCGGCAGCAGCGCATAAATCTGCTGGCGCCGAATCAGGGTCTGCTCCTTCGCATACTGTCTGCGCTCCGACAGCACCGCCGCTGCCCTGTCATAGATTTCTTTTGGAAAGCCCATAGATTCTCCTCTCCTCCGGCAGCTCAATCACGACTCTGCCCGGATGGCTGTGCCGCCTGATTGATTTCATATTCCGCACTATCTTCTTCTCTCATGATCCAGCCATCCCCCAGGTTGTGTGTCATCAGGGTTAAATAATATTGGTTTGGCTTTGATATACTATAATCATTTTCCCGATTCATTGGGTCATATTCACTGATTGCTGCTGCATCATACAGCCCCATGTAATACTCCCGGTCTCGGTCAGAAAGAAAATCTGTCATCATTTGCGGAGTCGTCATCAACTGCCACGCACTTAGTGGAGCATCCTGAAAACAGAACCGCAGACCGTACAGAAAGTCTACGACACTCCATCCCCCGTTGTAAAACGCTTCTACCGCAACATGACCATGATAAGCTTTGTTGCGGTTTGCCAGATACAGCAGGCGCGCCGGGATGTGCAGACACATCAAAAGGACTGCACCCAGTCTGGAAAGATCGGAGCACCAGTCTGTTCCGCGAAGCAAGATTTCCTGCTCGGTTCCTCCAAACTGCATCTGTTCGAACGGAGTATCAAACTGTTCTGCCATCTGCCGGGTCATCCGTAGCAGACTGTCGATGCTCTCCTGCTGACTGGATTTCTCAAAGCGTCTGGCAAATGGATAAAGCTCATGTTCTTTGATTCGTGCCGGAAGATGTCCTGCCTCCCGGTACAGCCGTTCCCTGCTGTTCTCATCAAGCCGGACCATCTGCTGCATCAGCAGATGGTCAATGCTTTGCACTGCGTGCAAATCCTGCCGCAGCATCCTCCCATAGGGGATACCGAACACATCATAACCTCTGTCTGCCGTCATGGTGTGACCCTCCTCCCAGCTGCACCGCAGCCGGATTTAAGATTTCACCTCTCCATAGGTGATGAACTGCTGAATCTGGTCAAAATCAATGGAGGAATTTTCCGCCTTATCCTGCTTGGAAGGCTGTCGTTCCGCCACCGCCTCCTGCGTGGTCTGGATCCCCTTGTCGTGCCAGCTGGCCAAAATCTTGTTGATATAAGGAAAGGACAATTTTCCAATCTGGTTGATGGCGCGCTCATAGGCCAGCTTGACCATCGCGATGTCAAAATGATACTCCAAAAACCAAGTATCGATGTACTTGCACTCCTGTCGGGTCAGCGCCCGGTCGTGGATTCCAAAGGCCAGACGAACCTGTCCCTGTGCGTTGTCCTGCTCCTGTCGGCGGGTCAGATACTGCTCCGCCTGCTCATAGGTGTAGATTCCGTCGGACATCATGTCGGTAATCAGCTTTGCGACCGCCCGCATATTCGAGCGGTTCTGCGCGCAGCAGTGCGCCGTTGCCAGCAGGATGCACTCGGGCGGCAGTCCTGCATAGGTGTAAAAGGAGGCCACCGTCTCCATCTCGCTGCGGGTCAGGTTCTTGCCCATCTGAAGCTGCACCGCATCAATTAACTGCCGGATGCTGGAATCCTCCTGCGACAGCCGATCGATTTCATCGATTCTCATTGTTTTCTGCTGAGCCTTGAGCCCCATCGAGACATGAGCTGCCTGCTCCTGTCGGGAAACCTCCTGCACCGGCTGGACTGTTGGGGCCGCTGCCACAGCGACCGGCTCCGGCACAGTTGCCGAAGAACCGCCGTCTGTCAGCAGTCCTTCCCGATTCCAGAAGGCCAACGCCGACAGCCCCTCCTCATACGGCAGCAGCAGCCGGTCGGACAGATAGCGCGGGTCGATTGGCTGCGACTGGTTTTGCATCAAAAAGAGCAGTACCTTGAGCGCCGAAGCCGAGGCGGTACACAGTGTCTGCTCCGACAGCGACGGCACGGCAAAAACAGATGAAAATTTTGTAAAATTAATGCTGTAGTTCATCACGCAGGGTCTCCGTTTCCTTCATTTTCCCACACCTGACCCGCCTCCGACAGCGCCCGTTGCAGGTGCTGTCGAGCCAATCAGGCTTTCCTGTCCTCTTATTATAGCAAAAAAACAGGCGCTTGCCTACTTTTTTCTGCCGGTAAAACAACAGCTTGTCCCCTCTTTCTGTTCTTTTACCGGTTCTTTGCACGCTTCTTACCAAAGAAGATAGACATCAAATCGAAATTAGGGTATAATAAAACCGGTAAAACCGCTTTCATTCTTTCGTTTTTTGCGATATAGGGAGGAACAAGGATTATGATTGGCGACCTGCATTGTCACAGTAAACTCTCCGATGGTTCCACCAGTCTGGAGGATATTGTCTTTTACGCCAAGCGCGCCGGATTGGATGCGCTTGCCCTGACCGACCACGACACCCTGTCCGGCATCTCCCGCACCGAGATTCTGGGCAGAAGATATGGTCTGACCATCATCCCGGGTGTGGAGCTTTCCACCTTCGATTCCGCTACCGGACGCAGGGTACACATTCTCTGCTATCTGCCCCACAAGCCGGACCATCTGGCAGGGCTGCTCTCCCGCACACAGGAGGAGCGCCGCCGCTCCGGCGAGGAGATGATTCGCCGGGTCACCCGGTATTTCCCTGTCACTCCGGAGCATATCCTGCGCTATGCTGCTGCCAGCACCTCCATCTACAAGGTGCATATCATGCAGGCGCTTCTCGATTTGGGCTACGACATCGCCATCTACGGCCCGCTGTACAAGCAGCTGTTTTCCGACCACAGCGGCTCCTGTCTGGTCCAGACGGTATACCCCGAACTGGACGAGGTTTTGGATGCCGTCAAGGGCGCTCACGGAATCGCGGTGTTTGCACATCCGAGCGTCTACCAGTCGATGGAGCTGGTTCGCCGTCTGGCGCCCAGCGGACTCATCGACGGCATCGAGGTCTATCATCCGCGAAACACCAAGGAGGACCAGAAGGAGCTGCTGGAGCTGTGCGCGCAAAACAACCTCATCGTCACCGGCGGCACCGATTTTCACGGGTCCTATGCTTCCCGGACCGCAAACCCGCTGGGTACCTGCGTGACCGACCAGGAAAATCTCAAAAAATTGTTTGAGCGCTCAAAACAGCTTGAAGTCTGAGGATAAATCTGATAAAATGGGAGCGTTATATTGATTCTTTGAGAGGACGGACAAACATGAAATTTGAGTACCACACCGAAGGCACCTGCTGCCGAAACATCATCATCGAAATGAACGGCGACATCATCGAACACGTTGAATTTATCGGCGGCTGCAACGGCAACCTCCAGGGGATTGCTTCCCTGATTCAGGGACAGCGGGCACAGGACGTCATCGCTCGCGTCAAAGGCATCCACTGCGGCCCGAAATCCACCTCCTGCCCAGACCAGCTTGCTCTGGCACTTGAGTCTTATCTGGCTCGGGCATAATCCTGTTGTGTCTTCTGTTCCCCAGTCGATGGCTGGGGAACAACTTTTATCCGCCGTTTTTCTTAGGAATCGGTCTGCTTCTCTCGAACCTACCACACCACAAGGAGGGACGAATATGCTATCCTTCTGCCAGTTTCTGCCCTTGCTCTTGGGGCTGTTGCCGGGGATGCTGCTGGGCGACAGCAAGGTGCAGCCCTGTGCCTGTGCTGCACCGAGTCATCTGCTCTTGCTCGACCACGGAGACGAGGACATGAAGGTGCTGTCCTCTCTTGGAAAAAAGCCCTCCACTCAAAACAGTCTGGAGCCTTCCGAGGAGGAGATTCACAACTACTTTCTGCACAAAAGCTGCGGCAATCTCGAACGGGCGCGTCAGCTCGGCGAGGAGCTTGGCAGTGCGATTCTTTCGTTTGAGCCGGATGAGCTGATGGTTCTTGACGAACGGCAGACGGCGCTTGCCCGGATGCTGTATCTGTTCGTTGCAGAAAACTGTGTCCAGCAATCGGTGCAGGACCCCATCCTGCTCAAGCTGATTCTGGCCCAGATGAACGACACCATCTCGGTTCGCCTGCCCCACTTTTATTCCTTCCAGTATCGGTGCTACACCATGTACAAAATCTGTCTGGAGGAGCAGCAGGACGCTTCTGCGGAACAGCAGGCAATCCAGCTTGGACGCTGCTGGGCGCGCATCGTCGGCCACGAGGAGGACGAGGAGCTGTGCTTTACCGGCTGCAAGCTCTATCTTCTGATGAAGCAGCGCTGTGAGCGTTTGGTAGCACGCACGGATTTTCTGCCCATCCGGTAATCTTTCTGAAATGAGGTCGAATCTTATGCTTCGTTCTGTCAACGGAAGCTCCCCGGTCGTCCATCCCAGCGCACACATCGCACCGGATGCAACACTGGTCGGAGCGGTCTTTCTGGAAGAAAACAGCAGTGTCTGGTATCATGCCACCCTGCGTGCCGACCACGACTCCATACGGGTCGGACGATGCTCCAACCTTCAGGACAACTGCGTGATTCATGTCGATTGCGGTCAGCCCTGCATCATCGGTGCAGAGGTCACCGTCGGCCACGGAGCGATTCTGCACTCCTGCACCATCGAAGACGGCTGTACCATCGGCATGGGCAGCATCATCCTCAACGGCGCTGTGGTCGGAGAAGGCTCGATTGTCGGCGCCGGAGCCCTCATCACCAAAAACACGGTGATTCCGCCCCGCTCCCTTGTTGTCGGTTCACCGGCTCAGGTCAAGCGACAGGTCAGCGACCAGGAGCTGGAGCACAGCCGTCGGGCCGCGCAGGAATATGTAAAAGCCGCCGCAGAGCAGCTTTGAGACTTTCCGGACACACGGCCCGGTGTTCCTGCTATCAGAATCTGGACTTGGTTTTGACCCCTTGTGCAATCAGGCTGAGCTCCTGCGGATGCTCGGCAAACCAATTTTGAACCCATCGACAGCCCAGCAGCAGGTGAATCTGCTGTTGCCGAAACCATTCGCAAGCTCCCAGCATCACTGCTTCCCGTTGCTGTTCGGACACCTGCCCATCAAAGGAAATCCCCGAGATGGTGTAGGTGTCTTTTTTGTAGAGATTCAGCTCCATCCTTGCCAAGGGTTTTCCCTGCTCCACCACAGACAGGGTCTGCCGTCCGCGTCCGGCGCTCTGCCACAACCACTCCATTCGTCATCTTTCCTCCGTCCTGCTTTGTTTCCTACGAGATAAGCTATCCCAAGATATGATATCCCATTATAGCATATTTTTTTGTCGAAGTGCAGGAGCTTCCCTCTTTATTTGACCAATCGGAGCAGCCCCATTGTGATTAAAACCGCACCTGCCAGCCAGCTAAGGTCACCCTTTGCCCGCTCTGAAAATCTTTTACCCAGCTTCCAGCCGATTTGCAGCATCAGCAGGTTCACCACCAGTGCCAGCACCAGCACCATCCGACCGTCCTGCTCGAGCATCCCTGCCCCAAATCCTGCCGCCAGCCCATCGAGGCTCAAAGCCGCTGCCAGACTGACCGCCTCCACGACCGAGAGAGATTGGGAGCCGTTAAAATCCGCCTGCGTAGAATCCACACAGACCCGCAAAAACACCTCCAGATTCTGAAATCGAAAGACCATGCCCTCCCGATTTTCACAGCAGCGCCGCAAAAACCGCTTGAGCAGGCCGTCGCACAGACGCACCGCACCCATCAACACCAACAGCCCGCACCCAATTCCGGAAGCAAAGCGCGGCGCAATCCAGCCTCCGGCAGTCCCTCCCAGTGCCATCGCCGCCCACAGGCTCAGCGAGCAGGTCAGGCTGAGCGCTATCTTTGACAGAACCGGCATCCGGATTTTCTGCGCTCCCAAAGCCAGCGCCGCCGTAAAGGTGTCCAGACTCAGCGCTAGGGTCAAGGCTCCTGCCTATAAGATTGAATCAACCAAACGATCATCTCCCACAACGATTCTGTATCCATCCTATGGAAAGCTGCGGGATGCGGTACCTTGTCCTGCCATAAAATTTTCAAAAATCCCTTGACAAGTCCTATCCGATTTGATATAATATGGAGGCACTTGTGAGTCAAGTGTACACAGCGATGTAATCTATGGAAAGATGGCTGAGCTGGTCTAAGGCGCACGACTGGAAATCGTGTGTG
>ENA-ORMN01002202-ORMN01002202.1-human-gut-metagenome-genome-assembly--contig:-NODE-2202-length-17354-cov-3.198624_pt1 | contig 17354 bp, 14 predicted proteins | sample MGYA00242102_ERZ508993 | MGnify/ENA primary metagenome ERZ508993 (study PRJEB26280, sample SAMEA2338770) | human gut metagenome | biome: human gut; feature: human-associated habitat; material: faeces... | reverse complement strand
AAAATATATAATTAAGGAGTGAACGGATTGGAAACGGCTTTATCATTTTTGACAGGTGCGCTTAGATATGTGCTTCCTGTTTTGGCTGTAGTTATACTATTCACCTGCATAATATCTTTATTCAGAAACAGACCGAGACTTCACAAGCTTGCTCAGCTTGTTGACCAAAACAACGGTTCTATAATTGACATTGACAGATGGGAAACATCAATAGGAAAAAGTAAATCTAACGATATTGTTTTGCCTATGCCGAATGTATCACGTTTTCACGCAGTTATTGCAAAAAAGAGAAAGGAATGGGTTATAACTGACACTTTTTCCAAAACAGGCATTAAATTAAATGACAGAAGTGTTCACGGAAGTGCCGTTATTGAGGACGGCGATATTATCACAATAGGTTCAATCCCTTTGAAATTTTTATGTGCCGAGGCTGTTTCGGCAAGTTCAAAAACTCAAATGAGAAATGAGGCGAGCGAATTGAAACAAAATACAGGCAATGTTGCTTATGCGATTTTGGTAGACGTAAAAACTCACAGACCTATTTATTTAAGAAAAAAAGACGTGCTTATCGGCAGGGGTCAAAATTCAGACATACAAATCAATCTTGACACAATCAGCAGTGAGCACGCAAGAATACATTTAACATCTCGTGGCTGGGCGCTTTCGGATTTAAACAGCCACAACGGAACGAAACTAAACGGCAGATTTATTACTCAGCCGCAGCTCATTTTTGACGAGGACACAATCACCTTCGGTGACAGAGTTTTTGTATTTTATGAAAAATAATTAAGGAGAAACACGAATGGCAAATAAGGCTAAAAAAATACCGCATATCAAGCCTATTAATAATTTTGCAATGCTGTTTGTTTTGAGCATTTTTCAACTTATTACAGGCTTTGAGGCGGCAAGCGCCCATAATGATTTTTCAACAAAAGCAATGCTTGCAAATATTGTGCTCATTGCACTTGAATGGGTTTATGTGTCGCTTTTATATATAATTGTTCACAGAAGAAATTTTGAACTTGAATTTATTGCATTTTTTCTTTCCGGCGTCGGACTTACGGTTATAGGCTCGGTCAATCCGAAAGCTTGCTTTAAGCAGTTAATAATTTTGGCGGTCAGCGTTGTTGCTTATACTGTTTTCACATTTGTTTTAGGCGACGTTGATTTGTGTATGAAATTGAGACTGCCCGTTGCAATCGCAGGATTAATTTTGCTTGCAGTCAACCTTGTATTCGGCACGGAGAAGTACGGGGCAAGAAACTGGATAGGTATTGGCTCATTCACTCTCCAACCGTCGGAATTCGTAAAGGTTGCGTTTATCTTTGTCGGTGCGGCAACGCTTGAAAAAATTCAAACTTCTAAAAATATAATCCGTTTTATTATATTCTCGGTTGCCTGCGTGGGTGCGCTTATCTTAATGCGTGACTTCGGTGCGGCGCTCATATTCTTCATCACATTTTTAATAATCGCATTTATGAACTCCGGCGATATTAAAACGGCGGGCTTAGCTGTTGCGGCGGCAGGCTTAGGCGGCGCCATTGTAATCAAATACAAACCGTACGTTACGGCGCGTTTTTCAATATACCGCCATATTTGGGAGGATACTTACGGAAAAGGATATCAACAAACCCATATTTTAACAGGCATTGCCTCCGGCGGTCTTTTAGGCCTTGGAATAGGCAACGGCAATATACGCAAATTCTTTGATGACTATCTTGTTTATACAGATGACGTTTTCGGCGTAATTTGTGAGGAATGGGGCTACATTTTTGCGGTAGTTCTTGTTCTCTCGTTCGTTGCAATTGCAGTTTCCGCCCTTGTAAATTCAATTGCGGCAAGAAGTACATTTTATTCAATTGCGGCAGTTGCAGGCGCCGGAATGCTCCTTTTCCAATGTGCGCTTAACATTTTCGGCATAACGGACGTTTTACCGCTTACGGGTGTTACTCTTCCTTTCGTCAGCCAAGGCGGTACCTCGCTTATGAGCTGCTGGCTTGTTTTGGCATTTATCAAGGCGAGTGACGTACGCACCTATAGCTATCTCGGAGGTGTTAAAAAGAAATGAAAATGATAACAAAAAGGGGTATTTTCCTTTGGATACTTGTGTTTGCCTTTGTTTTCGGCTTGGGATTTTTAACTTACAGCCTTATAACCGACGGCTCAAGCTGGGTTATGCAACCTTACAACAGCCACCTATACTATAACGGTGAACTAATCGGCGCAGGTAAAATCACCGACAGAAACGGCAGAAGCCTTGCCGAAACAAACAACGGCAAAAGAGAATACAATGATTCGTTAACAACAAGAAAGGCTACGCTTCACGCAGTAGGCGACCTTCAGGGCTTTATTTCAACAGGCGTTCAAAACGTGTATAAAGCAAAGCTTACAGGGTATAATTCGCTTACAGGCATTTACAGTGTTATTAAAAACGGAAGCGGCAACGATATGCAATTGACGCTTGACGCAGATGCCTGCGATGTTGCATACAAAGCACTTTCAAATTACAAAGCAGGAACAGTCGGCGTAATCAACTACAAAACGGGCGAAACGCTTGTTATGGTTTCAACCCCAAGCTACGACCCGCAAAATAAGCCGAGCGATATAGACGATAACGAGGAATATGCAGGCGCATACATCAACAGGCTTTTAACAGGTCTTTACACCCCCGGCTCAACCTTCAAAATTGTTACGGCAATTTGCGCTATTGAGAATATTCCGGACATTTATGACAGAACCTTTAAATGTACAGGCGAATACGACCCCGGCGTAGGTACTCCTATCGAATGTAACGCAAGGCACGGCACGCTCACTTTTAAGCAGGCACTTGCAAAATCGTGCAACTCAACTTTTGCGCAAATTGCTATTGAATTAGGCCCGCAAAAGCTTGCAGACACGGCTAAGGAACTTGGGCTTACATCTCCGGTTTCGCTTAATAATGATATACAATCTTCAACAGGCAGATTTTTCCTCGAAAAAAGTGACGCTGACGATTATGTAGGATGGACCGGCATAGGTCAGGGTGACACGCTTGTATCCCCTATCGCTATGCTTAGACTCGCCGGTGCAATCGCAAACGACGGCACGGCGGTTTCGCTCAATCTTGTGGAAAGCTTTGCGACAAAGGCAGGCAAGGCGCTTGACCTTGGTTTTACAACTAAAGAAACACCGCTTCTTTCAAGCGACGTTGCAGGCAAAATGAAAAAACTTTTGAGAAATAACGTTAAGACCCAATACGGCGATTACAATTATGAAGGTTTGCACCTTTGCGCTAAATCGGGTACAGCTCAAATAGACAACATTGATTCGCATAACACTGCTTGGTTCGTCGGCTTTATGGATGATAAGGAGCACCCGTATGCATTTGTTGTTCTTGTGGAATACGGCAATTCGGGCTCGCAAACGGCAGGCCCTATTGCAAACAAGGTGCTTCAGGCACTTGTAAACAAATAAAGCACCTTTAGAGAGGGTGAACAGATGGATAATCAAACTAATGAAAACGAAATATTTAACGAGGATAAAAAGGAGCGTGCTCTTTTAATCAGCGTTGACACAGGAGATTTTAACGCCGAGGTTTCTATGGAGGAACTTGAGGAGCTTGCAAAAACGGCAGGGGCCGAAGTAGTCGGCACATCAATTCAAAAAAGGCAGACTCCCGTTGCCGCAACATATATCGGCAAGGGTGCGCTTTATGAAATGACTCGCTTTTGTGAAAATATGAATATTGATTTAATTATTGCAGACAGCGAGCTTTCACCTGTTCAAATTCGCAATCTTGAGGACGAAACAAACACAAGAGTTATTGACAGAACAACGCTTATTCTTGACATTTTTGCAGGACGTGCACGTTCAAAGGAGGGTAAGCTTCAAATTGAACTTGCCCAGCTTAAATATTCTCTTCCCCGCCTTACGGGAAAGGGCACTCAACTTTCAAGGCTCGGCGGCGGCATTGGCACAAGGGGTCCGGGTGAAACAAAGCTTGAAAGCGACAAAAGGCATATCAGGCGAAGAATACAAAATATTAGGCAGGAGCTTGACAAAGTCAAAAGCAGACGTGAAATGATTCACGAAAGAAGAAAGAAAAACGGCGCTTTATCCGTCGCAATAGTCGGCTACACAAATGCAGGCAAATCAACACTTATGAACAAGCTTACCGATGCAGGAGTTTTGCAGGAGGACAAGCTTTTTGCAACCCTTGACCCGACTGCAAGAAAGCTAAGCCTTCCAAACGGACAAAGCATTATGCTTATTGACACCGTCGGCTTTATTTCAAGGCTGCCGCACCAGCTTGTTGACGCTTTTCGCTCCACTTTGGAGGAAGCAACATACGCAGACGTAATTTTAAACGTTTGCGACACCTCAAGCCCTTATTGCTACGACAATATCGACGTTACAAAAGAAATTTTATCATCACTTTTTCCCGACGGCGCAATCACTGTTCCCGTTATAACGGTATTTAACAAATGTGACATTACACACAGTCCGTCTGCCATTGCATTTCCGTTTGCAGACGCTAAAACAAGCGTAAAAATCAGTGCAAAAACAGGCGAGGGATTAGATGAATTGCTTCTTGCAATTCAAAATGCATTGCCGCAAACTAAAAAAAGATTAAAGCTTTTAGTGCCGTTTAGCAAAGGCTCAATTCTTGCAGACATAAGGCAAGACGGGGTTATCCACAGTGAGGAATACACTCCTGACGGAACACTTATTGACGCAACGGTTGATATTATTTATTTAGAAAAAAATAAGCAATATATAAAAATTATAGATGAATAAGCATTAAATTCACCTCATATTATTACTAAGGTGATACTATGAAAATGCTTACTTTAAAATTAACGCCGAAAAGGATATTCGGAATAGTTCTTTTGCTTGTGGGAATTATCGTTATATCGGTAACGTTTGTATCAAACCATACGAGCGAAGCGCAAAGTGTGTCGGCAGTAATAAGCGCAAAGACCGACAGCGAAAGACGAGCGTATTTAAGCAAATACGGCTACAAGCTGGCAAGCGACTGCGAGCAAAAGGAAATCACCATTCCTGAGAAATGGAATGATGTGTATAACAGCTATAACCAAATTCAAAAAAATCAAGGCTTTGATTTGACTGATTACAAGGGGCAAAAAGCAACGCTTTACACCTACACAGTCACAAATTATAAAGGCAAGGGTGACTGCATTGTTGCCGATATGCTTGTTTGTGAAGGAAAACTTATCGGCGGTGATATTTGCAATCCATCTGCCAAAGACGGTTTTTTAGTAGGGTTTGAGGAAAACGAATAAACAAATATTATGGAAAGATTAGATAAAATAATTGCCACCGCTCTTCAAATTTCAAGAAAAGATGCAATAGCGCTTATTAAAAGAGGAAGAATAGCGGTAAATAAAGAAACAATCAAAGACCCAAAGGCAAAGTTTGACGAGCACGGCGCCGTGCTTTTTTGCGATAACGAGCAAATATACTATAATAAATATGTATACATTATGATGAATAAACCCAATGGTGTGATTTCAGCTTCAAACGGAAAAGGAGAAAAGACGGTTGTTGACATTTTACCGCCCAATATGAAGCGTAAAAATCTGTTCCCTGCCGGCAGGCTTGATAAAGACACAACAGGCTTTATGCTCATTACCGACGACGGCGAACTTGCGCACTCGATATTAAGTCCTAAAAATCACATTCCGAAAACGTATATCGCAAAGCTTGACAAACCGTTTAACGATGAAATAATCAGGGAATTTGAAAAAGGAATAGAGCTTAAAGACGCCAAATGCCTGGGCGCAAGCCTTGAACCGGTTGACGGTGATTATCAGGTAGGAAAGGTCATTATTAAACAGGGGATGTATCATCAAATCAAACGGATGTTTTCTCATTTTTCAATAAACGTTGTTGAACTTAAAAGGATAAAAATGGGTTCGCTTGACCTTGACGAAAATTTAAAACCGGGAGAATGTCGATATCTTACAAAAGAAGAAATTTCTTCTCTTTGTGACAAATGACAACAAATTCTGCTACTTTTATTCAATTTAACAACAATATATTGTGTTTATCTCTAAACGATTTCACCATTCATAACAAGTTGCACAAAAAAGTGCAACTTTTTTTGTTAAAATGGTTGCAATATGATTAATCTTCTTGTATAATATGAACAAGTAGGGCATATACTTTTTGTGCAATATTTCTTTGTGCATACTGCCCAACTAAACAGAGAGGTGAATATAATGCCAAACAGATTATTCCAAGGAATAGTAAATCAAATGCGTGAAGCAATCGACAGAAATATCGGCGTTGTTGACGAAACAGGTACGGTTATTGCGTGCAGTGAGCTCGGCTTAATAGGAGAAATTCGCAAGGGCGTAATCTCTGCCGGCGTTTTCAGTACAAATCAAACCTGCGTTGATAATGCAACATATACCACATTTGACGTACTTGTCCGCCCCGAATATGCAGTATTTGTTGACGGAACGGATGACCTTGCACATCATTATTCTTCGCTCATTGCCGTTGCTCTTGACCAAATAAAGCAAAACAATGACGAAAAATTTGACAGGTCAAACTTTGTTAAGAACGTTATTTTGGACAACATTCTTCCGGGCGATATTTATATTAAGTCAAGGGAACTTCATTTCAACAACGATGCGTCAAGAGTTGTATTTTTAATCAGGACAACCCAGGAAACGGAAATTTCTGTTTTTGACATTATTCAAAACTTCTTCCCTGATAAGAGTAAGGATTTCGTTATCAATGTAAACGAAAGCGACATCGCTCTTGTTAAAGAAGTTAGACCTAACGTTGATATTAAAGACCTTGAAAAGCTTGCACGTTCAATCAACGATACCCTTTTGTCTGAGTTTTATTTCAATGCAATTATCGGTATAGGCACTTGTGTAACAGGCATTAAGGAGCTTGCTCATTCGTTTAAGGAAGCTCAGGTGGCACTTGAAGTAGGTAAGGTTTTTGATACTGAAAAAACAATTATCAGCTATGAAAATCTCGGAATCGCAAGGCTTATTTATCAGCTTCCGACAACTCTTTGCGATATGTTCCTTAAAGAGGTGTTCAAGCGTGGCTCTATCGAATCGCTTGACCAGGAAACGCTTTTCACTATTCAAAAATTCTTTGAAAACAACCTTAATGTTTCCGAAACATCAAGAAAGCTTTTCGTTCACAGAAACACCCTTGTTTACAGGCTTGAAAAAATCAAAAAGCTCACAGGTCTTGACCTTAGAGAATTTGATGACGCTATTGTATTTAAGGTAGCGCTCATGGTAAATAAATACCTTGCATCAAGCCCGGTTAAATATTAACAAGCTATCGGCCGTCAGTAATGACGGCTGTTTTAGATTATGGTGAAATTATGAGTAAAAAAAGATTGACTGAGAAAAAGGAACAAAACGCAAGGCTTGTTTACAGCGATTTAAGTTTAAAACAAGGATTCAAAAAGTTTCTTTTAAATCCTCTGTATATTTTCCCCATTCTTATTAGCACAATTTTGTGCTATGCATATTATCTCACTCACGAAACGGTAACAATCGACTCGCTTTCAAGTGACAGATATTATCACGGCTTACTTGTTGCACAGGGCAGGCTTACAGCAACAATTATAGAAAATTATTTAGGCTTTGAACATTTGCCGATTGCAGTTGAAAATATAATAGGCCTTATTTGCTTTATTTTGGGAGCAACTGTATTTTGCATAATATTTGACAAAGCAAAGCCTCAAAGCAATGTTTTGCCTTATACCTTTTTTACCTGCCTTTACATAACTTTCCCACTGATGAATGAATATTTTATGTTCAAAGGCTCAGTTTTAACTACCGGAGGCTCAATTCTTTTAGTATCTTTTGCACTTTATTTTGCACTGAAAATTAAAAATTTGATTGCTTCAATACTTATTTCTTCTATTTTTATATTCTTTGCATATTCATGGTATGAATCGTTCATTTTAGTTTATATCGGCGCAGTATTTTTACTTCTTATACTTCTTGCCGACGGTAAAAAAAGCCAAAAAGAATTATTTTTCAACGGTTTTTGGCTTGCACCGACTTTATTTTTAGGATTTTCTTTAGAGGAAATAATATCAAACGCAATAATAAATATATGCAATATTACACAAGATAACAACAACGCTGTCGGCACTGCTTGGCTTTCAAGCTCTGCCACATTAAAATCATTTTTTTATGATTTTATATATTCATTTGTATCTAAAATATTTTGCTATGCCCCATTTACAATTTTATTCATTTTTCTCGCCGTTGCATTTGTTTTGATGATACTTCAAACCAAGAGCACCAAAAAGCCTATTCTCATTTTCTTTTATTTTGGCCTTGCACTTACTGTTTTCTTTTTAAGCATTTATCGGGGAGCGGAATTGGCATACAGAACCGAGCAAGGAATCCCGTTTTATATCAGTGCAATTACCCTGCTGCTTTCATCAAAAATCATTAATTTAAACGGCAAAAAAGCTTTAAAAATAATTGCTTCGCTGTCGCTTGTCATAATATTAACAGTTCAAATTTGCTCATCAAATTATTGGTATCACGTAAACGTTTTAAGAGATAAAGAAGAAAAGCAAGTCGTTTGTAATATTGCAAAAGACCTTGAAAAATATGATAAAACCAAGCCCGTCATTTTTATCGGTTACTATCAGCTTTCTAATAATATTAAAGATAAATACGCTGTTAAAAAAGACAGTGTGGCAGGCAGAATAATTAACTATACCTCTAAAAATGCGAAAAAATCATATACTTATACCACTTGCCAGACATCAATCAGTTCTTACATTTCTTGGTCGATTTATTCGTTTTCAAGCGCAAATGTTGAACTTAAAAAGTTTTTCAATTCATGCGGCTATGATTTCAAGCTTGGCACAAATGAGCAATTTAAAGAGGCAACAAAAAAATATATAAATATTCCCTCGTATAATGACAGCGGTTATATTTTAGACGCAGGCGATTATATAGTTGTCAAGGTCGGCAACTATACACCGAATTTCTATGAATTTTTATATGAGTAACAGCCACAATAAAGTAAGGCTCATCTTCGATAATTTGAAGATGAGCCTTTTTATTTTCTCGGCAGAAGGAATATATTGGGGTTTAAATGGGTAATAAAAGCCTGCCGAAAATTATCAGCTTATATCCTCTTTAAGGGTTTCAATAATGTTATCATCCTTTAATTTTCTTACAGAATAAATCATCGTAACAGCAATAATTGCAAATACAACAAGGATTACGCCCAAATAAAGCTTATAATCAAACTGATAAGGGATTGAGCTTTCACCAAGCATTTTATTAAGCAATACGCAAACCAAAACGCTTATAGGCACACCGAATATGACCGCTTTAAGCGCATAAAATACACTTTCAAGGCTGACCATTTTTCTAAATCCGCTCGGAGCCGTTCCGACCGATTTAAGCATCGCAAATTCCTTACGTCGAAGCGATATATTCGTTGAAATGGTGTTAATAATATTTGCAATCGTGATAAGAGAGATAAGCGAAATGAAGCCGTAAACAAATACCTGAACAATAAAGATAACGGTATTCATAGTTTGGAGATTATCGGAAATGTCAGAAACAAACGTTCCTCCATAATCTTTTTCAGTCAAAAGATTATTAAGATTTTTTGCAACATTTTTATGATCATCGGTTTCAATACAAACGCTCATTGGAATATTGCTTGCCTTTTCGCCTTTATTTACTACATTTACGTACTGAGAATAAGGCATAATTATACCGACTACGCCCGGCGCAACGAGATTGCACGGCAGGCTGTTTTTATCAAATTTAACAAGACCGCCGACCTCGATATCAAGCGGATTTTTTTCATCGTTTGCATAATCGGAATTTTGAATAATACGCTTGCCTATAATGCTGTCGGTAAATACTTTCGTTGTGTCCTGCTTATGAGTAAGATTGTTAAGCAAAACGCATTTAAGGCTGTCACCGTAAAAAGCATTATAATCAATACCGTTATTTTCACAAAGCGTGTTAAATTCGCTGTCGTCAACATAGTGAATTACTGTAGAAACATCCTTTTCCCCGCCAAACAGCTTTGAATAAGCAGAAGTATAATTTTTCAAATCTTTAATTTCATTATTTTTAATAATCGGGCTTGACTTACCGAGAAAAATACTCATATCCGCCGTATCAATATAATATTTATTAACTCCCTGCATTTTGTCAAGTGCGTCATAAAGTTCTTTTTTATGAGCGTAAGTAATTGTTGTTGATATCTGGTAAGGAATTGTTTTTTCATATCCGCTTGCCTGAACAAACATATTGCAAAAATAGTTGCAGGAAATAAAAAGTACGATTGAAACGGTTATAAGCCTTGATTTTCTTCCGTTGCGCTTAAGATTTTTATATGCAAGCTCACCTTCATAACCGAATATTTTTCTGATATATTTAGGCGATTTAAGCTTTTTAGGCTTAACCTTAATCTCTTGCCTTTGGCGAATTGCATCAATAGGAGTGATTTTTGACGCCTTGCGTGCCGGAATGAATGAAGAAATAAAAATCGTTAATATGCTTACAATAACAATCGAGATTATCGCCCAAAAAGGAACTACGACTTTCATTTGCATATTGCTTTCGCTGACGCCTGCAATCATTCCCGTAGAAATAATTTTATTGCCTATTAATTTAAGGGTAATTCCGATACCGAGTATTCCTGCCGCAATACCGACGGGAATGCCGACAGCACCTAAAATTGCACCCTCAAAATACACACTCTTTCGCTTTTGCGCCTTAGTTGCACCAACCGAGGCAAGCATACCGAGATATCTTACTCGCTCTGCAAGCGACATACCGAATGCGTTATAAATAAGCATTACGGATGCGATAACGATAAGAATTAAAACAACCAAAACAATTGGAAGCATCGTTGAAAGAAAGCCGCCCTGTCTGCCTGAAAGATATGACGCAAGGACATCTTCGTTTGCCCTGTAGCCGTCAATTTTGTAATCTCTTTGGATTTTTTCAATGGTTTTATATACATTTGAGTCCTGCTTGGCAAGCGTAAATAAAGCAAAAATGTTCTTGTCGCTCTTGCTCTCCGCCTCGCTCATACCACGCCAAATTTTTTTAAATCTTGTGGCAGGGTTATTGTGAAGAATTGCGGTAATTGTATATTCCTTATAATCCTTTGATGTGACAAATTTCTCGTTTTCATCACGATAGCCGTCTGTTGCAATACCTCCATCGGCAAGCTGCCTCATCCCCTGAGCAAAAGTAATCTTATCGCCTACCTTGGCATTCTTCATACCGTTTGCCGCAAGCAAATTTTCTTCAACTGCAACCTCGTTTTCATTTTCCGGAAGCTTTCCGTCAAAATCTCCCGTTGCCATCATTTCAAAATATTTCTTGTTTCCGACAAGAATTTCACCCGTGCTTTTTTCATAATCAGATGCACTTTTCAGCTTAAATGACATATAGTCGTCGCTGTAACCGAGACCTACATTTGAAATTCTGTCATCATTTTTAATTTGGTTTATTTGTGTTTGATTAAGATAGTCAAATTCAGCGTCCCATTTGCCTGATGAGATTAAGCCGATTTCACCGAAAAGGTTTAAAAACGAAGCCATTGCAACAAATACAGCCGTAATCATTGCAACGGAAACGCAAATGCCGAGTGTTGTTACAACCGTTCTGCCCTTGTTTTGCTGAATGTGACGTGTTGTAAGCTTATTTACGATATTCAACCTATTCTCACCTCATCCCCGGTGATTTTGCCGTCCTCAATTGTGATTACACGGTCGGCTGAATTTGCAATTTTTTCATCGTGAGTGATAATAATTACAGTTTGGTTAAATTCCTTGTTAAACTGCCTTAAAAGAGAAATAATCTCCTTACTGTTTTCGCTGTCAAGATTTCCCGTAGGCTCGTCTGCAAGCATAAGCGCAGGATTGTTGACAAGTGCACGTCCGATTGATACACGCTGCTTCTGGCCGCCTGAAAGCTGATTTGGCAAATGGTCAAGCCTGTTTTCCAAGCCAAGACGCTTTACAAGAGTATCAATTTGCTTTTTATCCGGCTTTCTGCCGTCAAGAAGAAGCGGCAAGGTCAAATTTTCCTGAACAGTCAAAATAGGAATAAGATTATAAAACTGATAAATAAGGCCTATCTGCCTGCGGCGGAAAATTGCAAGTGCCGTTTCATCAAGATTTGAAATATCCGTTTGATTAATAACAACACTGCCGCTTGTCGGCACATCTACACCGCCGAGGATATGAAGAAGCGTTGACTTGCCCGAACCGCTCGGCCCGATAATAGCAAGGAACTCACCTTTTTCTACTGAAAACGAAACGTTATCAAGAGCCTTAACCATTGTGTCGCCCTTGCCGTATGTTTTGCATAAATTTGTAACTTCAAGTATTTTCATAGTAGTTATCTCCTTTCGATGAGTCCATAATACCAGTATGAACTTACAATCGTGTGACTGTTCAATTACAATTTTGTCACTTACCTAAATTTTAATATAAATACAAAATCCGGCGCACAACAGTATGGCAGATTTTGAGAAAAGGCAAACAATGTTCGCCCCTACGGCTTTGTGTCAGTTTGTATCGTCCTTTAATGAATCAATAATAGAATTGTTTTTAATAAGCCTTAATGAATAAATCATAGTAAGACCTATGATAACAAATACTGCTGCGCAGGCAATAAGATAAAGCCAAATATTGACAGAAAACGGAATAGGATTATCCTTTGAAATAATATATCCCACCACTCTGTTAATAACAAGGCTCAGCGGCACACCAAAAAGCAAGCCGAATAAACCGTAAAACATACTTTCAAAAATCAACGTCTTTTTAAACTCCTTCGGCGTCATACCAACGCTTTTCAGCATTGCAAGCTCCTTTTTCCTGTTTGCAATCTGCGCCGTCATTGTGTTGATTATATTAAATACTGTTATTAATGTAATCAGCAAAATGAAAGCATAGGACAAAAATTGAACAGCGGATATAATGCTCTTTTCCTTCATCGTCCAATAATAAATGTTATATACGTCACCATCCGCCTCGTTTTCGGACAAATAGTCCTTAAGTTCCTTTTCAACCTTGTACGGCTCGTCGGTTTCAATACCGTAATCGAAATAAAACGAATCATCATCAGAATATTTATCGTATACACTCTTAGGCACATAAAAAGCAACACCGTCCGACTCTAAATTACAAATAGGATTATCCTTATCATATTTTATAAAATCGCAGAATTTATAAACAGATGTGCGACCGGTCTTATAATAGAAACTAATCTGATTCCCGTCCTCGTCGAGCTTATTTTCTCTTTCGGTCTTTTCAAAATCAAAGCCATATGCGCCGATAGTTTTGCCGAGTAGGTTATTATTAAAAATCGGCTCACCGTTACGGTCAATTGTGTTCATTACAATTGTCTTAATCGAGCCGTCCTTATCGGGCGAGTAATATTTTTTATAATCAATTCCGTTTTTCTTGCAAAGCGCATTGAAATCCTCGTCATCAAGCAAATGAGCGTTATATTGTATATCCTGCGCTGCGACAAATTTATATTTATCAACAAAAACGCTTTCATTATGAAACGACATATCATACTCACGTGAATTATCATAAGGATTTATATCACTTCTTGAAATCGGCGAATACCAGTTCGCCCAAATCGAATAAAAACGCTTTACCCTTTTATTTGTTTTCAAATAATTTCTTGCTTTTTCAAGCTGTGCCTTGCTTTCGGCACTGTATTGATACATAATCTGATAAGGAATTTCATAATCTGGTACCACAGGCTCTCCAAATCTTTGAACCTCAACATTTTCACTATCATCCTTACCAATAGGTACACTAGCATAAAAAGAGGACTGCGCAAATACATATACAAGCAATAATCGTCCTCGATTTTCTGCCGTTGCGCCTTAAATTTTTAAATGCAATATCACCCTCGAAGCCGAAAAGCTTAGTGATAATAAACGGAGTGCGGATTTTGCCTTTTCGCTTAATCTCGTCCGTTTTTCTTATCGCATCAATCGCAGTAATTCTTGCCGCCTTTTGCACGGGCGAAATGATTGACACAAAAACAGTCAGCGCCGCCAAAATAACAATAAGGCAAAGCACCCACAGGGAAATATGAGTTGAATATTTGATATTGTCGTTATAGCCCTCCATAATCGAGACAATTTTGGCATTCATTGCGCTTTGCGATATAAAGGTAGTAAACAAGCCAAGCACTATGCCGAGAATAATTCCTATTCCTCCCAAGATTGCGCCCTCAAAATAGAGCGTCTTTTTCTTCTGTTTCCTTGTTGCACCGACCGAGGAAAGCATACCGAGGTATTTGATTTGCTCGCCGACAGAGAGCGCAAAGGAATTATAAATCATTGCAAATGACGAAACGAAAATTACGGCAAAAACAACGATTCCGATTGCAGTAAGCTTTAATACCTGCGGCAAATCGTTTTTGTCTATCGAAAAGGCAAGCCGTGAATTTAAAAAGCCTGTATTTTCGCCCACATTAAATGCCCTTTTCTTTTTCGTAAAGCCGAACTTATCATAAATACCGTTGATTTTAATGTACGAAAACGGAGTGACTTTTTTAATCTTGCCGTAAGCAACAAGATTTTTACTTTTTAAATCACTCATTCCACGAATGATTGCGCCACGCTCGGTCGGCTCGTTATTGTGGAGAATACCTACAACTTTAAACGTTTCGTCCTTTTCCTTTTCAAAGCGTTCGCCGAATTGGTAATTGCCTTTTATCGGCAAAATGACAAAATCGCCTTTAAGCCTTGAGCCGACTGCAATTTTAATCTCGTCGCCTATTTTTAGTTCAAGCCCGTTATTTTTAATAAGCGACTGCTCCACCATAATTTCATTGTCGCTTTTAGGCAAAGCGCCGTCATATTTGCAGGTGACTGTATCCTTAATATACTGTGCATCTCCCTGATATATCGTGCCTGTTCTTAAATAATTAGCTTTATCTGAATAAATCTTATAGCTTTGCTCCTCGGATGATAAATCCTTTTCAAAGCCTATATCTTTAAGAGAAGAATCACTTAGTAAATATTTTTTGGCACTTTCATAATCTGTTTTAACAAAGAAATGCCAATTGCCGTTTGTGTTGATTGCTCTTTCGCCGTAATAATGTGCAAATGATGTAGCACATGTAAAAATAACAGTAAGCATAACTACGGATATAGTTATGCCTAAAACAGTTAAAACCGACCTTGTTTTGTTCTGCTTCAAATGGCGCAGGGCTAATTTTTTTGTTATACTCATAATGAATACCTCCCCAGTCAGTGTAAAAATGGGTACAGTCCCCTTACACTATCACCATCATAACAGTTCATACTTACAATCACGTGACACTAATATTACAAAAATGTCACATATTAGCCAGACTGTCGATAAAGCGGCTAAAGTGCGCCGAATAATATAAAATCAAACCTATTTGCCTCCCTTGCAAAGGGAGGTGGGTGCAACTTGTTGCACTCGGAGGGATTGGAAAAATGCCAAGGACATCGAGTCCTCGCCATTTTTGGCGCTTTCCGTCTTTTGCTCGGGGGCAGTACACACGTACAGCACCCACTCGCAAAATACGAAATTTATCTCGCTTTCTCGAAGCCTTTCAGCTTGTGAAAATTTATAATTTGGTTTTTTAAAGTTGCACAGCAAATTATACTATTGTTTTATAAAATCTTAATTCAAAAATGCTGCCCTTGCCAAGCTCTGAATTAACAATAATATCGCCCTTTTCCTTTTCAAGCACGGTTTTTGCAAGCGCAAGCCCGATACCAACGCTCTCGCTTGATGAATTTTTGCCGTGATAAAAGCGTTCAAAAATATGGGGTAAATCCTCTTTTGTAATTCCGCAGCCGTTATCCTGAATGAAAAGAGAATTATAAACATTCGTCCTCTGGCTGAAAAATCTTAATTTGCCGTTATTGTTTGTATGCTCAATGCAGTTTTTAATAATATTTTCTATTGCCTCGCCCGTCCAATTTTCATCACCGACAAATTCAAAATCATTTATTTCATTAACAATTTCAATTTCTCTCACGTCGCAGGTGACATAAAACTGCTTCAAACTTTTTTCTAAAATAGGCGCAATATTAAATTTTTCGTGCTTAAATTCAGTTGCACCTGCGTCAAGTTTTGAAATTTTAAGAAGATTTGTAATAAGCCATTTCATTTTATCAAGCTGAGTTTCAATAATTGATAAAAATTCGTTTCGCTTTCCCTCGTCCTTTTCGTCTTTTAATAAATCCGACATCACCATCATTGACGTAAGCGGAGTTTTAAGCTGATGTGATATATCGGCAAGCGAATTTGCAAGATACAGCTTGTCCGTATTAAGCTGCTCGTTTTGCGTTTTTAAAAGCGTCATTATCTTATAAAGATTATTTTTGAGTATCGACATTTCGCCCTCGCTGTTATCCATAATATCAAGGTCAAAATTACCTGAACACATAAGTGAAAGATAATTGTTAAGTTCGTTAATTTTATCGTTTCTTTTCTTGATATTATAAAAATATATGCCTGTCAAAATAATACCTGAAATAAGGCAAATCGCACCTGCCCACGCATTTATAATAAAACAGATTATTGAGGCAAGTACCGTTACCCCTATTCCGAAAAAAGCTGTGAATTTTGCGTCTTTATTAATCATTTTTCAATAACATACCCAAGCCCACGAACAGTTTTTATAAACTCAGGCTTTGCCGGGTCCTCCTCAATTTTATCTCTAAGCCTTTTGATATAGACGGTCAGCGTGTTATCCTCAACAAAATCGCCTGCCACATCCCAAATATTTTCAAGAAGCGCAGTACGTGAAAGCACCTTTCCCCTATTGCTCAAAAGGATTAAAAGAAGCCTGTATTCCATAGCGGTCAAAATAATTTCTTCATTATTTTTGTAAACCTTAGCCTCATTTGTATTAATTTTAAGATTATTGATTTTGATTATTCCGTCACTCGTTTCATTAGAATATCGGCGCATAACGCTTTTAATTCTGAGCATAAGCTCCTTAACTCTAAACGGCTTTGAAATATAATCGTCTGCACCAAGCTCAAAACCCATAATCACATTAACTTCGTCATCATACGCAGTCAAAAAAATAACAGGCAAATCACCTTTCGCTTTAATCCTTTTGCAAACGTCATAACCGCTTCCGTCAGGCAGGGTTAAATCAAGAATATAAAGCGAAAATTCCTTTTCATCAATAATTTTTTCCGCCTCTTTCACGCTTTTTGCAAGCGTTACGTTATATCCCTCGTTTTCAAGCGAATAAGTAAGACCTATGCCAATAGCTTCGTCATCCTCTAATAAAAATATATCCATTTGTCTCACCTTTATATTATTTAATAATTATATAATAACA
>ENA-ORMN01002194-ORMN01002194.1-human-gut-metagenome-genome-assembly--contig:-NODE-2194-length-17411-cov-9.723093_pt1 | contig 17411 bp, 15 predicted proteins | sample MGYA00242102_ERZ508993 | MGnify/ENA primary metagenome ERZ508993 (study PRJEB26280, sample SAMEA2338770) | human gut metagenome | biome: human gut; feature: human-associated habitat; material: faeces... | reverse complement strand
CACTAACCATGACAAAATCATGATTAAGAAGTCACTTAGAGCATATATCACCGGCAGCTAATTTGAAAATGTGATATTGCTTTACCGCAAGATGATCGGGATCACGGCACTCTAATCGTGCAAACAGTTCATCAAGCACACTTTCGTATCCTTCATCTTCTTCACGAACTTCTGCAGCGTTGATCATCTCCATTACCATGGGGAAGTTCTGTTCTTCCGGTGGGGCTTCAAAGATTAAATATAGAATAAGTGCTTCGAGCAACGCCGTTTCTGCACGTTCCCAGAACGGATCATTACTGGACGCACCTTTTGGAGTAGTGTTCCGAACAAGATTGTTTACGAGTTTCAGCACATCCTTTTCATCATGCAGATAAGCAAAGGGATTATAACAATATGCAGATAAGCAAAGGGATTATAACAATGACTGCGTTCTGTGTTAATGAGATCCAGCACTCTGATTTCATAGCCCTTTGATTTTAGCAGATTGCCCGTATCGCGTAAGATTTCGCCCTTTGGGTCAAGCACAACAAAAGAAGTATTAGCCTGCATGATGTTGGGCTTGGCGTAAAATCGGGTTTTACCTGCGCCAGAACCGCCGACCACCATAACATTGAGGTTTCTTCGATGTTTCTTCCCATCAAGACCAATTCTTGCATTGTTTGTGAGAAGGATATTCTCTGAGTATTTGTGATTTGCGTATTTTTTAGATAGCGCCGAGACAGAGCCCCATTTTGCACTACCATGTTCTTCACCTTTGCGGTAGTTGTGTTTGGTGGAGAAGTAAACACCAAGACCCACGGCATAAATGACGAGAAAGATAAGGATTGTTTTAAGTGAATCTGAACACCATTGGAGTTCCAACGGGTCTTTCATGCTCTCGGTGAATCCCGATATAATACCGGGTAATCCGCCGGAAATAAAAGGGGCGACCATTAAGGCCGCCCATATAACAGGGAGAACACCGAAAGCAAGATAAACGAACTTATTCTTGCTTTCCGTATTCGGTTTGCTCATGCTCGGAAATCTCCGTTTCTTTTACCGTCTTTGCCAATGTTTCGATACATTGCCACACATTTATCGCTCCCTTTCTTTTAGTTTTCGTTTTTCCCTCTTTGTGGGTGCGTCCATTACTTCTATGAGCGTGTCGTCCACAAATTCGGTATCTCTCCCTGCCAAGGCAAGCTCGTTTCGCTTGTCGTTGAGAGAATTGATGATAAGACCGTGCTGATATTCGTCTACTTCGATGATTCTCTTTTCCATACTCCTTATTACCTCTCAGGCTCATTTTTATTACGCTCCGCTTGCAGATTGTGGTCGATACGTTCAACCATATCGCAAGCGGTGTCGCGAATGATGGAAAGCGCATCTCGTTTGTCCCGATTGTCGAGAGAGGTATATTCTTCCGAAATAGCATCAGGAAGCCTTGGCTCAATACCGTATCGGAGGCAGGCGATGTTTGCGGCACAGTCACAGAGGAATGTGTTATCGCAGCCATCTGCACGGGCAAGTTCCCTTGCAACAGTGAAGAACAGGTCTTTATTCTCCAAATTGCGGGCAACAAGAATTGCGTTCCTGTCCTGAGAATAATGCGCACCGATGCTGCTTGCAAGTGTGTCGTCCTGCACAATCGGCACGGGCGATTTGGTCATTAGAGCTTTTATAGCAGACTTGACAGTTGGGAAGTTTCGCTTCCACTCTCGACTTCCCTGAGTCTGCGACACATCAAATACTCGTTTTACGTCGAAGCCCATTCCTGTAGAGCCGTCAGCTCGCTCATATTCGCCGCTCGGAGTGAGAATATCAATCCCTTTTTCACCCTTCATAACAGAGCGCCCGTGTTTCTGCCAATCTTCAAAACTACGAATAAACGATGCTTCCGGCTTCTGCGCAGCTACAAGCAGCGAATTCACAACACTGGTCTTTCCAAGCTTTGCCTGAACACCAAGATAATCAGCCAAGGCAGAAGTATCGGTAAGGGCTGCATCAGCCATTTCATGTGCCATCACATAAAGTGCATCGCGCCTTTCTTTTTTCTGTGCAGCCCATGCTTCGCGGTCGAACTCCTGTTCAGACGCGGTCTGTTTTCTTTCTTCCATACAAAATTACCTTCCTTTCGATTTCTTCTTTTTGACATTTTGATGTCGCTTCGGTTCCTGACTTTTGCTGCGTTCAGGCATCTTTTTCGTTTCATCAGCACGGCGTTCCTTGATCTCCTGTATCTGTTTGCGTACAGAAGGTTTCTCAGATTTTTCCTCTACGGTAGAGTCTTTCATTTTGAAGGAAGGCTCGGACAGATTTGATTTTTCCGTCCTCGCCTTCGTAGGGTTTGCCGACTGTTCAATATCAATGGGCTGTTTATGCGTGATGTTCTGAGGGTTCGGCTCTTGCATCATTTGATCGAGTGTCTTGTCGTCCACGGTATAGCTCTCCTTTTCAGCGGTAGGGTCTGTTCGTTCCTTTTGTGAAGCGGCCTGTCGCTGCTGCCGTGCCTTTTCAATATCCTCGCGAATCTTTTCTACATCCACAGAGGATAGAGCAAATCGCTCAGCGATACGATTGACCTTTGCAGCATCTGCAGCATTCACTACAACATCAACAAGTCCATCAGGCTGTTTCTTATTTATGACCGCTGCATAAAGAACACCGTATTTTTTGGCTTCCTCAGCAAAGATTTTCATATCCTTTGCTTTGATAACAAAGACCTTGGTAGGCTTGCCATGAAACGCTCTCATTCGAGCTTTGCCTTGAGTCTTCTTTTGATCTTTGAGTGTTGCGATCAAAAAAGTAGCAAGGGATATTGCACCCTTGCCTGCAATATTGGTGACACACTCAACACCCTTAATGGTAATGTTTGTCGCCATGTTCACGACTTGTTCTGCTGCTTCTCCTTGCTGGCTCATTCTTTTCCTTCTCCTTTCCTTTCAAAATTTTGAGTTGCTCATTCTTTGCCTGAATCAACAACGAGCGTTCAATAACGCTGTCGCAAAGCTTAATATCTTTACGAAGCACCTTTAATCTATTGGATAGTTCTGAAATTCGAGTATCAATCTGCGCGAGCTCTTTTTCAGAAATTCCTTGATGTCGTTTCATGTTGCGCTGCTGGGTTCGTTCAACGGTTAAAGCTTGAACTTGTGTAATCAGACTACTTTTGAGCGCTTCTACCTGCTCGGCAGTATCAAGCTTATACTTGAACACAAACTTGCTCTGCTCTGAGATAGCATCCATGAGACGCAGATCTTCTCGCAAAATATAAGGCGCATATCCGACGGGCTGGCGTTGTGCTTCTCGAAGTTTCCGCAGATAGAAGAAATAAAGAGCCCGAAGCCCTTTCCATGTGATCTTAGACAACCGAAAATCGCCTTTGACTTTCACTTTGCGAGTAATCTGCGGTTCAGGCTTTGGCGGATGCACTCGCTTCTGCTGGCGCAGGATTCGTTCAACAATTTCCTCCTCGGTGTAATTCTTACCAAGCTTAGTAAAGCGAACGAATCGCTCTTTTCCGGGAGGGCGCAAACGAAGCAATGTTCCTCGGCGCTCAACCTCATAACCTTTCTCACGAAGATTGCGTACAAACTGTTGAAAAGTCATGCTGCTCTTAATTGCAATATCCACATCGTTACGAATAATGCTGCGCCATGTGGTTTCTCCATTGTGTTCCGCAAGCCACTCAGCATAATGCTTGGACACGCCTTTGTATTCAGTTATTACGGAAAGCTGATGTTCTTTGCATAATCGGTCTGATACCTCACGCATCTTCCGATAACTTGCTTTACAGGCATTAAACTTATTTCCCGTGAGAAAGGAAACCGAATTGACCACGAAATGATTATGAAAACACTTTGTGTTTAGGTGCGTTGCAACAATTACCTCAAAATCGGGCCACAATTCCTCTGCGAGTTTAATGCCAATCTCATGTGCTGTAGACGCATCCACTTCACCTTCGGCAAAACTCTGATACCCATGCCACGCGAGGATACCGCCCGTTTTTTGGTACTGTTCTTTGGTCTGCATCATCATTTCTCTTGCACGTTCTGGAACGCAGTTTATACCAGAGACATAAAACTTCTGCTCAGTTTTCAGATCATCAGCAGCATAGTTCATAACATCTTCCATTGCCTGATACGAGCTTTTTTCCCAATCCGGATTTATAGTTTTGTTTTCGTTCTTGGCGTAATCAACTACACGCCGCAGGTGACTATCAACCTTCCATATTTTTGTGGTTGCCATTCTGTAACACCTCCGGCTTAGTAACTGCATCACGAATATCCATTACTTTGTCCATAAGCAGATTAAAGTTGTTCTCATATTCATCGGCAAGAATAAAGCCCGTTGCATTTGCACGGGCTGAGATTTGATGAAGATTTCTTCCAATAGCATTAAGCTCTCGCATCATTCCTTGATAATCTACGGGCGGGATCTCCTTCGGTACCAACCCATTCAACAGAGAACGCAGGTATGCTTCTTCAGAGAGACCACATTTATTTGCGCATTTCTTCAAACGCTGTTGCTCCTGTGCGTTCAACCGAACTATTTTCTGAATAGTCCTCTGCAACATTACACCTCCTTTCTGACAGGGGTTTTAGGGTTCTCCCTAACAAGCGGATTATGATAGCATAATCCAATGCTTGTTAGTCTGATACAGCGAAGCTGCATCATCCTTAAACCCAATCCGATTCTTTCTCGGTTTCACAACCGTAGACCTTCAAAGTTACTTCCAGCTCGTCGCCAACACTATTATCCTCATCGTCCATAAAACCATAATAGGCATCCCTTGCAAGCATTTCTGCTTCGTGGATGTTCTCGGCTTCAATTTCAAAAGTGATTTCTCGGGTCTCAACCACATTAAAAGTGTAATGATTCATTACTCATTCTCTCCTTTCTTGGTGTGCTGCGAAATCTTCCTGATGCCCGCAAGTGTGGTAGTAACAATGCCCATGCGCTTGGCAAGGAGGATTTCTTTTTCCATATTCTCGGTAATGTCATTGGAGCATACGACCACAACTCTGCATCTACGCAGAATGTCCTGACTCATTTCCAATGCACTTTCTCGTTCTTCGGGTACATCACTGATCAGAAACTGAGAAAACATCATCGTGGGACAAACGGGCAGGTAGCCCAAATCATACAGCTCACGACTGTAATCGCGTAACTTCTTGGAATTTCTGCCCTCGTTGTTGGGGGCGCATACATAAGCAAACGAACGGTTCATTTTATGATTTCCTCCTTGTTGATTGCGCTATTGGCGCATCGTGTTTTTACTGTTTTAGGAATTCCTTTTCGGATCAAAAGCTGGTCATTGTAGTCTTTGCCGACCTCCGGCGGCATCAGCTTTATGTCGTATTCGGTAGTCAGTAGTCTGGCAACAGCCTGAGCTGCTTTTGTGCCTTTATCGTCGTTATCAAAACAGATATTGATATTCTTGATTTGCGGGTTTCGGGATAAAAAGTGTGAGATAGCGATGGGGAGAACTTCTTTGTTCTTCTTTGGCTGATAGATACCGGCAACGGATAAATAGTTGCCATCTGCCTGACCGCACAGGTCGAAATAGGATAAGAGATCTATCGCACTTTCAAACAGAAAGAGCGTGTTGGAAATGCCAACCGACAAATGGAATGAATACTCTTTGTTGCTCCCTTGAGCATCAATCAGAAAGGTATGGTGAGGACTTGTGCTTCTCAGCATTGCATATCTTGGAGCACCGTTCTCATCCTTTCCGACAAAGCAGCAGTTATGCCTTGTATCTTCGTAAAGAATTCCATCGTTAATGCAACGGTCAATGATGTCTCTGCTAATTCCTCGGAGTGCAAGGTATTCAATTACTTTCTTGTTGTTGGAATATGGCTTTGGAAGTAAAAAGACCTTAGGTGTTTTTTCGGGAAGAGGCTTCACCTCCACGGAAAGATTGTGGCAGCAACCGCAGATATATTGCACAGCTTCTACAAAGGGCATGTTCTCAACACTGATAAGATAGTCAAGCGCAGAAACACCCCCTTTTCCCGTTGACCATCGATACCATCTTCCGTTGGAAATTTTCAAGCTATCATGGGAACGCATTGAGTATACGCCTGGACTCAGTTTTATCAGTTCATAAGGTCGGTACTGTTCTAAAAAGGAAAGGAGATCGAGCTGCCGAGCTTGCTCAATCTCCTGCGAAGTGACAAATTTTCTATCACTCATCGTTCTGGCTCACTCCTTTCCATGACTCTTTCTTCCTGTTGCTCCGGCTCGGCATCCAGAGTATCGTTCTCCTTCTTGTCGATATTGAGAAGTGCGTCCAGTTCTGCAAGGCGGGCTGATTTGCTTTTCAATTCATCCTCTTGCGTGAATGGCTTCTCAATTTCAGCCTTGGCATTTTCTCTTTGCTCAATAAGCGATTCAAGCTGTTTTTCGCATACTGACAGCTTTACAGGGAACGCTTCCAACGCGTTGTCCATACGCTGAATATTGCCGTGAATATCATTGCCAAGGTCTATCGTATGAGAAAGATTCCCTCGCAATGTGAGCTTGAACTGTTGTGATAAGGGGTCAAAGGACAGCAATAGAGCAAATCCCTTATATTTGCCAATGTCCCGTGCGGCTTGTGATGTCTGAGCTTTGCAGGCTTCAATGATAGCTGTGCCTGCATCCTTTTTTTCGGTAAAGTATGTGCCGCATATCTCCATACCGGGGAAGTCCTCGCTTTGATGTTCTGCAAGCAGGGTAATATCCTCCTTGAATGCTGCGATCCGTTCTTCGACCTGTTGGATTTCCTTTGGATACTGCTTTAGCAAACGGTTTTCGAGAGAATACTTCTGACTAAGAAAGTTCGATTTATAGAGTTTCAGCCTTGATACTTCTATCTCCAAATCATGAGGTAAGCCGGGAATCCCGACTCCCTCCCGAACCGTGCGGGCACCTCTCGGCGCACACGGCTCTCCGTTTACGTTCACCTTACGACTTCATCGAAGAATGGATTTGTGAATGACAGGCAGGACAGACTGCCAGTGTTTTGCGTTGTCGGGCTCGCATGGCTTCTTCCCATGCTGTATTTCCGGTCAGGTCTTTGAGGCGCTTTACCTGATGAATTTCAATGTCGTCACAGACTGCGCCGCACAATTCACAGGTTTTGGCTCTGAGTTTACGCAGCAGCCCATTGGGCTTTGCGTACCTTTTGTAAGTCTCCAACAGGTCTATCTGTCCGAAAAACGGTTCCGTTTTGCGTTTGAAGCCCTTGTTGTAGTACACGCTTTCTTTCCGCCCGGATTTTGTTTCGTAGGCTACAGTAAATTCGCCATTTTTAACATAACGGGCTTTGATTTTACTCACCTTGGTGCGGTATTTTGCCGCAAAGGTTTTCAGCATGCTGTGCTTCAGGAGACTTGAGAAATGCGCCAACGCCGTAGGGTTACAAGCCAGCGCATAGTAGTTAGCCAGTCCTCTGACCTCCGCATTGTACTTGCTGAGGATTTCAATGTCTGTCCTGTTTATGAGTTTTTCCCTGTGGATGGCTTTCCAGTGCTCCTGTCCGATACTGTCTTTATTGATTCGGATTGCGCCCAGCCCCAGCAGCTTTGCCCTGTATTTTTCGTGCGGCGTATAAAGTTTCACTACCGCCGAGTACACACGCGATTTGGAGCCCTTTTTGTTCTTCTTTATCTCCTGGCTTCTGGATACCGTGATATCGTAACCAAGGAAGCGGGCAAATTCAGACGTATGCGTGATTTTGGTTTTCTCTGCTGACAGCGTAAGCTTCAACTTCTCACTCAGATAGGATGCCAAATCTGACTTGACCGCTTCCGCGTCCTCCTTGCTGCCTATGACGCCAATGATAAAGTCATCGGCGTAGCGGATATATTGCAGGCTTTTGTAGTTTATATCAAAGGGGTCAGACCTCGGCAGCGTCCTTAGCTCTGCTTTCATATTCCTTAAAGCTGCGGCTCTGTGTTTGCGCTCTGCCTCGTTAAGCTCGTCCCATATTTTTGCGTTTCTGCGCTTTGCGCGCTCGATTGCTCCGCGCATTCGCTCATATTCAGGATTTGCTTTTCGTTTCAGGGAGCTTCCTTGGTCGAAACTTGCCTTGTAGTCCGCAATGTGCCTATCCAATTCGTTTAGGTAGATGTTTGCAAGAATTGGACTGATACCTGAGCCCTGCGGCGTGCCGGAATAAGTCTTGTGGTACTCCCACTGTTCCATATATCCGGCCTTTAGGAACTTCCACATCAGCGCAATAAAAGCTTCATCGGCGATGCGGAGGCGCAGAATATCAATCAGCACATGATGGTCAAAGCTGTCAAAGCAAGCCTTGATGTCGCCCTCTACAAACCACTTTGCCCCGGTGAATGTCCGCTGCAAGTGAAGAAGAGCTGTATGGCAGCTTCTTCGTGGGCGGAATCCGTGGGATTGTTCTGAGAAGTTAGGTTCATAAATGCTTTCCAGTATCAGACGGACAACCTCCTGCACCAGCTTGTCATTTGCGGACGGGATGCCCAGCGGCCTTTTCTTGTTAGGGTCGCTTTTCTTGGGGATGTATTCCCGCCGAGCCGGATTCGGTTGATAGCTACGGTCTTTCAGGGATGAGATAATCCCATCAATTCTGCGGCTGCTCATACCGTCCAGAGTTGTACCATCCATGCCCGGTGTCATGCTGCCGTCGTTTGCGTAGATGTTCTTATAGGCGAGCATATAAAACTCCGGGTTGTACAGATTTCGGTATAGCCGTTCAAATCTGTATGAGGGGTTCTTCGATTTATCGCTTAGGCTATTCAATACATCAATCGGATTTCTCATAGTGCCTCGCGCACCATCCTTTCTTTTTGTATTAAAGTGTAAACTGCTTCCCTTCGCCATGTAGCAGAATTACCTGCATCCGTTTTTACGGCATTCCCTGTCAATTCAGGGTTAGCGGACTACTATGGAAGCTGTGTAACCATGCCCATTGCTGGGTTTAGGTTATCCCCGGTAGCACGTATTAAAGTAGCGTTCTGCGTTGTCGGATGCGACTTTCGCCATTTACCCCTGTCTTGAGGTTGCTGTGCTTCGGATATCACTTGCCTGTCCAAAATGGAAGAACAGGCAACGAAGCAACATACGTTACAGTTCCTTTCGTATGCAGGGCAGATGACCCCCGGCTCTGGCTATCGTATCAGGCAATTCAGCTTTCATCCTCATACGCAGATTTTCATTCCTATGTACAGCGGGCTTTAGGAGACTTTATATACCGCTGCACACCCGCCGGTGTTATTCGGCAACAGCATGCTGCACTCCCCATCAGGTTTCCCCATCCGGATAAGCTGTGGAATGATAGGTTGTTTTCTTTTTCACCATCCTTTCTGGATATCTTTGCCTACCGCTTGCTAAAGGCGGTCTTTAATACGCACCCTTACGGGCGCACCATCTTTTCTTTGATGTGCGGATTGCCGGTAGCAAGAGCCTTGATTTCCGCATACGACAAAGCGGTTTCATCAACATCCTCACAGGAACGGACAGGCGATTTCGATGTCATGATCTGAGAAATGAAACGTTGCTTGTTCTCAATGGTCTGCCACATATAACTGTCGAAAGTATTCTCCGTAACATAGCGATAGATCTGAACTTTGCTGTTTTCATTGCCTTGACGCAGTATGCGACCTTCTCGCTGTTCTATATCCGAGGGACGCCAAGGAATATCCAAGTGATGCTCAGCAATGAGTCTTTTTTGAACATTGGTTCCTGCGCCCATCTTCGCCGTAGAACCAAGCAGGATACGGACATTTCCACTTCTGACATTCGAGAAAAGTGCTGCTTTCTGTGTTTCTGTCTTTGCGTCGTGTATATACGCGATTTCTTCAGGCGGCACACCAAGAGTAATGAGCTTTTCTCTCAAGTCATCATACACATTGAACTCGCCATCCCCGTGGGGAGTAGATAGATCGCAGAACACCATCTGCGTTGAGCGTTGTTCCTTGCTTTCTTCCCAAATGCGATGGATGTTGGAGAGACAAAGATTAACCTTGCTTTCAGGATCATCGGGCAACAAAGTATCCGTAAGCCGCTGGTCAAGAGCAAGCTTCCTTCCATCATTGGTGATCTTCAGCATATTATCTACCGTTGCATCAACCATACCATTTCGCACTTTCTCTGCTCTCTCCGAGAACGATGCAACCATATCCTTTTGAAACTTCGAGGGTTTAATAACCTCGTTATGGTACTCCGCTTCGGGAATGGGAAGTTTGAGCATATCTGCCGTTTGCACATCAGCGACCTGCTTAAACATGGAAATGAGTTCGGGAAGATTATAAAAACGGGCAAATCGTGTTTTTGCACGATAGCCCGTTCCTTCTGGCGCAAGCTCGATTGCGGTAATGGTTTCTCCAAAGGTCGAAGCCCAACAGTCGAAATGCTGTAAGCCCTGAGACTTGAGCAAATCATATTCCAAATAGCGCTGCATGGTATACATTTCGGTCATGGAATTACTGATGGGCGTACCTGTTGCAAACACGATGCCCCGATTGTCGGTCAGCTCATCCATATATCGACACTTCATAAAAAGGTCCGAGGATTTCTGTGCTTCCGTCTGTGATAAACCTGCAACATTCCGCATCTTGGTATAGAGAAACAAATTCTTGAACCCATGTGCTTCGTCCACAAACAGCCTATCAACGCCCAATTCTTCAAAAGTAACAACATCATCCTTTCGGCTTTGACTATTGAGCTTGTCGAGTTTCAGTTTAATAGCCCTGCGGCTCTTTTCCATTTGCTTGATGGTAAACCTTTCAGCATTTGCTCTTTTCGCTTCGGATATGCCATCAATGATTTCGTCGAGCTGTTCTTCAAGAATAGCCCTTTGTCGTTCTACGCTGACTGGTATCTTCTCAAACTGCGAGTGTCCGATAATGACTGCATCATAATCGCCGGTGGCAATCCTTGAACAGAACTTCTTGCGGTTTCTCGTTTCAAAGTCCTTACGCGTGGAAACAAGGATATTTGCGCTCGGATACAACTGCAAAAACTCCGCTGCCCACTGTTCGGTCAGATGGTTTGGAACCACGAACAGGCTCTTTTGACAAAGACCGAGCCGCTTACTTTCCATAGCTGCCGCGACCATTTCGAAAGATAGCGATAGGTAATCCTTTGGTCGGGATATGCAGCCGCAGGCTGCATATCCGTTCCTCCAGATTTTCCCCCGCTCCAAACCGTGCGTGACAGTTTCCCATCACACGGCTTTCCATCGTCAGCACTTTTTATGACAATCTATACATCAAACAGATTTGCCCTTTAGAAAACGAGTTCCGGCATTTCTGCCATCACACGAAGTTTATTGAGCTTTGCCAACTGCTTTTTATCCGGGTTTAGCACTTTCAGATATTTTCGGATGGTGCGCTCATTACTGGAATGAATGAGAATGTGAACCACATCGGAGACAATAATCAGGTTTTGGTAGCTGTCATTGCCCCCAAGCATCAACGGCTGCTTGTGATGACAGTCCACCTGATTTGCTTCCAGTTCCACACCAGAGACGGCACATTTTCCTTTCTGCGCAACATAGAGCGCAATGCGGTTGTCGTTGTACTCCACACTTTGCTTACCGCATGGATTGTTCATCAGATGATAGAGTACTGCCATATTGATACCAGCAAGATTCTTATGAATCTCAACCCGTCCTTCTGGCGTGTACTTGTTTACCCGACTTTTCTTATCCATAGGTACTCTATGCTGAACATAGGCAATCGGGACGATGGCATGACCATTCAGATAACGCACCTCCCGGCTTGTGCCGTATTTCTCCTTGATATACCTGTTTGTGATTTGACCTTTCTTTTGCAGTCTGTGCTTCAATCTGTTGTAAAGGCTCTTTTTGACATCGAAAGCGATTTTGTGAAAGTCAATATTCACATGGGTTGCAATGCTGTAATAGTTGTGAACGCCCATGACATAGGAGTTGTATTTTTGTATCAGACGATATTCCATTCCTGGGTCATAGGTCTGCCGTATTTGCCCAATAATTTCCTTGCTTTTCTCCCGGATTTTCTGCAATGCTTTATCCTTGATATGCGCTTCTACTACATACCTTGGCTGTCCATCTAACTTCTTTCCCCTTACCCGGACTTTCAGCTTAAAGCCCAGAAATTCAGAGTAATGGCGTTTCAGATTTACGATTTTTGATTTCTCTGGGCTGATTTTCAGCCCCAGACGTTCCAAAAGCCATTGTTTCGTTGCCTCGAACAGCTTGACTGCATCTGACCGCTTTTTACAGAAGATTTTGAAATCATCTGCATAGCGGACAACATAGCACTCTTTCAGATTCGTGTAGTTGCGCAGGGTTCGGATGGTACTGCTTTTATCAGGGGTTCCATTCGCATAGATTCTGTGTACATAATTCCTTTGGGTGGGCATTTCCTCCCACTGGCTGACAATCCACCAATCCAGTTCATTCAGGACGATGTTTGACAACAGTGGGGAAATGATACCGCCCTGTGGCGTACCCTTTTCGGGAAAACCGATTCCAGCCACTTCTGCCTTTAGCATGGCAGAAATGATAGACAGCAGCTTTTTATCCCTAATTCCGAGTGTCCACATCTGCTTCAGCAGTTTTCCGTGGTTCACATCGTCAAAGAAAGACTTGATATCTATATCAATGACATAGTGGCAACCTACGTTCTGTATCATTCTCTCCGCTTGGGCAATGGCATTTTCTGCACTGTGGTTTGGTCTGAAACCATTGCTTCGCTTGAAGAATTTCGCCTCACAGATAGGTTCTAATACTTGCAGAATACATTGCTGAATGAGCCTGTCCATAATCGTGGGTATTCCGAGGGGACGGGTTTTCCCGTTATCCTTTGGTATTTCCACTCTACGGACAGCATTAGGAATATACCAGTCCAGCTTGCGCTGAACATGGGCAACTAAGGCATTTTCGTTCCACTTATTCAAATCACTTATTGTCTTGTTATCCACACCCGCCGTCCGACTGCCGCTGTTCTTTCGGATATTCCTATATGCCAACTTGATGTTTTCAGGGCGTTTTATCAGTTCCACAAGATTGCAGAACCGCTGCCCCTTGACACTTGCGGCATACAGTTCGTCAAAAACAAGCTGCATATCGTAGTATTCAGAGTTGCGGATTTTCTGTTTCTTTAAGGGTTTCTTCTTGTTTGCCAAAGTCAGGTACTTTCCTTTCTTTCGAGAGGATTTCGCTTTTCTTAGTCATACTCGAACCTTTGTGTCTGTATAGTTTTCAATTTATTGATTGCTGACGACTAATGGCCATCCCTCCACCGTATTTCTACGGCTTCAACGGTACTGTGCCATCTCTCTCAACTGGATAAAGGATTGTTATACGCAATGCGCTTTCCAATCCAACACCTCATAGCCTGTAACCGGCTCCGTGTTCCAGCCTTTCCACGTTCCAATATTCCTATCTGTACATATCTGCCCTTAGGTGTCCCTCTGAGCCTGTATGCTGGGCGGTGCCTATAACACCGCAAGGACTTTCATAGTAAAAATTCTTACTCATCCTCACATACTTCCGTAATCGGAAAGGAGCATTTCTGCTCCTGCGCCTTTTAGACCCGTACATTCGGGATTTCGTCAGTCATCCATGACATTCTGACCATAGGCAGTTTATAGACCTCCGGCGTATCATGCACATATCCCACCTCTGGGACACTTTCCACGGCATAATCCGTTTGGGTGCATTTCCGCCGACTTTAGCGAGCGTTATACCGTAGCCCTTGTTACAGAGAGCTACCGCATATCACAGTTTATAAGGTAGGCGTTTCAGGGCGTTACCCCATCATTCCACCTATCGGAATATTAGTTCTCCAAATCTTTTCAGGGACTCCTTTCAAATCCCAATTCTATTGTTAGCTGACTTGTGCGTAACCTTTTCAGTTACGAACGTGTCGCACTCTTGCCCGCGCCCACCTCGTGGGCAAGGAGGGTGTTGCCGCCGTAGAGCACATGGGCGACCGCGTTGAGCTGATGCTCCCGCAGCCGTATCTCCGGGTTCATGCCCGCAAAGGTGATGTGGCTGCCATCGTATTCGCGGGGTCTGGTGGAATTGAACAGCTCGTTGTACCTTGCGACCAGAGTGTGCCGCCTGTCGGGGTCGCGCCATATCCAGTCCCGGAAAGCGTCCCGGATGGTCTGCTGCTTCTGCTGGGCGAGGGTGGTTTCCTTGGAGTTGAGTACGCGCCGCTCCCTGCCGTCCGCATCGTGCTTGGTATCGTAGATGCGCACGTCGCGCAGGTTCAGCGTGTCTTCAAGAATCTTATAGGCGTTTGCGCGCTCCGTGCCGTAGGTCATATACGCGGCAATATTGCTGTAACTGACCGCGTTCTTGTTCCTGATGTTCCACTCGGCGGTGAAGGCGGAATAGGTCACGTCGATCATGCGCTGCTGGTAGAAGGGCGTCTCGAAGGTCTCCCACATGAACTCCCGGATATACGAGGGGTCGATCCACGTTGCGCCAAGCCGCACCTCGATTTCCGAAGCATCAAGGTCTTTTGGCTGCGCGGCTTTCAGCGCTTCCACGTTTCCGGCGTAATCGCCCTCGAACAGATTCTGAGCAGACTGTGCGATGCGCAGCTTTTCCCTTACATTGCCGGAGAGGTACTCGTCGGCGGTCTCCCAGCGCTTATTTTCGGGATTGCGGAAGATAACACCACGAAGATCGGAGGCGAGAGCGTCTTCGTCCTTGCCGGTGAGCTGCGCCATATACTCCATATCCACGCAGGCTTTTTCGGAGATGGACAGCGCCAGCGCCTCCGAAGCGGTGTCCACGCTGGTCACGGCCTCGTGCGCCCGTATGGTTCGCCTGGTGAACATATCTGCCTTGCGCTTGAGGTTTTTGTCCTCGTCCAGCTCCTCCAGAGAGCAGAGCAGATAGTAGGAGCTGTCCTCGGCAAAGGCCAGGGCGTTGGCGCGGGAGTTAATAAGCCCATACTTTGCGGTGAAGCCGTCGTAGAGGGTATTCAGCTCCGCCTGCGTCTGCCGGATGGTTTCATCCGAAATAAAGCCGTCCATCTGCTCAGAGATAAGCTTCTGCACGCAGTCCCGCAGCTCCACCATGCCCTTGGCACGCTCCTTTGCGGTGGCGTTGAAGTCAGGCTTGGTCATGATGCTGTTCTGCCGGTAGTACAGCTCCCCGTCCACCACGGTGTAGGAGAAATTCCGCACATTCGGGTCTGCCGGAATGGTCTCCACGATGGTCTCATCCTCGCCCAGATCGGGCAGCTCCGCTTCCGCGTAGGTTCCACGGATATTCCGAATTGCGCCGCTGAGCTGCTCCGCAAGGTCTGCGCCCTCGACGGGCGCAACGGTAAAGTCCTGCCTGCCGTACTGCGTGCTTTCCGAGGTCTGCCGCCCCAGCACCATCTCCGGGTGGTCGATGAAATACTGATTGATGGCAAAGCCGTCCGCGTTCGCTCCCGGGTTTCGCCAGATACCCGTGTGTACCCAATCGGGTTCGATTTCAATGGGTCTGTCCCGCTTTTGAAGAAAGATAATATCCGAAACGACATCCGTACCGGCGTTGGCGCGGAACGCGTTGTTGGGCAGGCGGATCGCGCCGAGGAAGTCCGCGCGCTGGGCAATATACTTCCTTGCGGCGCTGTCCTTGGCGTCCATGGTATAGCGGGAGGTGACGAAGGCCACCACGCCGCCCGGACGCACCTGCTCCAGCGCTTTTGCAAAAAAGTGTTTGTGGATGGAAAAACCGAGCTTGTCAAAAGCCCGGTCGCTGACCTGATACTGTCCAAAGGGTACGTTGCCCACGGCGAGGTCGAAGAAGTCCTTCCGGTCGGTGGTTTCAAAGCCGGCCACGGTAATATCCGCCTTTGGATAGAGCTGCTTTGCGATTCTACCGGTAATACTGTCCAGTTCCACGCCGTAGAGCCTGCTGCTTTTCATGCTCTCCGGCAGCATACCGAAGAAGTTGCCCACGCCCATGCTGGGCTCCAGAATATTGCCGGTCTGGAAGCCCATACTCTCCACCGCGTCGTAAATGGCGCGGATAACGGTGGGGCTGGTGTAATGGGCGTTCAGCGTGGACGCTCTGGCGGCGGCGTATTCCTCCGGGGATAGCGCGGCGTACAGCTCCGCAAATTCGGCTTTCCAGTTATCCTTGCTTTCATCAAAAGCGTCCGCAAGCCCGCCCCAGCCCACATAGCGGGAGAGAATTTCCTGCTGCTCAGGGCTGGCCTGCAAGCCCTCAAACTCCAGCTCCTTCAGGAGATGGATCGCCGCCATATTTGCCCGAAACTTTGCTTTTGCGCCGCCGATGCCCAGCTCATCATCGGTGATGCGGAAGTTTTCTGCGTTCCGGCGAAGATTGTCCTTGTACTCCTCGTACATGGCTTTTTCGGCGGCTTCACGGTTGGGGAAGGTCTGCCACTCGCCGCCTACCTGCACGGAAATGGGATTGGCATCCACGACCTCCTCAAAAGATGGAGGCTCCGGCTCGTCAAAGCGCAGGGTGCGAATCTCCACATCATAGGGGAGGTTGTTTTTGTCACCGGGATATACCGCCACGGTTTTCTCGGTATAGGCGGGTTTTGGCTCTTTTTCGGGGACAGCCGTATTCTCTGCGGCGGTCTTTTCCGGCTGCGGATACCGCTCCATGAGCCGCGCGAAGCTCTCCCTGCTCTCCGCACGGGAGATGGGATAGAAAAGCGTCGGGTCGCTGAGGGTAATATCAAAGACGCCGACGCTCTCGATGATATAGGGCTTGCCGTTTTCCAGATACACCGTATCGCCTACGGAATACGGGAACGGTTCTCTCTGCGGGGCAGGAGCTGCTTCCTCCGGCGCGTGCCATCGGTATTGCTCCACGTCCTCATCCGAAACATGAATGAGGTCGCTGAAATCGAGGTTTTCCAGCTCGTTGGTAATAAGCTCCTGCAAAGAGCCGTACTGGCGGTTTTCCAGATGCTCATCGTCCAGATAGCGCTCCAGTCGGTAATTCACAAGGTCGATATTCACCTGAACGGGAATCTCATCGTCGGTGACGGTGGTGTAGGCGACGCCAATCTTGGTAGGGTCGCTGAAATCCGCCTCTGAGCCGTATTCGCTCCGGCAGAAGTCGGAGATCAGTCCCTTTGCACGCTCCGTGAGCGCCTGCTCCGCCTGTCCTTGCAGCTCCAGCCGGTACGCCTCCGCCTGCCATTCGCTTGTAAATTCCTCGGTCACGCCGTCCGCGTCCACATAGTAGCCGTGGGTCTCGTCGTCCCACACGGCGTACAGGGTACGGAAGCCCCGGTCAAGGCTTACCACATGGAAACGGTCTGCGGGGTCAAGGGCAGGTTCTTCCTGCTGTGCCATTCTTTCCTGCGCTTCCTGCGCCGCGATCCGCTCCACATCCGCCATGACCTGCCGGACGAAGGGGCTGTTGCGATTAGCCTCCGCATCCACAACCTGCCCATTTACAATACCGCGTTCAGCAAGCGCTTCCCGGA
>ENA-ORMN01002191-ORMN01002191.1-human-gut-metagenome-genome-assembly--contig:-NODE-2191-length-17423-cov-3.580320_pt1 | contig 17423 bp, 15 predicted proteins | sample MGYA00242102_ERZ508993 | MGnify/ENA primary metagenome ERZ508993 (study PRJEB26280, sample SAMEA2338770) | human gut metagenome | biome: human gut; feature: human-associated habitat; material: faeces... | reverse complement strand
CCTGCGCCTGCTGCCCAGTCTACGGGTACTCTGCTGTGTACATACGACAGCGAGCAGGATGAGTTCGTGCCGCTGAATATCGAAGGGTGGCCGCTCACTGGTAACAACATCGGACTCGCCTTGTATGCCATGGCTACGATGCATAACAACATCGGCGACGCTGCGACCATGTCCAATCTGCCCGAGGGATTCATCAAGTTCGTCACCGATATGACGCCGGAGCAGCGCAAGCAGGTCAACGGCAAGTTCCCTGCGCAGAATCCCGCCTATCAGGAATACTTCGTCTAACATGTATACGAGGGAGGGGCGACAGCCCCTCCCGTTGGAGATGCACCATGCCTGAAAGCACGCTTGTCGTCATAGACTTCGAGACCTATTGGGACAGCAAAACGTACACGCTGTCGAAGATGGGTCCCATCGAGTATGTCCGTAACGAAAAATTCACTCCGCAGCTTTGCGCCTTTACCCTGTCCAACGGCTCGTGTTGCGTGGACTGTTCCGTCGTTGAACATGAGCGTCTGCGAACGACGTTCGAGAATCTGGATACGCATGACGTTGCCTGGTGCGGGCATAACATGCATGGCTTCGACAGTCTCATCCTGTCGGAGTTCTTCGACTTCCATCCCCAGAAAATCTACGACACCATCGCCATGATGCGATGGACAGGCTTGTCCCGTGTGTGTCGTGAGAGCCATGCCGCTCTCACCGAGTTCCTCGGCAACGGCAACAAGGCTGCCGGTACCGTCGTCAGTGACCACAAGCAATGGCCGGACGACTTCACGCCGGAAGAGCGGGCGTTCTTCATCCAATACTGCAAAGACGACGCCGGACAATGCTACCAAAACGCGCAGGACATGCTGCCTTACATGACGCCTGATGCTCTGCGCTTCATGTCCATCACGGCGCGCATGGCTACCGAACCTTCGTTCGTGCTCGATGAAGACCTGCTGCTGGAATACCTGTCCGACCTCGACAATGCTGCGGACAAAGCTCGACAAGAACTGATGTCCATGTTTTCGTTCCAAACCAACGCAGACATGCTGGCTGCGCTGCGTTCGGCTGACAAGTTCGCCAGTATGCTGCGCTCCCTGGGTATTGAACCGCCGCTCAAAGAGAGCGCGGCAAAGACCAAGACCAAGAGGGAAAAGCTCCAGCTCGCTGCAAATGCCGGGGTTCCGGGAGCTGCTGAAGAGCTGGAGAATATGCAGCCTGTGATGACCTATGCCTTCAGCAAGACTGACGTGGACTTCGTACTCATGCAAGACCATCCCGACCCTCGTGTCGCGCTGCTCGTGCGCACCAGGTTGCAGCTCAACAGCAGCATCGACAGGAGCCGTGCTGAGACCTTGCTCAAGTTTGCCCGGATGCATAAGCCCCTGCCCATCATGCTCGGGGCGTGGCTGGCGCATACGGGAAGGTATTCCGCCGGTGCCTCTGCCGACGCCGGGACGAAGACCGACAAGCTCCAGTTCCAGAACCTGAGCAAGCGGGACCCTTCCAAGCGCAAGCTCAGGCAAGCCATCAAGGTCCCGAAGGGCAAGGTCGTCGTGGCCTGCGACTCTTCCCAGATTGAAGCGCGTGGGCTGGCCTTCGTGGCCAACGAGGTCGGGCTGCTCACACAGTTCCGTGAAGGCCGTGACCCGTATTCGGAACTGGCCGAGACCATCTTCGGTGTGCCGTGGCAGGACATCAAGGCCGGGGCCAAGTCAGGCGACAAGACGATGGAGATGTACCGTAATACTGGGAAGACTGGTATCCTGTCGTGTCTTGCGGGTACGGTGGAGGTATTGACAAATACGGGGTGGAAACGTATTGATACGGTATCTGTTAACGATAAAGTTTGGGATGGCGTATCATGGGTGAAACACGAAGGACTTATCTGCAATGGCTGGAGGAATACCATCAACGTGGCTGGGATAGACATGACTCCAGACCACTTAGTGTTCGACGGTTCCTCTTGGAGAACGGCTGCCGAATTACTGGGCGAACCCCGTTATTTGAAATCGGCGACCGAGTGGGCGAGCGCGTCATACGAGACTGTGCTGTTGACACCTCAGAAGGACATCGCACCATATGGGTTCTCGCCGCGTGTATTAACTGCGGCACCGAACGATGGTATAGAGGCTATACCTTGGCTAATGGAAAGGTTAGCAAGTTGTGCACACACTGCTCGCCACGAGACCTTGAGCATCTTACAAGTTTTAAGAGGCGTACTAAAGACCCTGAAGTCGGCGCCGTCTTTGGAGAACTCACAGTTCTTGACAACGACCGTCACGAATACGTTGATACCAACGGCAAAAAACGTACAGAGTACCGTTCATTGGTACAGTGCTCTTGCGGGGCAGAACCCCATTGGGTATTGCAAAGTAATCTGCGTAGCGGACGTACCACAAGATGTGATGCTTGTGCAAAGAAGAAAGCAAGAGCAACACAAGACAAAAAGTATTGGCACTATGCAGATGTGGTGCCGGATACTGCAACACGTCGGCGGTTACTTGCGCGTATTTCCGCATGTATCACACGATGCAGTCCGACACAGAATAAGTGTAAAGCCTGGAAACATTATGGAGGCCGGGGTATCCGAGTCGAATTCCCAGACCGTAGAACCTTTCTCGAATATCTTATCACGCTGCCGGGATATGATGACCCGTCTTTGGAGCTGGATAGGATTGACTGTGACGGGAACTACGCACCAGGTAATCTCCGTTTTGTTACGCGGGCGACGAATGTACATAACCGAAGACAGGTTGGGGACTTGCAGCAGAAGCTCGACCATATCAGAAAAAATAAAGCCTTGCTTGCGTGGTGTATCGGTGCCGTCCAATACCAATTGCATACAAAAGGTGTACGACCTGAAGAACTGTGGCCCGAACAACCGTTTCCTGATACGTCAGGGGGGGACGGTACTGATGGTGCATAATTGTGGATACGGCGTAGGTCATACAAAGTATAGCAACACGCTGCTGCGGCAGGGCATCCACCTGCACGAAGACCTCGACCGTCACCATGAGCTGGCCCGTTATGCCCACGGCATCTATCGGGCTGCACATCCCAACATCGTCGCCTTCTGGAAGACGGCGGAGAATGTTCTGGAGGCCATGCTGCGTGGTGAATCCGGTACCTTCGGCGGTCCCAACAACGACATCTATACCTTCGGCATCATGCCGGTGGGCCCCAGGACTGACCTGTGTGTGCCGTCTGTCCGGTTCCCGAGCGGTTACATCCTGCGCTACCCTGGCCTGCGTGCCGAGCGTAACGACCGGGGAAAGTGGCAGTTCCTCTACGATACTTACAAGGGTGCTTCCAAAATTCCTACCCATATTTATGGGGGGGCGTTTACAAATAATCTTGTCCAGGGTCTTTCCTTCGTTGACGTTATTATGTATCAAGGTTGTCGGATGGATGAGGCCGGAATCAAGCTGGCCTGCAACATCCACGACGCCTGGGCATCTGTCGTGCCGGAAGAGCAGGGCGATTATGTGAAGCAGCAGATGCTCCACTACATGTCCATAGTCCCGCCTGCTCTCAATGGTTTGCCTGTGGCGTGTGAAGCGAAGATAGGGACGACCTTTGAAATAGTCTAGGAGGACAGCACATGCCTTTCGTTTACTCCCCGAGCAATATGCAGACCTTCAGGGATTGCCCGTTGCGTTTTTGGGGGCAGTCCATAAGCAAGGAAATCAAATGGAAAGCCAGCGGTTCCAAGTCCCGTGGGCAGACCATACATACCGCCATCCAGCGCAGGCTCCATTACGGCTGGAGTGATGATGTTTCCTGGGACGCTACCATCGACGTGGACTTCGTTCGTGATTGCGTCGGGGAAGTTCGTCGGCTCATGTCGCAGGGGGCTTCCTTGTATACCGAACACGAGCTTGTGCTGAACGCGAACGGCAGCAAGACCGGCTGGTGGGATGACGATGCGCGTATCAGGGCCCGGGCGGATGCCTTGGTCCTCCCTGCCGATGCAGCGGAACCCGCCTTGCTTATCGACATCAAGACGGGGAAGAAGTGGGACATCGACGACTTCCAGCTCAGGGTCGAATGCCTGCTCACGCACATCCTGTATCAGCGTGCGGCGGTTCGCTACGCCTACTGGTATGTGGACAGCGGCGAAGAAGTCGACGGCATCATCGACTTCCGCAACGGCCTGGCCCCGGTACAGGATGTCCTGGAGCTGCTTGGAACCATGGAGCAGGCGCTCAAGAACAATCATTTCCCTCCCACGGCCAATAAGTTCTGTCGTTGGTGCGACTTCAACAACACACCCAAATGCATGAGGTAAATTATGGGACACGAAAAGTTCAGGCCGCGCACTCGGGTGCACGAAAGCTGGAACATGAATAACAGCGGTGATGTGTACAACGCCATCTGTCGCATGGCGCAGAGCGGGAGTAATCAGGAGTTGGTCGGCAAGCATATCGGGCTGAACTTCCCTAAACAGATGGAATGCTTTCTGTATCTGGAACATGGCGGCAGACATCTGACGTTCAACATCGAACCTGTGGTGGATAGAACCCAATGCATCATCGACGCTCTTGGCTATGATATGCGTCGCCCTGATGTCGTGCTCACAGCGTCTGACCGTTATGGTTACGTCACGGTCTACACCATCTTTGCCTATGCTGACTATGACATCAACGGGTCCATCACGTTCAACATCGACGACCTGATTGCCGTACAGTTCCAAATCTTTGCAGACAACAAGAAGGATTCCCGCCCCTGGTACAAGAGGCTGTTCTCGTGACACCAGAAGGCAAGGTGAAAGCGAGGGTCAAAAGCATCCTCACCAGCCTTGGGGCATGGTACGCCATGCCCCTGGGAACAGCATTCGGAAAGCGTGGCGTCCCCGATTTTCTTGTCTGCCATAAAGGGAAGTTCTTTTCCATCGAGACGAAAGCAGGCAGGGGGAAGACCACGGCATTGCAGGAGTATGAGATGGCCCGCATACGGGAGGCTGGAGGGGTCACGCTCATCATCAACGAACACAATGTAGAAAGTCTCCCGGAATACATGGAGGAAGTAGTATGATTGACACGTCCAAAACCTTGCAGCAGCTCGCTGTAGAATACGGCATCCCGCCACGAATCATCATGGCCAGGCTGCGTAACGAGAAGTCCATCGAAGAAAGTTTCACCACGCCGCATACGGCGAGTGCGACATATACGGCCCCTGACGGGCGCAGTGTGACGAACCTGCGAGAGCTGGCGCGTGCGCACGGTATCAAATACATCACGCTTCGCAACCGGCTGGCGTCAGGCTGGTCCATGGAAGATGCGTTGAAGATGCCGAGAAAGGCCCAGTCCGTGGACCTCGACAAGCGTTATGGTATGCCCATCACGGAATGGCTCAAGCAGTCCGGCATCACCAAGGCGCAGTTCAACAGTCGTATCTCTCGCGGATGGGACCCGGAGCGTGCCGCCCGGCAGGGCAAGAGCTTTGAAGCTGCTGTCCTGTATCGTTTCCCTGACGCCGACATCGAGACCGTACTGTCCACCATGGCTGAACACGGCATCTCCGCGCAGGCTGTCCGCAAGCGTATGGCGGAAGGCTGGCCTCTGGAGAAGTGCATCACCGTCCCTGCCGTCCTGCCGCTGGCCAAGGTCCATGCCGCTGTGCCGAAGGAGTAACAGCACCATGTTCAAGTTCGGCAACAACGTCGTCGTTTTCCCAGAGGAAGGTCAGATGGTGGCCGAGGTGACTGACCCTGTGAGCGTAGCTCACATGAAAAAACTCAACACCATCTCGACCTTCCCCGTAGCGATGATGGACAGGCCCGGCGGAGCATTGCTTGTCCAGCTTCCCTGGACGGAGGAAGGCTGTCGTATCCTGCAAAACGTAGGTATCGACACCGTAGGTGCGTCGCCCATGTATCATGCCACGGATACGCCTCTTGTCGAGGGAAAGTTCACGCCGCTCAAGCACCAGTTGCTCACCGCTGCCTTTCTAACCTTGTATGACAAGAGCTATGTCTTGTCTGAACCAAGGCTGGGCAAGACAGGCAGCATCATCCTGGCCATGGACTATCTCCAGCGGCATCGGGCATTGACCGGCGGCGTCCTCATCATCACGACATACACCACCATCCACAGTGTTTGGGCCAACGGTATCAAAGAGACGCTCCCCAACGCCATAGTGCAGATAGTACACGGCCCTACGCGTGCCGCCGACCTGCGGCGCCCGGCTGACTTTTACGTCACCAATTACGAGTCGGTACGTCTCGACGACAAAGCCTTTCAGGAAGCCGTCAGGGAGGCCCGTATCGGTGCCGTCATCATCGACGAACTGACACATCTCGGGAACCCAGAGAGCAAACGCAGCAAGGCCATCCAGAAGTTGTGCCAGCGCGTGCGTACAGACTTGCGCGTCGTCGGCATAACCGGGTCTCCCGCTGATGACCCAGAAGCTGTGTACGGCATGGTAAAATGCGTCACGCCGACGCGCCTGCCTGTGACGACCAAGACGGCATGGAGAGACCTCGTGATGTTCAAATGGGGCGCTCTGCCGTGGCAGAAGGACACGCGGGCCAGTGCGAGCCAGACCATATTCAACACGATGCAGCCAGCAATCAGGTTCAAGAAATCCGAAGTCCTCGACTTGCCGCCCGTCACAGAACAGGTGCGGAGTTGTGAACTCACCAGGGAACAGGAGCAGCATCGTGACAAGCTGCGTGTGGATGCGCTGACCATCATGGCCAATGGTGAAGTCATCACGGCAGCCAATGGCGGGGTGCTTCTCCAGCGTCTCATGCAGATATATCTCGGAGTCATCAAGGGTGGTGACGGCAAGGCCATCGAACTCGACCATGCTCCGAGGACGCAGGTGATACTCGATGCCATTGCCGAGACGAATCGCAAGGTCGTCGTCTTCTGTTCCTACATCGCCGGTGTGCGTATGCTCACCAAAGAGATTGAGGCCGCAGGGTACACGACGGCATTCATAGACGGTAGCGTCACAGGTCAAAAACGTGCCGCCATCCTGTCGGACTTTCAGAACACCAAAGACCCCCATGTGCTGGTCTGTCATCCGACGACGGTAGGTTTCGGCACCGAGCTGTCGGCAGCCGACACCATGATATTCGCGAACCCGTTGCTGCTCGGGGGCTTTGCCTACACGCAGGCCCTGGAACGACTGAGTTCCGTGCGGCAGAAGGCAGACAACATCAACATCATCCATATCGTCGCCTCACAAGATGAACGCCGCATACTGCGCAGGCTCCAGGCGGGACACTCGGAAGCCATGGACATCGCCGGGCTGTTTGAGGCTTTCGTCAAAGGAAATGATTGACAACAGACCTGTATAGATATATCCCTTTTATGGAGACAGCACCATGAGAGTAAAATCACAGGAACTTATCGACTATCTGCGGGATGTCCTGCCGCCTTTCTTCGCCCGCAAAGATGTCGAGAAATTTACCCAGGGCATCATCACACGTAGGCAACTGGAGATGATGGATTACAGAGGCACCGGTCCTGTTTGCACTAAAATGCGTACCAGGATTTACTACAAGAAAGAGGACTTCATTGCATGGCTTGAACGCGCCGAAGGAGAGTACCGTGTCGAAGACTATACGCAATATGGCGTCCGAATTGTCCGAAATTCGGGCGAAGAAGAAGTCTCTCCAAGATAGTCTCGCCGACATCATGGAGCAGGAAAAGGAACTTGAACGCAGTATCCTTCTGGAACTCGCTGCTGCCGGGTCGTCGTCCATGAAGATAGATGGTGTGGGCCGTCTTGTGGTCAAGGAAAAGGTCCGTTACGAGATAGCGGACAAGGAAGCTCTGGCTTACGCCGTGCTGCGTGGCATGGTCGAGAATGCCGAACAGGGCTTTGCTTTGAGTGACGGTCTGCTGTTGCAGCAGCGCGTCGCAGCACGCAACTTTGAAGAACGCGCCGAGCGTGCCGGTCTCGAAGGCGAAGCCTTTGATAACTACATCGTGTCATGCGGCCTTCGCCGTGTGGCAGAACCCTCCCTCAATTTCACCAAGGAGAAGAACCATGAGTGAGACCAATCTTGTTCCTGTCGTCGTCAATAACCAGCCCCCTGTGCTCGCCGACGGGCAGTTCTCTGGTGTCGTTGACACCCTGATGGACAACGCTTTCTCCGGCTTCGGCGCCGGGCTGCGTATCCTCAAGCCGGGGAAGATGAGCTTCAAGCTCATCGAGAATCGTCAGGAAGTCGACATCCCCAACGGTCAGGTCTTTGGCGTCCTTCTGGGTGTGGCGCCTTGCAACTACGCTTCGTGGTATGCCAGACAGTATGCTCCCGGGCAGGAACCGTCTCGCCCTGACCTCGTGTGGATGATGCCTACGGCTGACACGTTCCCCGACGCGCTCCCTGCCGAATACCACCAGAAGGTGAGCGTCAATGGGCAGGAGCGCTGGGGTTTCCGTATCGCCAGACGTACCGTGTGGGCCCTGATGACCAACCAGAACGGGCAGTTCTACCTCGACCTTGAACGCCCCGTCGTCCTGGACATCACCAGCACCAGCCTCTACGGAAACTCTGACCCCCGCAGCAACAGCTACCGCTGGGGCGGCATCAAGGGCTTCTGCGACCGCCACAGCCAGCCCGGTGTTTTCCGCTGCAACCCGGCCATGTTCGTGACCCAGATTATCCTTGACCCGCAGAGCCCCGTCTCCGGCGTCATGCTGTTCCGTCCCAACCTTGACCAGAACGGCAATCCGTCCTACCTTGACAGCCAGACTTACACGGCTGTCATCCAGACGGCCAGTACCGAGCGTATCGCGGAGATGCTTCGGGTCAATGAAATCCTGACCTACTCCCCCAATGGTGCCGGGGTTATCCAGCCTGTCCCTGCGGCGGTCAATATCGCCAACGGTGTGCAGCCCATGCCCCAGCCCATGGCCCAGCCGGTGCAGCAGCCCATGGCCCAGCCTGTGCCTCAGCCGGTGCAGCCCATGGCCCAGCCGGTGCAGCAGCCCGTGCAACAGCGTCTTGTCATCCCGGAAGTCTTCGACCACCCGCGTGTCGGGTTCCGCAGCAAGCGCTACAGCGTGGATGACAGAGGATGCATCTGGCACAAGTCAGAGAAACAGGACGACGGTTCGTGGGTGACGATAGACCATATCCTCACCACATCCCAAGTCTATTACATCAAGTCGGAATGGACGTACACGAATGGTGTTTCCGAGCGTTCGCACTGGTTTGAAGTGCGCCACAAGCATGGGGCTGTCGAACTGATGCGCCTGCCTGCTTCCACGCTGGCGAGCAATCAGAGCCTTATGGCAGCGCTCAATTCTTCCAACATCCTCTCGTGTAACCTTGACATGTACACCCCTAAAATATTTGCAAGTTTTATGAACAGCTACCTTCGCAGTGTTTTGGAAAACGGGTACAGTACAGAGATTCAGACGCGGGATGTGTTCGGGTGGACGGACATCACCGACCCCGTGACGAACCAGCCCACGTTGGGTTTTGGCGTGGGTCATGGTGTCATCACAGATACCGGCATCCACGACATGGTATATAAAGGCTCGGCTGAAAAGCTGGCGAAGAAGGAACTGTCCATCAAGGGCGACCTCGACAAATGGAAGTATGTCCCGCAGATGTACCGCGTCCTCAACCAGCCTGCTGCCCAGCTCGCCATGTGTCTGTCCTTCGCGGCTCCGCTCATGCACTACGGCCCTGGCGTCGTGCGTTCTGCTGCTTACTCTTTGTGGAGCACCACATCCGGCAAGGGCAAGTCGCAGGTGTTGTGCTCTGCGGCATCCATCTGGGGACATCCTGAAGAGCAGTTCGTGCAGCGCAATTCCTCTGCCGTCATGCGGATGCGGAAAATGGCCGTGCTGAACAATCTGCCCGTCTACATGGACGAACTTTCGGACATGAAAGACGAAGACCTCTATGCCCTCGCCTACAGCCTCATGGGTAATCAGGAGAAGCAGAAGCTCAAGAGCAATGGCGCTGAGATGGTCGACACCGGTTCGTGGTCTACGGTCACGTTCATCACGTCGAACAAGTGCATCAAGGAAGCCGTTGCCCGCCATGCCGGGGATTCGGAGGCCAGTATCGTGCGCGTGATGGAATACGAATGTGACTTCCCCTCGTATGCCGACAAGCCGGAAGTGCAGGAATATATCCATGCGTGCATGGACGCCTGCAAGACGAACTACGGCCTCGCCGGGCCCGAATTCATCTATCAGGTCTTGAAGCACAGAGACCGGCTGGCGACGCTCACGCAGCAGGTAGAGACGTGGTGTCGTAAATACGGCTTCGACAACTCGGAACGCTTCCTGAGCTATCCCTTGGCGATGGCGATGAAGGCCGGGCGCTGGGCTGTGGAGTATGGTCTGTTGGACTATGACATGGATGCGCTGGAGAACTGGGTCATCAATGTCTTCGTGCCGCATAACCGTCGCAGCACCGAAGCGAATACGTCCGACCCCGTGCATATGCTGACGACGTACCTCATGGAGCGCCAGCTCAATATGCTGGTGGTCAGGGCAAACCATCGTGACAAGACCATGCCAGAGCAGCCGCATGGGGTACCGGACAAGTACATCGTGAGTCTGCCAAACAATAGGGACATCACTATGCGGGCCGTGCTGGCGACGCAGGAATTGTACATCTCGCGTTCCGACCTGCACAAATGGCTCAAGGCCCAGAAGCATTCGCCTTCCAATCTCTGGAAGCGTCTCGAAGACAGAGGCATCACAGCCAAAGATACGACCAAGAATTTTGGCGAGAACATCGGCTGGATGCAGCTCCCCAACACACGCTGCTACAGGCTTGACGCCACGAGCGTGAAGCGGCTTGGCTTCGACATCAAGGATGCCCCGGCCCTTGAGGCTACGGCCAATGTTAAAGTCCTGTAAGCAAATCCAGGCTGTCACCAGCCAGCAGGTGGCGGAGGCGTTCGGGAAGGAACATCGTCATGTTTTGCGGGACATCCGGGAAACTATTGATAAGTGCTCGGAATCTTTCACTGCGCCCAACTTTGGGCTCAGTGAATACACCGATTCCACGGGCCGCTCTTTGGACGGTGTGGAAAGTGACATTGACAACTAGCCGCCATCACGTTATCTTGTACATGTCTTGGTAACGCTGGACACATACATATCGCATTCATTTTTGCGCCCTGCCGGAGGACTTTACGTCCTAGCGTTACCCGGTGGGGCGCATTTTTTTGGAGGATGCAACATGGAAGGCATTAAGATTTTTGAGCGGCAGGAGTTTGGTCAGGTTCGCGTCGTGGATGTGAACGGTGAACCGTGGTTCGTGGCCAGGGACGTGTGTGATTGCTTGGAGCTTGACCTTGCATCTGGAGCGCGTGGCCTTGATGATGACGAAAAGGGTCTGCACACTATGCAGACCCCCGGCGGGCAGCAGGAAATGTCCATCGTTTCCGAGGCTGGCCTGTATTCCCTGATTCTGCGTTCCCGCAAACCAGAGGCCAAGGCTTTCAAACGCTGGATCACGCACGAGGTCCTGCCCGCCATCCGCAAGACCGGCGGCTATGGACAGTGGAATCTCCCCCGCGTCCCGAAATCCTTCCCCGACGCCCTGCGCATGATTGCCGACATCGAAGAGGAAAAGCAGCTCGCCCTTGAGCAGCGGGACTACTACAAGCGAACCAAGGCCGAGATAGGCAGCCGACGCGAAGCTACCAGCATGGCCACGGCGTCCGCAGCCATTCGCCAGCGCGACGCTCTGGCAGACAAGCTGGGTGAGGGGAAGCATTACAAGCAGGTGAAGGCCATCCCGTGGCTGCTGGAGGTGTTCCACGAGTCCGCTGGCATGTACTCGCAGGTGGGCCGCAAGCTCTCGCAGCTTGGTGAAAGGATGGGTCTCTCCCCGCGCATCAAGGAAGACAGCCAATACGGCACCATCAAAATCCACCATGTGGAAGTCATCGAGGCACTCCGGCTGGCCCTCAAGCAAGACCACAACCTGCTAGGTAAGTATCGCAAGATGAACTAAACCGTTCGGAATTCGTGCAGACATAGACAGAAACGTGAAGCCCCCTCATATCGACCAATGCGGGCGTAGTGTCGATACGAGGGGGCTTTTTTTGTATCCGGCATCCTGGGGAAACGTGAGGTAAAACCAGGACGACGGAAATGTTTATTCGGCGATGTCGATGTTGATGGGGATACTGCTCACAGCCGTACCATTGCAGTTCGTGGCGCACACGCTCATGGAGAACTGTCCCGATACGTTCGGTGTGCCGGACAGTGTGACCGTGTTGGCTTTGGTCTCGACCCGCATCCAGTCAGGAGCGCCGTTCGCCCCCAGGGTCATAGGCATCGAACCCTGGAACGCCACATGCCCCGTCCACGGCTGGCCCTTCGTACAATCATGGAGCGCATAACCCCCGACTTCCACAGGTTCGCATTCACACGGACCTTCGCAGCAGGTGTAATTGCACACAAGGTCTTTGATGGCGGCGATGATAGTAGGAGAAACCGTGCGGACACAGGCGCCATATGTGAACGTCTGGGGCTTGGTGCCTCCGATACCGCGTTCCAGCAACAGGGTGCCGTGGTCATTCCGCACCTTCACGGTCTCCATGTCGGTGTCGCCGACGATGGACAGGTAGGTGTAGTCGTCTTCACCACTGAGCAGGTCGAGAAGGTCAGCCTTGGCCTTCTCGACAATAGGCAGGTCGAGGTCGCTGGCTTCGAGCTTGCGTGTCAGGAAGGTGGTGAAATACTTGTTCTTGAACATGCGGAAGTTCCCCTGCTTAGATGTTAGCGAGCTTGCGTTCCAACTCGGCAATACGCTTTTCGAGTTTGTCCAGTGCTTCCTGGGAGGCAAACCCGATATGTCCGCTGCGGGCATAGTCGAGGTTGGACAGCATACGGTGGTCACTCGTGCCGGGAGGGCCGGGAGGGCCGGTAAGGCCCTGCTTGCCAGGGGAACCCGGTTCCCCCTTGGGCCCCACCTTACCGGTATTGCCAGTATTACCCTTGTCACCTTTCAGCGGGTCTCCCCACCGCAGGAGGCAAGGCGAAGAACTGTCAAAGATGAGGGCTTGTCCATCGACCCCACCGGGCGGGATGCCGATGATGGGATTGACGGGGTAGCCTTCACCACAACTGTGGGGAATATTGTGCCGTGCCATTTAGACCTCTTCGTCACAGGTCCCAAGCATGAATTGTACCTGGGCCATGTCGATAATGTGTTCACTGCATCGAGGACCATAGTCTATATCGAACCGCGCCAGAACGCAAAACAGCGGCACGGGCGGCATATGCGCCGGAGAGTGGATACTCAGGTCGGGAACGCAAGGAGAATCTGCAGGACGCGGCGCATCGCGCAGGTCACGAAGAACACGGAAGTCGAGCGGCTTGTCGAGTGCCGGATGATACTGCAACACACCTGTGTAGCGTCCCCACGGCAGTGTGCGGAATACATCGGGGACATGGAATTCCACCGTGCCGTCTTCTCCCCAGGTGAATGCCCTACATACGATGGGGGCGAAGTCAGGCGGTGCAGGATTCGCCACATCGACATCGACGCGATGACCCGGCCAGCAGCCGTGCAGATACCACGGACTTCCGCCTGTGTGACAGCCGCAGGTGCAATCGCTGTCAGCCTGTCCGGGCATGATTGTCAGTATGACATTGCGCCAGTCATGTAAGATGCGATTGTTGCGCCAGTCTTTGATGCGGATGCCGATACGGGCGACATCCTCGGTGAGCGACAGAATCATCCTAACCCCTTGTCCTGTAATAGTTCAACGAGTTCACGGCTGCATCGTATATGTTCGTGGATGAAAGTTCAAGGTTGGCGAACGCCGTTCGCAGTTCTTCCGAGTCTTCCATCGAGAGCCACCTGTCCTTGTATTCCTTGTTGAAGTCCATGCCGTTCTTCCGCAACGCTTTGTCGGTTTCCCAGATGAGCATGTAGTCGGAAATCTCTTCCGGGGTGAAACCGATTTTTTCGAGCTGGGCCTGACGATAGGCTCTGGCGTCGACGCTGCGGTCAGGTGACGTTATCTTCACACCGGAACGTCGGATGCGGGATTCATATTCATCCTTGGCGTTGTAGTACAAAAGCTGGCTCGACTTCCCGGCATTCCCAAACCATGTGGACGTACCAAGTCCACGCAGCAGCGGGTGCATGTCACGAAATTCGGACATGCTTTGCGACCCTTTGTAGAGGGCTTCGTTCTCGACAGCACCCATGACCATGCGCAGAGGACCGGTGAGGATACTCTTCGCCATGTAGCGCAGTTGTTCAGGAGCGAAGTCGATGCCGGTCTCGCTGTTGAGGCGTTTCGCCATGTTGTGCCAGATGACCGGGGTATTCGTTCGGCCCGTAGACGACAGCGCCGTCGTACCCTGGGAAGACTCGCGGGTTATCTCTTGCCCGAAATACGACCGGTTGATGGCAACATCGACAAAGGGGCGCAGGGGAGGCGGGCAGAGAAACGCTGCCAGATAATCGGCAGGATGTTCCGTGAAGCGATAGTCGGGCCAGTTGCCCGGCATAGTGTTCTTGACCGTGAGGAACAGCGTATCGAAGGCCAGGTCTTGCGGAGACATGAGACCGCTCGCCACACGTTCCTGACCAACGGACAGCATGGCCGCTATCTGCGGCAGACCAAAACCGACAGGGAAGCGGACGAAGTCTCCCTCAGACCCCATGCCGATGGGTATGCCGCGCACCAGCTCGGACAGCGACATGGCATCCATACGATACTTGCCATTCTCATCCCGGCCAAGGGATTCCCGGGCCAGCGGGTACAACATGGAATACGCCCCGTAGGCAGCCAGCAGGCCCATGTATCCACGCATCCCCTGTTTGATGATGTCACCTGGAGTACGCGCACCGAGACCCAAGGTGCGGGCCAGGGCCACACCAGATTCCACAGTGGGTACGACATAGGGAAACAGGACGCGAAGGTACGGCGTCAGTTCACCACGATGACTCAGATTCATCATTTCCAGCACGCCACGGGCTGCACGGCTTGCTGGTACTCCGGCTTCGCGCAGGGTGACGAACTGGGAAAAAGCACCCGCATTCTGGAAGAAGTCGTTCCAGCCATCCAGTACCCGCATGACTTGGTTCTTCGACGTGCCGAGACTTCTCAGCCAGCGTGCTACGCTGGGGCCCCCATAACCGACGATGGCCTTCTCCAGCCGGGAAGAAGCATCCGGCAGTCCAGAGATGGTCCCGGATTCTTCGACCGGAGAACGCTGTCCCTGGATGTATTTCTGGAACAGACCGCCGCGACGGTATTCATCCAGATATTGGTACATGGGATTCGCTTCGTCGAGCCTGCCCTGCATGATGTCCAGCAAGGCTTTGGATGTCCTCGGCGTGTTCGCCAGCACTTTCGCTGCCAGAGAGCTGCCTTTGATGCGAGTGCCGTCTTCAGCATAATAGTCACGATTCACCATGTTGGATGCACGTTCCATCACATCGCGAGAACCGGACAACGGAGCGAATAGAGGCGAGAACCGCGTATTGAGCTGGCTGACAAGACTGGTGAAACGCCCGGCAGCTTCGACTGGCAACCCGGCGCTGCCCAGCTTGTAATCACTGGACATGGCATTGTTGAGCATTTCACCGGTGAGACCGGATTCCATATGGGACCACTTGGGGTCAAAGCGAAGGTAACGCCTTTTGATAACAGTCTCACCGTCAGCAATAGGCGTAGGTACATCTGCCACGATACCACCCCCGGTAAGGAGCTGGTCAGCGATGGCGCGCTGCTTGGGGTTCGTGCTGTGAGACATCCGCATGAGGGAGGCGTAATCGTAGGTCTTGATACCAGAAGCGTCGATAGCGCCGGTCTCCAGCAGATGGTCAGCAACGGCGAACATGTTCACAGCAAACTCACGGGAACCGACTTCGGTCGCCGCCCGGTTGATGTAGAAGAACAGCGTGTCATACGCGCTGTCAGGACGGGACGACCGACCCTGGATGGCGTAGTACGACCCGGGGTTGTATGCCGTGCTGTCGTTCGATACACCGAGCAGGTTGCTTTCACGGGTTCTGATAGCGACGTAATGCTCGAACCCGGGAAAACTGTCCAACACTTCTCGCGAGACGACACCAGCCTTGACGCGCTCTTCCAGCACCATATCGAAAAGACCGGAGATACCATCAGCGATGGTGTCGGCTTCTTCTTTGGAAAGACCGGTCTCTCGCAGGATGCGGTCCATCTCAAACTGCGCTTCCCCGTTGGTGTAACCTGCGGACACGAGGTCTTCGGGGAGGTCGGTAGTTTCGTCGATGAAGTCTTCGAGCTGTTCGATGTTGCGCTCCAGCTCCATCAGACGCTTCTTGTCCCTGCCGTTCATATCAGGGCCCTTGCTCACGATGTCTTCAGCTTCATCCATCCAGCGCCCGAGCAGCAAATCGTTGGTCTCCGGGATGTGCCTGCACACAGCGTAGTGGCCCATAACACGCGCAAGGTCTTCCAGGCTGCCCGTCCACCCGATACGACGGGCAACAGGTTCGAGCGATTGTGTGAAGCTCGCGACACGGTCGCGCATGAGCAGATTCAGTGCGCGTACTTTCTGAGGCGTCTGGTCAAAGATGCGCCAGAGAGTGTTCTCGTTCGTCGGGCGGTTGGCCTGGTCAGCGAAGAGTCTGGCCCACTTGGCGAAGCCACCGCGAATGTTCACGAACTTCGTGTAGATACCGTTTTGGAAGTTCAACCACCACGAAGCAGCACCAAGACTGGTGTTCGTCGCCATGCGAACGGCTTCATCAAATTCTTCGTTACGCCTGGACACGGCTTCATCAGCCAGCTCTTTCATGCGCGCCATGCGGGCGGCTGCTTTGCGGGCAGCCGCCTGGTCGGAAGCGCTGGGTTCTTCAGCCGTGTATTGGGTACTACGAGAAAGCTCATCGAAAGACGCATAGATGTCTTCACGCTCACGCTGCTCTCGTGCCGCATGGAGTGCTTCATCGCCAGCAGGGTTCCCTGCACTATCCATACGGGAAGCCTGCTGCGGGCCGAAACCCGTGGGGTTATCAAGTCCGGCCCGCAGGAACTCGGTATCGTTAGGACATTCAGCCATGTCTGTTATCCTCAGCACTTCCGTGCGCGTTTGGTGACTTTCTTGACAGCCTCGGCAGTGGTCAGGGAACTGTCTGTCTTGTTGACATTGAAGCCCAGGTCATGTGCCATGGACTTCCAGTTGGACTGGATGTCGGCAAAGTCCCGCGTGTCGATGGACGGCAGGTCTGCATTTTTACGCAGATAGTTGAGGGCCTGGACTTCTTTGTCTGTCAGCTTGAGCCTGGGATTCGCTTCCTTGGTCAACAGGCGCAGGACTTTGCCGTACCCCATGTTGATGTCGAGCTTGGGAGAGTTGAAGGCATCACGCATGACCTGCTCAGGGATTTCACGAATAAAATCAGTGATGTCCCCCAGGGATACCGGTTCAGACTCCAGGGCTTCCAGATTGGCGGCTTCCTTGGCGGCCACGGCCTGAGCTTT
>ENA-ORMN01002190-ORMN01002190.1-human-gut-metagenome-genome-assembly--contig:-NODE-2190-length-17424-cov-5.034199_pt1 | contig 17424 bp, 13 predicted proteins | sample MGYA00242102_ERZ508993 | MGnify/ENA primary metagenome ERZ508993 (study PRJEB26280, sample SAMEA2338770) | human gut metagenome | biome: human gut; feature: human-associated habitat; material: faeces... | reverse complement strand
CACGAGCCCACCAGCGCCCACAGGGGCTTGCGGTCTTCGGTCGTGGACGGCGTGATGGACAGAGTGCCGGTGAAGTCGTCGGGGGTGGGGGAGGAAGAGGCGGCGTGCTGTTCGGCGTCGAGCTTGTCCAGCACATCCAGTACCCAGCGGCGGAAGGCCTTGGCTACCGGCGTCCGGGCGAACATGGCCACGAGGTGGCAGCCGCGCAGGGAGAAGATGCGGGCCTTAGTCGAGAGAGCCGAATCGGCTCCGTCGAAGATTTCAATGACTTGCGTCATGTCTGGCGTGAACTCGTCGGAGTTCGAGCGGTAGATGCGCGAGACACTATTTTCTTGTGCGTAGCCAAGCGCATGAGCAAGCTCAACGGCGCGAATCCAAAGATTGTTCTGGTGGGAGATAGGGGACAGGGTGACGTCGTTGAAGGTCAGGGCCATTTCCATGATATAAACTCCGAGTTTTTTCGATTGGCCCTTGCAGAAAATAGTAAAGGCCGGGAGCTCGAAAGCGCTCGGAAACGCCCAGGCCTATTCCCCCGCCATACGGCAGGGTCTTGTATTAGCCTACTCCCGGCCATCAGATAGCCGACATCATACCCTAAAAAGGGCAAAGAAAAAGCCTTGACTTACGGGAAAGGCGTCCGTTCCGAGAGGAGTTTTCGAGGCTCCGTAAGGAGAGGACGCCACAAAATTGGTGAAATGTCAAGGGTTATACATCAATGGCGCCATTCTTATGTGCGGCAATGGCCTTTCTGAGATTTTCCCTTGCCTTGGGCAGCCGTTTGACAACTTTCTCATAGCGCGGACTTGCGTCGATATTCAACGGCGGCTTTTTCCCATGCACTCTGTAGGCATCCTTGAAAATCTTATGCGCGAGAATAAGCAGCTCGCAGACTTTCACCTCAAGATCGTAGCGTTTTTGCTTCTTTGCAAGGATTGCTGCCCGTTCAAAATAAAACGGCGCAACGACACAGCCAGTTGATGCCATGTTTTCCAGTTCCGCCTTGCAGGCCCGAAGCATCATATCCAGGTCGTCTTTGTGGCTTTCAGCAAACTGGCATGTTGGCTTTCCGTCTATCTTTGCCGAAAAAACTTCCCCGGAAAGCGATTTTGTCTTTCCTGAAAGAAATGACGCTACCGCTTCCAGTTCCCTGTATCGGCTCTCGAATGGTGGCAGAGCTGCCCGCATGGCTTGTGCTATATATTCTCGTATATTGCTGTTATCTTTTGGCAAAATTTCCATATCCTACCTCCTTTTGTCGTTACAGAAAGAAAACGGAGGCACAAAACTACGAAAATGTCAATGCATACTGGTTGCGCTATCCGTCCTGCCGTTATAGCGTTGCGTAGGAGGTATATCATGGAACTTTCCCAGATTCAGGCATTGGCGGAGAGGGTCAGGGACGCTCTCAACGAGGGGCTGAATGAAGCGAACACGAAAACATCCCTTGTCATGCCGTTTTTGAACGCAATGGGCTATGACGTGTTCAACCACAACGAGGTAGCCCTTGAATACACATCGGAGTGGGGGACGAAAAAGGGGGAGAAGGTGGATATTGCCATCCTCAAGGACGGCCAGCCCATCATGCTCATCGAATGCAAAGCGCTTGGCGATCCTCTTGATACAGGGAAGTGCTCGCAGCTTTTCAGGTATTTTTCCACCCTCCCGGCGCGAATCGGCATCCTGACCAATGGACAGCGATACCTCTTTTTCAGCGACATTGAAAAAGAGAACATCATGGACGCCATGCCCTACATGGAAATAGACCTGTTAAACTTCAACGAACGCAGTCTTCCTGACCTCAAAAAGCTGACAAAGCAATCCTGGGACCTGGACGGCGTGCTTTCATCTGCGGAAATCCTGAAATTTGTTTTCGCTATCAAGCCGCTCATTGCTCAGGATTTTTCAGAGCCGACAGAGCCTATCGTCCGCTATTATGCAGGGCAATGCTATGGTGGGAAACTGACCTCCCGCATCGTTGAAGCGTTTTCGCCTATCGTGAAGCGTGCGTTTTCGGAGTACATTTCCGACCTGATAGCCAAGCGCCTGGATAACGCGCGGCAGGCGGAAGAAATGCCGCTGCAAAAGGTCATCCCCGTAGATTCACCGGTCGAGAAAACGCACAATCTGCCTGTCGAGCCGGAGACAGGTAAAGACGGGATTGTCACGCATAACACGGAAGTCTGGGCACTCGTTGCTATCCGTACACTTTTGAGAGATGTCGTTTCTCCGTCACGCATCGTCATGCGTGACCAGAAGTCGTATTGCAGCATCCTGCTTGACGATAATAACCGCAAGCCGATATGCCGTCTTTTCAATTTCGACCATTTTGATTGGGGAATGGATAACATAGGGAAAAATGCCTACATCCTGATCCTCACAGAGAGCAACGAAAAGGGAGAACGGCACAACTTGCAGTATGTCGATGACATTTATCCCCTCACCGAACCACTGGTGAAGGCCGTCATGCGGCATGAGAAGGGAAAGGAGAGCACAGAGTAGCGAGGAAGCACAAGGCCCGGCATCACGCCGGGCCTTTTCATCGTGAGGGCTATTCTTTTCCGTCAAGGATCTCTATGGCTTTGACGATCTCCGGGGCTTGAGCTGTGGTCTTCACCGCCGCGCCCGAGGCAGAGACCATGAGCATCCCGTTGCCGCTCGTGGCTTCCGTGAGGTTGATCCGCACGCAGTACACGGCATCCGCGCCCAGCTTGAGGGCTTCCAGCTTCATCATGGACAGCGCTTCTTTTTCTGCTGCCCGCGCCTTTTCAAGATAGGCATTGGACTTCATGCCGAAGGTGTCCGTCACTGCGGAGAAAAGCGACGTGAGCGGGCCAGTGCCCAGGATGCAATAGCCCGTAACGAGGCCACGATCTTCTTCCGCAGCAGGAACAGGAGAGGGAGAAGAAAACATTTTTTCTGTTGCTGAAGAAATAGGAGAGGCTTCCTGAGTAATGATAGATTTTTCAGGATGTTCTTGCCTCGTTTTTTCTACTATGGACTTCAGGCAGTCAAGACAAATCCCATACTTGTAGACACCAAGAGCCTGTCCTTCATCCAAAAGCCTTTGGAAGGGTTCAGCTTTCCCCGTAAATCCGCCAACCTTTTCCCCACAAATTGGGCATATTCCGGCCATAAATCCTCCTTGATTGCGATCTCATAATTCTATCTTCCGCTCATGATGCGGGCAAGGGAAAATCTTCCAGATTCAATTGCCCGCCTTCCCGCCTGTGGTCTGGCTTATGATGTATGATTTTTCGTAAAAAGCGGAGACATCATGCCAGCCATCAGCCTTAAAATGGACATAAGCGCCCTGAAATCAGGGGCGAGCCAGGCAAACAGCACGCTGGATGCCATCGCCAAAAAGGCGGATGGTGCCAGCGCCAGCACTGACCAGCTTGGTTCATCCATCGCGTCCGCTGCCAAGCAGATACTTGCGCTGGCTGGTGCCTACAAAGCCCTTGAAGGCATGAAAGGGTTTGTTCAGCGCGGTATCGAGTTCAACTCTACCATCGAGCAAAGCCGCATCGGCATGGCCTCCCTGATCGCCACCATGGCGAAGCTCCAGGACGAACAGGGGCGCACGCTGGAAGGCGCTGAAAAATATGCCGCAGCCCAGTCCGTAGCCGCGGACATGATGAAGGAGATACAGCGGCTCGGCCTTGAGACGACAGCGACCACACAGGAACTCGTACAAGGCGTGCAAAACGTGATGGGGTCTGCCCTTAATGCCGGGCTGAAACTGGAGCAGATACCCAAGTTTGCCGTTACCGCAGCCCAGGCCATGCAGGCGCTGGGCATTCCTCTGGAACAGATGCGGACAGAGCTTGACGCATTGCTGACCGGCAAGATCGACAGCGGTGACGACATCCTTGTCCAGCGTCTTGGCCTTACGAAACAAAATATCGAAAGCTGGAGAGAGCAGGGCGTCCTCTTTGACAAGCTGATGGAGAAAATGGCGGCTTTTGAGCTGGCCGGGAAGGACGTTGCCCAGACATGGCGCGGCCTGACGAGCAACTTCTCCGAAGCGATGGACATGCTTGCCGGACAGTCAGCACAGGGTATTTCCGGGAATCTCAAGGAGGTCGTCAGCGAGTTCCAAAAGCTGCTCCTGACGACAGAAGGGGGCTCCCCGCGTATCAGTGAAGACTTTGAGCAGATCGCCAAGGTCATCACGCGCCTTGAGGACGCCCTCGGCGGCAATATCCTTTCCGCGGCACAGGGCTTCGCATCCGCCGTGCGCGGGATCAATGACAGCATCGGCGAGATGGGGGGCACGGAAGCCCTTTGGGGGCGCACTGAAACCGCCATCGCTACCGTCTCCGCTGCCCTTGCATCGCTCACCGTCGTTCGGAAGGCCGGAGTAGCTGAAGGCGTCAAGGCAAACCAGCAGCAGGTGGCCGCTTATGAGCAAAGCAAGAGGGCCGCTCAGGAAGAGGCCAAGGCCTCCTATGAAGCGGCCAAGGCAGCCAGAGAGGCCGCGGCTGAAGAAGCTCGGCTTGCACAGCTTGCCGTGGGCAGGGCCGAAGAACGGGTAGTTTATACCAGGGAAATCTCGAAAAGCGCTGTGACGGCCCGCCAGCAGGCAAGGGCCCTCAGCCAGCAGGGTGAAGCGTGGAGAAATCTTTCATCGGCTCAGGCAACGGCCCAGAGCGCGTCTGATTCCCTGAAAGCTGCAGACCTTGCCCTTTCCAAAGCAGAAGCCAACCTTGAAGCGACCACCAAAGCAGCGACAAGCGCCTCTACCGCAAGGGGAAGAGCCCTTGCCGCCAGTTCCGCGCTATGGACAGGCGCTGTCGATACTCTGACGGCAGGAGCCACAAGGCTTGGCAGTGCGCTGAAAGCCCTTTGGGCCGGTCTGGGCGGCGGTGTGGGCGTGGCGATCACGGCAATCACCGCCGGTATCACCTACCTTGCCACACGGCAGGACGATGCCGCACGCGCTACGGAACTGCACACCCAGGCCCAAAAGGATTACGAGGCTGTCGCCAAGTCGGCAGCAGATGAAACAGGCAAGCTGTCTGGCAAGCTGTCCGAGCTTGAGAAACAACGCCTTGCAATAGCTAAGGCCAAAGCAGGAGAGGCCTATCAGCTCCAGATGAAGGAGCTTTCAGATGCTATTGATGGCGTTATCTCCAAGGCAGAAAGCGCTAAAGCATCTTTGACCGGTCTTGGCGTTGATACAAGCTATTCCGATGGGTTGATTGAATATGCCGATACCCTCAAGGGCATGATGGCCCTTCTGGAAACAGGCAGCATGTCTGTTGACGAGTTCCAGGAACAGCTTGCCAATTTGCGTTCCGCCGCTGTCGAGGCCGGATATGGCAACAGCGAGTTCGTCAAGACCCTTGACCAGATCAATGCCAAGGGCGGCGTTGCCGATACCCTTCTTTCCATCGCAAAGACCCTTGGCCTTGTCAGCAGCAATGCCCGGGAAGCGGCATCCGGCATCAGGGAAGCCAGCGCAGCGGCAAACAGCATCAAGGGGCTGGACGAAGCCCTGAAGCAAAGCGAGTTCGTCAAGTTCACCGGCAAGCTGTCCGCGGAAAAGCGCAGCGCCGCCAGCTTCCTTGAGAACACGGTCAAGCTGTCGAAAAACCAGATCACGGCGGCCCTTTCCGGTGATTTCTCCGGGTTTTCCGAGGAAGACGCCAAGAAGATCAGGGCCATCATCAGCAACGTTTCATCCGGGAAATCCGGTGGCGCGGCGTCTTCCATCCAGTCCGCACAGCGCAGTATCGCCGAGCTGCGCCGCGAGATCGAGCAGATGCAGGGCAGTTCCACGAAGACTGTCTCCGACCTTGCCAAGAAGTTTGAAGACATCGCCAAGGCCGGGAAGTCTGCTGGACTGTCCGCCGAACAGGTCAACAAGCTGCAACAGGAATACCGCGACGCTTTCCAGGCCAAGACGCTTGAGGACTTCAACAAAGAATTGTTGCAAGCCCAGGGCAACACCACGGCCCTGAAAAACATCCAGATCGCGGAGACCCTGCGCGGCTGGATGCAGCAGTTCCAGGCCGCCGGGATGACGGCGGAACAGTATGCCCCCAAGATCGCCCAGCTCAAGACGGCCCTTGAGCAGCAGCAGGGGTACAAAGACCTCCAGACCGCCGCGGACTTTTACAAGGAGCTTGGCGATCTCTCCGGGGAGTACGGGGAGTCGCTGGAGTATCAGAACAGGCTCATCGAACAGCAGGCGCAACTCTACCGCACTAGCGGCATCCCCGAGGCCCTGGTGCAGCAGTGGGAGGCCCTGAAAAAGCTGGAGACAGCCCGCGACCCGTGGAGCGGATTCGCTCGTACTACGAACAAGTATTTCTCAGACGCCACCAACTGGGCCGAACGGCTGGGCAGCATCTGGGGCAATACCATGGACGGTATGGCGGACGCGCTGACCGAATTCTGCATGACGGGGAAGCTCAATTTCAACGATCTTGCCAACGACTTCATCCGGCAGGTCGTCAGGATGCAGATGCAAGCTGCTGTCTCCGGTCTGTTCAAGGGAATCGGCAGTATCGTTATGGGCGGGTTTGGGGACATGTTTTCGACCACGACCAGCTCCGTTACGTCTGAGGGGGTGTCCTACGAGATGACTACCGGCTGGCATCGCGGTGGCCTGGTGGGTTTTGACAGCCCGACATTTACCCGTAATGTGCCCGCCTTCGCCTTTGCCGGTGCGCCGCGCCTGCATTCCGGTGGCGGCTGGTTTGCCCGGGACGAATACCCGGCCATCCTCCAGCGTGGGGAGCGTGTGCTCAATCGGGATGAGACCGCGGCCTACCATGCGGGCATGGCCGCCGGCGGGAACAGAGGAAACAGTAGCGGCAGAGAACCCGCCGTGTATGTGACCATCAATAATACAACCGGCGAACCGGTCAGCACGCAGCGCAGCCGCGACGGAAACGGCAATACCAATATCGAGGTCCTGGTGGGGAGTGTGGTGGCAAAGAGGCTTGCGAACCCTGGGACTGAGGTAAACCGTGCCGCCAGGGCGATAACCGGATCCCGTCAATCCGTCATCGGGAGATAGAAATCATGCCAGCGCCCATATGGCCCATTGATCTACCGCAGAAGCCGTTGCGGTCAGGGTATAGTGATAAACTGCCCAACAACCAGCTCCGCAGCGAGATGGATAGCGGCCCGGACAAAGTGCGTGGCAAGGGCAAGGCCGAAGTGGAAGTGGATACCGTGACCTATGTGCTGAAAAACGCGCAGCGTGACCTGTTCAAGAGCTTCGTGCGGGACACGCTCCAGGGAGGCGTCCTTTGCTTCGACTGGCCACATCCTACTTTGGGGCGATATGTGCGTGCCCGAATCGTGGCGTTTTCTGACAACGTGGCGAGTCTCCAGCCCTATGGCAATACGCTTGCATGGCAAACGACCCTGACCGTGGAGTATTGGCCCGATGCCACTATCGCCTGATTTCAAACGCGCCATCTTCGCTCAGACGACGGGGGAACGGGACGTGGTGTTGTTTACCATCACGCATCCCCGTTGGACGGATACGCTACGTCTTTCCACAGACCAGACCGTGCAGAACGGGGAAGATCCCGAGACGGCGGAACCCATCTGGGGAACATGGAGCCGTGGGGAGTTTTATCGCTATCTGCCCATTTCTCCGACCGTGCCGTCATCCAGTGACGAAGAGGCCCCGGCTGGCAGCGTGTCCATCTCCAATGTCGGCAACGCCGTTTCGCCCTATCTGCAAATCGTGGACAGCACCTACCCTCGCGTGACGGTGGAGGTAGTCATGTCGTCGACACCGGACATCGTGGAACAATGCTGGCCCGAACTCGATCTGACGCAAGCCAGTTGGGACCAGGTGTTGGCTGACATCACCTTTGGCATGGACACGGCCAATCGCGAGCCATGCCCGTGGCTGCGATTTGTCCCGGCATATTTCTACAACCTGACAAGCTGAGGCAAGCATGGACGTGCGAAAGTATCTTGGCATCCCCTTTGCGGATCACGGGCGCGACCAGGACGGTTGCGACTGCTGGGGCTTGTGCTGCCTTGTCTACCGGCAGGAATGGGGCATCGCCCTGCCGGACATGGGCGACGCCTACAGCGATGCCTACGCCCGTGGGGAAGTGGATGCCGCTTTCCTCACGGAATCCGCTGCCGGATGGTGTGTGGAGGTGACGGGGCAGGAGTTCAAGCAGGGGGACATCATGGTCTTTCGGCGTGGTGGTCTGGAAAACCATGCGGCCCTGTATCTTGAGCCCGGGAAGATGCTCCACCAGCTCGACGGCGCATCATCCTGTATCGCACGCTACGATTCGCCCCTGTGGCGCAACAAGTTGAGCCGGGTTTTTCGTCATGTCGCAAAGATCTGACATCACCATTGCCGGAATCCGTTTTGACGGCGCGGCCCCGTACAAGGGTATCGCGCTGCCGGGAAAGGATCTTGAGTCCATCGTGATGGACGCCCTGCAAGCCATGCGGCGCGAGGGGCGCTATACCCGTGCGCAGGCCCGTGAGCTGATGCGATATTCCGCCGTGCGCGTCAACGGGGTCGTCATCCCGAGGAAGGAATGGGCTGATACCGTGCCGCCTGCCGGAGCATGCATCGAGATCCGGCGCGGACTTCGTGGTGGTGGCGGTGGCGGGAAGGGAGGCATTGGTGCCATCCTGGGCATCATCGCCATCATCGGCGCGGCCATCGTTGCTCCTATTGCTGGCGTAGCGCTTGCGGGGACTTTGGGTTTGGGGGCATCGGCATGGACTGGCATCGTGGCCGGCGGCTTCATGCTGCTGGGCGCAGCAGCAAACATGCTGTTCCCTGCCGCGCAGCCCAAATTGCCATCCATCCAGGATAACAAGCAGGAAAGCCAGACTTATTCCATCTCCGGTGCCCGCAATGCGGCCAACCCTTATGGCTACGTCCCGCTGGTCCTGGGGAAGCATCGCCACACCCCACCGCTGGCTGCCAAAAACTGGACGTCCTGGGAGGGGGATGAGCAGTTTTTCCATATGTGTGTTGCCTGGGGCCATGCCAACATCGCGGTGACAGATTTCCGCATCGGTGAGACCGCGCTGGAGAATTTCAAGGACGTGGAACACGTTTTCCACAAATCGACGACTGGCGATGATCTCAAACTGTTTGCCAAGTCCTACAATGAGCAGTCGGTAGGGGCGAAGCTGCTGCAGAAAGAAGAATGGACGACGCGCAGCATCGGAGAGGCTGAGGATATTTCCGTTGACCTCGCTTTCCAGAGCGGCCTTTGCACCATCGATAAAAATAGCGGAAATCAGAACTGGCGAACCATCAAGGTCAAGATCGAGTATTCCCCCACGGGCGAGGATGCGTGGTCAAGTCTCATCCCGGTGAACCGATTCGGCATCACCGGCGGTCAAAGTGGCTGGCTGAACTGGTTCCGATACCGCAAATACGCCATAAGCTGCAACGAAGACGGCAAGCTGATTTTCGGTTCTTCTACGGGGAAATATCAGGTCTATCCGAATAAAAACGAGTATATCAGTTGTTCTGTCCGGGTCGAAGAACAAGAGACCGAACCTGATGAATACGGAAATCGCGGAACGGCTTACAATATCATCGTTTCAGGCGGTGAATACAACGATGGTGGATATATCCACATCTCCGATCACCGGCTGAAATACCTCGTCAAAAACTTCCGCATCACAGGCCTCGACAAGAAAAAATACGATGTTCGCGCCCGGCGCATCACTGGCGACACGGACAGCCAGTACATCAAGGACGAATGCACATGGTCCGTTGTCCGGGCCATCGTTAACCGGCCCGCATTCAGCACGCCCGTGCCGATCTGTGTATCCGAGATGCGTATCCGGGCCAGTGAACAGCTTTCGCAGTATGTTGACGACTTCAACGGCCTGGCCGTGTCCGTGGTGCCGGACTGGGATGAAGAGAGCGGGGGATGGGTGGAAAGGGAAACCAGCAATCCCGCCAGCCTCGCACGATTCTGCATCACATCGCGTGCGGCCTTGAATAAACCGTATTCCCTTGCCAAGCTGGACGATGCCGCGTGGCAGGAGTTCTGGCGGTACTGTGATCAGAACGGCTACCAGTTCGATTTTATTTGCGATTCCGAGGAAGCGTTTTGGCAGCGCATGACGGAAATTCTCGCGCCTGGTCGTGGCGGTCTCGTGGTCAATGAAGGCCGCTTCCTGCCTGCCATCGACAGGACGGGGCTTGTGCCGGTGCAGATGTTCACTCCGCGTAACTCGTGGGGGATGAAGGTCAGCCGTGATTTTTACGACCTGCCCCACGCCCTGCGCGTGTCGTTCGTGGATGAAACACGGGACTATCAGACGTTTGAGAATTTCGTTTACGCTGACGGTTATGATGCCACCAACGCCACGAATATCATCGAATGGGAGTTCCCCGGCGTTACCTCATGGGAACGCATCTGGCGGCAGGGGCGCTACTATCTCGCCAAGCTGCTGCAACGCCCCCTCACGTTGACGTTTAGCACCGACTGGGAATGGCTGGCCTGCCGTCGTGGCGATCTCGTGGGCATCGCTTCGCCTGTCTTGCTCAACACTTTCGGCACGGCCCGTATCGATGCGCTGTTGTACGATGTGGACGGGCAGCGTGTTGCCGTGCGGTATGCGGAGAACGCGCCGATTGACGAGGATAGCAATCCCCTGCCGGTCATCGGCGTGCGTCTGGATGACACGGTGATTTTCAGCCGGCAGGGGCGCTACGGCATCGCCATACGTGACAATGCCGGTAAGCTGACGGTCTACGAGGTGCAGCCCAGAATCGGCAGCGAGACAGCCGACATGGTGTTTATGGCTCCGTTGTCCGCAGGCAATACGCCGGAGCCTGACCAGCTCGTGAGTGTGTCCATCCTGGGGGACGAATATGCGGAATATCTTGTGGCCGCCATCCGTCCGGGTGAAAAGCTGACGGCTGAGATCACCTGCATCCCGTACAATGCCGAGGAAATCGAGGCAGCGACGGAAGGCGAAGTGCCGCCGTGGGAACCGCCCATTTATCTGCCGGGCATCTCTGGCGACAAACTGCCGCAACCGTCCATCGTGGCCATCCGTTCCGATGAGAGCATGCTGATCCGTGATTCTTCCGGCGGAAGTCAGCCGCAAATCGGTGTCTGGTGGAAGCTGCCTGTAGTGCCGACGGAACCGTTTACCGTGCAGGCAATCGCTGTTGCCGATGGTCTGCAAAGCAGCGGCACCGCAGGTCAGGGCGACGATTTTGTAGCCATCGGCAATGTGGTCGAAGGCAAGGTCTACTCGGTGCGCGTCCGCATCATATCGTACAGCGGTAAAACGTCCGCATGGTCTGCAGTCGTACAGCACAAAGTTATCGGTCGCACCACGCCGCCCCCAGCCCCGGATGCCATCTGGCTGGACGGGATGCGGCTTAACATCGTCCAGAATAACCGGCCTCTCGACGTTGTGGGGCATGAAATCTGGATGGCGTTCGACGCTGATGATCCGTTTTCGTCCGCCCTCAAATTGTCGAATTCCTACACCGTCACGGGCACGTTTGATTTGAGCCCGTGGGCAGGTCATGCGCGGCGGGTGTATGTCAGGACAATCGATGAGCTTGGATTGACCAGCGATCCGGTGGCACTGTCTATCAACCTCGGCGATGTTGCGCTGGCTAACGTCCTGATCCAGTTCTCCGAGTTCGACAGAGTGTGGCCCGGGGATAAGATCGGCTGCGCCATCCAGTCTGACGGAAAGCTCAAGGCTATCGAAGACGCATATCTCTGGCCTGCCGTGGATGCTGCGGCGCTGTGGCCGACGATGGCGGATGCGCTCCTGTGGCCGTCCGGGAATGGGCAATCCCTGATCTATTCCTGGACGTTGTATATCGAGCCGGAGTACGCCGGGGCACAGGTGTCAGTGTTTCCGCAGGCGCTGGCCGGGAATCTTGTGTCCATCGAGATGCGGTTGTGGCAGGAGGGCGATCTGTGGCCTGCAGAAAATGCCGAATCGCTGTGGCCTTCGGTTGACGCCGCATCCCTCTGGCCCGTGCCTGTCAAGACTGACTGGCAGGCCATGCCGGACAAATACACCACATCCGGTGCGGAAACCATCGAGTTTCGTGTGACATACAAGGCGGGCGTTCCCGTCCATCTGGCCGACATCGTGACCGTCATCGATGTGGAGGACAGGGAACACCGTGTGGAAGATCTTTCCGTGCCGGTCGAGGGGGTGCATCTCCCGGTGCCGGAGGGATATTTCCGCGCTGTCAAGTCGGTCACTTTTGGTCTGCAATATATTGAGGGCCAGAGAGGGCTCAATGTGGTTCGCTACCCAGGGACGGAAGTCGTTGGGGAAGACGGATTCCTGACCGAAGGGCCGCTTGTCCGTGGTCTTGATTCAAATCTGCAAGCAACTGCCGTCAACATCGACGCGCTTATCAAAGGATACTAAGGAGTTGTACAAATGGGCAAAGTTGCTGACCTTTCCGTATTCACTCCCGGCGGGCAGCCAGGAGCGCCTAACCCCAGCGAGGGTCTGGCAGCCCTTCGCCAGAATCAAACGGCTTTTATGGAGACCATCGGCGTCATGCCGCCGGAATCACTGACCATCGTTGACGGCGCTATCAGTCCCACGACTGCCGTGTGCATCGTGGACACGGAAGGTGGTGTGCCTGCCGACGACCTGACGACCATCAACGCTACGCTTTCCGACGGCACAACCCTGCACGACGGGATGGTCATCCTGCTGTCGGCTAAGGATGCATCCCGTGTCGTGACAGTCAAAAACAGCGACGCGCCGAACGGTGTGAAAACCGTTGATGGCAAGGATATTGCGCTGTCCACGGAATGGTCGCTTGTTTTGCAGTATGTTGGCGGGGTGTGGCAGCAAATCAACGTAGCCGCGCCGCTCAAGCCTGCAACAGAAACGACGATTGGCGGAGTAAAGGTCGGCGACGGACTGACAATGCAGGACGGCGTGATGAGTGCAGACCTCGCTACGGACAAAGAAGCAGGTCGGGTCAAGGCCAGCGAAACGGCCCTGGCCGAGGCTGTTCCACTGGGCGGGGCGGACGGGTCTCTGGGCGAGGACTGGCTCAAAAAAGCGATGGATGCGGCAAAAGACGCGATGATGGCGGCAGAAAAAGCAAATGGTATAGCAACCTGGGACCAAAAATCGACGCGATCTACAATTGGACAGTGGACGATTACCGGGTGCCGAACTGATAAACCGCTTGTCATTTTGAATCGAGGACCAGAAACTGCTGAAGAGTCATTTGCATCAACGAATGTTGTTTCAGGCGCCGTTGGTGGTGACGGGGACAAATATCAATTCGGCAGTTATTCCACCGGTAGATATGTTGGACAAAATGCGAACACGTCAACAAACTGTTTTATTTGTTTACCCGTATCAACTTCGGTGGTTATTAACGTGTTGTCGCTTAAAGGGACTCTTGTAGCAATTCAGTGAGGTTACGCATGAATAAAATTTTTATTATCGACAACGCCGTATTTAATATTGATGGTGAAGACGAAGCTAAATCTATAACAAAAAATGGCGGAAGAGAACTTTCTCTGCAGGAAATCGCAGCCGCTGGTATGACGGGCTACGAGCATCTCGTCAGCCCTGCCAACACGTCTGTTTACCCCGACGGCAGAATTGTTTTCACCCCGCCGAAGCTGCCGGAATTGTCTGAACTCAAGGCCCGCAAGCTGGCCATCATCGACGCCGAGACCTCGGCCGCCATTCTGGCCGGCTTCACCTGCGAGGCCACGACGCCGGATACGGGCCAGTCGGAAGAGCTGCACTTCTCGTATGATGGCTTTGACCAGCAGAACTTTGCCGATGCCGCCGTGTCCATGCAGCTGGCGGCAGCAGCCGGCGGGGCCATCCCCACGTCCACACCCTGGAACGCCTACCGCAACCACACGGCAGACAGCAAGGGGGAACTGGTCATCTTGCACCTGACGGCCGAGACATTCTTGCCCATCTATGCCGCTGCCCTGCAGCACAAAGCCGCGAAGATGGCCGAAGGCGGGCAGCGCAAGGCCGCCGTGGCTGCCGCCCAGACCGTGGAAGAGGTAGAGGCTATCTGATGCCAAAGTATTTTCACAACCTGCTCGTGGCTTGCGACCAGCTTGTGAATGCGGCTATCGGCGGCTGGCCTGATGAAACCCTGAGTTCACGCTGCTGGCGTTGGCACAAAGACGGCGTGCGCTCCTGGCCCTGCCGTCTCATCGATACACTGTTTTGGTGGGACAGAGAACATCGTGGCGGGACATCTGTTCGTCACTGTGAGCTGAGTTGGGAGAGCGAGCGTTATGGGCGACAGTTACCGCCGGAGTTGCGTACAGGTTGACAGCCCCCCGGCTGCCGACGTTAAATAGGCGCAGATGCGCTGTTCTCGATGCAATAATCGAATACCGAAAGGGGAGGCGTATGCCTCCCCTTTTTATCTTGGAGACTCAGCACCATGAATGAACCTTTGAAGAATCAGGTACGTTGGCCGTCGCTGGCTCGCGACCTCGCTATTTTGCAGGTTCCCGACAGTCCTACGGACATCAAGTCCATCATGTCTGAATATGGTCTCACGAAGCAGGAACTTATGGACATCCTGCATAATCCCTATTTCCAGCGGCTTTTTCAGGGGAGTCTGGCAGAGGTCAAAAATCAGGGCAGCAAAGCTGGGGCAAGATACAGGGCCCTGACGCTTTCTCAAGCGCTTTGGGAAAAGTTGTTTCGTGATGCTTACAGCGGAGAGATGGACTCCCGTGATGCGCTGAAACTGCTCGACATGCTGGTCAAGGTGGCGGGTCTCGCGGATGCGAAGGAGACCACACAGGTGAATACCCAGGTCAATGTCGCTGTACCTCTTCCGTTGCCGAAGGGTGTAGCCAAAGCGCTGCCTATGGAGTAGACCATGTTCAACTATGTGCCTTCGCCTACCGGTATGCTCCTGCATAACTGCGACAAGTACCTCAAAATGATTGTCGGGCCCTATGGGTCAGGGAAATCGTGTGCCTGTGTCGCGGATGTGCTGACGTGTGCGTGTGCCCAGAATCCGGCCCCGGACGGTGTACGGTACGTCCGTGTCGGGGTCGTGCGTTCGTCGTATCCCGAACTCATCGCCACCACGCGCAAATCTCTGCTTGAACTGCTGCCCGCCGAATACGGTACCATCGCCAGTTCCGGTTCCCCTGTGCGCGGATTCTACTTCATCCCTCTGCCTGACGGTACCAAGGTCTCTCTCGAACTGGAGTTGTGGGCCCTCAAGACGGCTGATGATGCTCCCAAGCTGCGGTCTGCCAACTGGACGTTTGCCTGGCTCAATGAAGCCACGGGTTGCTCGCCGGAGGTGTACAACGCTGTCACGGGACGTATCGGGCGTTACCCGTCCCAGGACCTCGGTGGTATTTCATGGGGCGGCACCATCATGGACTTCAACCAGCCCGAACCCGGCTCCTGGCTCGATGAGTACATCCGTAATCCTCAGCCTAACTGGGCGGTATTCAGACAGCCTCCTGCTGCCTTCAAGCACGTCGATGAAGTCACGGGTGCTGTGACCTACGAGGTGAACCCGAACGCAGAGAATCTGCGTAATTTGGGCGCCAGGGAAGAAGGGGACCCGGACGATTTCACGCCTGAACAGCAAGGTATGCGGTATTACCGTAACCAGATAGATGCCTTGCTCAAGACAGGACGCACGGACATCATCGACAACCAGTATTGCATGATGGACGTGCCTATCGTTGATGGCAAGCCGGTCTACTCGAATTTCAACATCAACATCCATGTGGCGGCGGAAGCATTGGAACCGCGACCTTTCCAGCCCATCATCATCGGTGTGGACCAGTCTGGTATCCATCCTGCTGCGGTCATCCTGCAAAACATCAACGGGACCTGGTGTGTGCTGGATGAATTGTATGCTGATAACGAGGGGTTCGAAAATTTCCTGCATGGTATGCTGATACCGCTGCTGCGTGGAAGATACAGCACGAATCCTCTGGTCGCTGCCATCGACCCGAGCAACACACGGGATTCCTGGCAGGCCGTCACACCCAAACAGCGTTTTGCTGATGCTGGTATCAAGGCTGTGACGGAGTTGACGAACAATCCCAAGGTACGCATCCAGACTGTTGAGCATATGCTCAACCAGCGCGCTGGCGGGTTGCTCATCGACCCGGCCTGTCGGATGCTTATTCGCGGTTTCTCGCATGAGTACAGGTACCGCAAGTTGCGCGCTTCTGGGACGATGGGTTCTGTGTACACGCCGAGCCCGGAAAAGAATGATGCGAGTCATGTGCATGATGCACTCCAGTACGCAGCCCTTCTTATCCAGCGTGGGGACAATATGGATAAGGATACCACGATGCAAAACGTAAGAGACGAACTCATACGCAGGCGCAGTTCTTTGTCCAGCGTCGTATGAGATTGACGCCCAGGCGAGTGATTTGATAGGGAGAAAGTTGTCAACTACCCCGGCCTGAAGGCCGAGGCTTGTGGAAAGCCTCTGGTTGACTAGCCTCAGTCCGCAGGAATGCGGACTACGTTGGTTGGGAATGCACAGGCACCGCGGAATGTAGATCCTAGTTCCGCGCTCTGCGGTCGGCGGTTAAAAGCTCTGAGAGGTAGGAGCGGTGCCGCCGGCAGGAAACCCCTTCCAACATTGGCGAAGGATCACAACCGGTCGAAAGACCGAGGAGATAAAACTTGAGAGTATTTGTCCTAAACAAACGCGGAAAACCGCTGATGCCCTGTTCACCGGCAAAAGCGCGCCTTCTGCTTAAAGAGAAGAAAGCTATTGTGAAGAGGCGAACGCCTTTCACTATTCAGCTGACGATTGCGACCGGCGAGGCCAAACAGCCGGTGAGTCTGGGTGTTGATGCCGGATACAAGCATGTCGGCCTTTCCGCTTCAACTGAAAAGGCTGAACTTTATGCATCCGAAGTCGAACTGCGGCAGGACATCACCGATCTGCTCTCTGCTCGTCGCGCGTTACGGCAGTCGCGCCGCAACCGCAAAACGCGCTACCGCGCACCGAGGTTCGACAACCGCATCCGCACCAAGCGCAAAGGCTGGCTTGCTCCGTCGGTTGAAAACCGAATCAACGCGCACTTGTCGCGCATAGAAGCGGTTCTTCGACTGCTGCCGGTCACGAAGATCACCGTGGAAACGGCATCTTTCGACTTGCAGCTGCTGAAGAATCCCGACATTTCAGGGAAAGAATACCAGGAGGGAGAACAGCTCGGCTTCTGGAACATCCGCGAGTATGTTCTTTGCAGAGACGGGCATGTTTGCCAGCATTGTTACGGCAGATCGAAAGACCCGGTGCTTAATGTTCATCATCTGGAAAGCAGACGTACGGGCGGAGATTCACCCGGCAACCTGATTACGCTTTGTGAGACGTGCCATAAGGCCCTTCATCGCGGTGAAATCACGCTGAAGGCAAAGCGCGGACAATCGTTCCGTGCGGAAGCCTTCGTGGGAATTATG
>ENA-ORMN01002185-ORMN01002185.1-human-gut-metagenome-genome-assembly--contig:-NODE-2185-length-17438-cov-4.820802_pt1 | contig 17438 bp, 12 predicted proteins | sample MGYA00242102_ERZ508993 | MGnify/ENA primary metagenome ERZ508993 (study PRJEB26280, sample SAMEA2338770) | human gut metagenome | biome: human gut; feature: human-associated habitat; material: faeces... | reverse complement strand
GAAAACTTTTCTCCAGAAAAGTTTTCCCCGGATTGATTCATAGGCACTGAGCCTGTGAAAAATTATTTGCTGTAAAGTTCTGCCATCTTCTGGAGACGGTCGTACTTCACCTTGGCATTTTCCGCTGCCTCTGCAAAGAGCTTTTCGGCTCTCTCGGGGAAGGACTGTGCCAGACGTGCGTAACGGGTCTCGGACTTGATGAAGTCGATGTAATCCGCCGTCGGTGCCTTGGAGTCGATGGTAAGAGGATTCTTGCCTTCAGCCTTCAGAGCAGGATTGTAGCGGAACATCTGCCAGTAGCCTGCCTCAACCGCTCTCTTCATTTCGAGCTGGCAGTTCTGCATACCGCCCTTTACGCCGTGCATTTCGCAGGGCGCATAGCCGATCACGATAGACGGACCGTGGTAAGCTTCTGCCTCGGCAAGTGCCTTCAGCGTCTGGCTCATATCGGCGCCCATAGCGATCTGTGCGACGTATACGTAACCGTAGGACATAGCAATCTCCGCAAGGTTCTTCTTGCCGATTGCCTTACCGGCAGCGGCAAACTGTGCAACCTGACCCAGGTTGGAAGCCTTGGACGCCTGTCCGCCGGTGTTGGAGTAAACTTCGGTATCGAATACCATGATGTTGACATCCTCGCCGGATGCGATCACATGGTCCAATCCGCCAAAGCCGATGTCGTATGCCCATCCGTCTCCACCAAAGATCCATACGGACTTCTTGGAGAGGTAGTCTGCCTCGGCAAGGATCTTCTTCGCCATATCGCAGTCGCAACCCTTCAGCGCTTCTACCAGAGCGGCAGCGGCGGCAGAGTTGGTCTTGCCATCGTCGTAGGTTTCCAGATACTTCTCAGCGGCAGCCTTGATGTCGGCAGGTGTGTTTTCGCCGGCAACCAGCGTTTCCACGTAGGTCTTCAGCTTGTCACGCAGTGCTTTCTGTCCGATTGCCATACCGAGACCGTGCTCAGCGTTGTCCTCGAACAGGGAGTTTGCCCATGCCGGACCCTTTCCGGTTTCCCGGTTGACGGTGTAAGGCGTGGAAGGAGCGGAGCCACCCCAGATAGAGGAGCATCCGGTTGCGTTGGAGATGTACATTCTCTCGCCGAACAGCTGAGTGATAAGACGTGCATAGGAGGTTTCCGCACAGCCTGCGCAGGAGCCGGAGAACTCAAGCAGCGGCTGCTTGAACTGGCTTCCCTTGACGGTGTTGGCGATCAGCTCGGGCTTCTCGGAAACATTGGCAACGGCGTAATCGAATGCCGCCTGCTGGTCCTTCTGGGATTCCTGAGGAACCATCTTCAGGGCGATCTTGTCGGTGCCATCCTTGGCAGCCTTTGCGTTGACAGGGCAAGCCTTCACGCAGAGGGTACAACCCATACAGTCAAGCGGGCTTATTGCCATGGTGAACTTGTAGTTGGTCTTGATAACCGGCTTTGCGGTGAACTTGGTGGAAGCGGGAGCCTTGGCAGCCTCTTCCTCGGTCATGGCAAAGGGACGGATGGTGGCGTGAGGACATACAAACGCACAGCTGTTACACTGGATGCAGTTTTCGGGGAACCACTCGGGAACCATTACGGCAACGCCACGCTTTTCATAAGCGGCGGCACCCTGCGGCAGAGTTCCGTCCACATACTTGGTGAATGCGGAAACGGGAAGCTTGTCGCCGTTCATCTGGGTAACGGGGGTCACGATCTTGTCTACATATTCCACCAGCTCCGGACGGGTTCCGGTAGCGCCTGCGGGAGCGGCGTCGGGCGTAGCGTTCTTCCATGCGGCGGGAACGTCAACCTTGACGAAAGCGTCAGCGCCGGCGTCGATTGCGGCATAGTTGAGGTCAACCATTGCCTGACCCTTCTTGATGTAGGACTTGTACGCCATCTTCTTCATGTATTCCACAGCTTCCTTAGCGGGCAGAATGTTTGCCAGAGCGAAGAAAGCGGACTGCAGAACGGTGTTCTTTACCTTGGCATTGCCGATCTTCTTTGCGGCAATGGTGGTAGCGTCGATGGTGTAGAAGTTGATGTTGTTGTTGGCAATGTAGGACTTGACAGCGGCAGGGAGGTGAGCCTCCAGAGCCTGTGCATCCCACTGGCAGTCAAGCAGGAACGTACCGCCGGGGATTACGTCCTCAACGATGTTGTAGCCCTTAAGAATATAGGAAGAGTTGTGGCAGGCAACGAAGTTTGCCTTGTTGATGTAGTAGGGCGACTTGATGGGCTTGTCACCGAAACGCAGGTGAGAAATGGTCACGCCGCCGGTCTTCTTGGAGTCATACTGGAAGTATGCCTGAATGAACTTGTCGGTGTGGTCGCCGATGATCTTGATGGAGTTCTTGTTTGCACCCACCGTACCGTCGCCGCCGAGTCCCCAGAACTTGCAGGAGATGGTGCCTTCGGGAGCGGTGTTGGGAGCGACTTTTTCCTCCAGGGAGTGACCGGTGACGTCGTCCACGATACCGATGGTGAAGTGAGCCTTGGGAGCGTCCTTTGCCAGGTTGTCATAAACGGCAAAGATGGAAGCGGGCGTGGTGTCCTTGGAACCCAGTCCGTAACGACCGCCTACGACTTTGATGGAACGTCCGACCTCAGCAAGAGCGGCTACTACGTCGAGGTAGAGCGGCTCGCCCAGAGAACCGGGCTCTTTGGTGCGGTCGAGAACGGCGATCTTCTTGACCGATGCGGGGATAGCTTCTGCCAGCTTTTCCGCTACGAAAGGACGGTACAGTCTTACCTTGACAAGACCAACCTTCTCCCCCTTGGCAAGCAGGTAGTCGATAACCTCTTCGGTCACGTCGCAGACAGAACCCATTGCAATGATGATGCGGTCAGCATCCGGAGCACCGTAGTAGTTGAAGAGCTTGTAGTCGGTGCCGAGTTTGGCGTTGACCTTGTCCATGTACTCTTCCACCACAGCGGGGAACTTCTCGTAGTACTCGTTGCAGGCTTCTCTGTGCTGGAAGAAGATGTCTCCGTTTTCAGCAGAACCACGGAGAACGGGGTGCTCGGGGTTGATGGAGCGGGAACGGAACTCTGCGATAGCGTCCATATCCACCATTTCACGGAGATCCTCGTAGTCCCATGCTTCGATCTTCTGAATCTCGTGAGAGGTACGGAAGCCGTCGAAGAAGTTCAGGACCGGAACACGACCCTTGATGGTAGCCAGATGCGCTACGGCACCGAGGTCCATGATCTCCTGCTGGTTGGTCTCGGCAAGCATAGCAAAGCCGGTCTGACGGCAGGCATAGACGTCGGAGTGGTCGCCGAAGATGTTCAGGGCGTGGGAAGCCACGCAACGTGCGGATACGTGGATTACGCAGGGCAGAAGCTCACCGGCGATCTTGTACATATTCGGGATCATCAGAAGAAGACCCTGAGATGCGGTGTAGGTGGTGGTGAGAGCGCCTGCGGCAAGAGAGCCGTGAACAGCACCGGCTGCGCCGCCCTCGGATTCCATTTCAATCACCTTGACATTCTCGCCGAGAATGTTCTTTGCCGGTTCACCGAAAATGTTTTTGTTGGTCGCAGACCAGGTGTCGGTAATTTCCGCCATCGGAGAGGAAGGGGTAATCGGGTAGATTGCCGCAACCTCTGTGAACGCATAGGAAACGTGCGCCGCAGCGGTATTACCGTCCATGGAAATCTTTTTTCTTTCAATTGCCATGTTTCAAATAACCTCCATTTAGCAATAAATTTTTTCCACCCATAATGATACCACAAAATCGGGAATAAGTAAAGAGCCTTTTGCGATTTTTTAAAGGGAAAAACGACATTTTTTTCCGCAGGGGCACTTTTTTCCTCTTTTTGATATAAAACGCCGGAAAAAAGCCTGAAAATGTGTCCGACACCCCTGCCGGAAAACGAGAGAAAACGGGTGATTTGTAATTTTAATCGGAAATTGTAAAAAAATTTCAAAAAACTCTTGCAATTGAAAAAAGAATGTGATATAATATTTTCGTTTGCAAACGATGTCAAAGAACATCGGAATGAAAGAAACGAGGTAAGAGAACATGAAAAACGGAATCCATCCGAAGTATGAAGATTGCGTAATCCGTTGCGCTTGCGGAGAAACCGTAACCACCAAGTCCACAAAGGGCGGCGAGATCCGGGTAGAAATCTGCTCCAAATGCCACCCCTTCTTTACCGGTAAGCAGAAATTTGTTGACGTCGGCGGACGTGTTGACAAGTTCAAGCGGAGACTGGAAAACACCGGTCGGTAATTGGACGGACATCCGGAAAAGACAGGTTATGTGTTCTTTCACACATGATCTGTCTTTCTTTGTTTTTCGTGCGGAATTGTACGGAAGAAAGGAGCTTTGATATGCAACAGGAAGAAAAAATACAGGACCGTGCCGTTCTGGTCGGGCTTGTCGGAAAGGGAGAAACGCAGGAGAGCGTGGACCGGAGCCTTGACGAGCTGGAGGGACTGCTGAAAACGGCGGGCGGGTCGTGCGTGGCAAGGCTGACGCAGAATAAGGATACCCCGGACGTGCGGACGGTGATCGGAAGCGGAAAGGCGGCGGAACTCGCCTATCTGTGCGCCTGTAACGACGTCACGCTTGTCGTTTTCGATTGCGAGCTTTCACCGTCTCAGCTCCGGAACCTGGAGGGGATTCTGGGCGATTCCGTGCGGGTCATCGACCGTACCATGCTCATTCTCGATATTTTTGCTCTCCACGCCGTCACGGGGGAGGGAAAGCTCCAGGTGGAGCTGGCACAGCTGAAATATACCGCCCCCAGGCTGACCGGACACGGCACCGAGCTTTCACGGCTCGGCGGCGGTATCGGCACCCGGGGACCCGGAGAATCCAGACTGGAAACCGACCGCCGGCATATGAACCGGAGGATCCGGGCATTGGAGGCGCAGATCGCCGAAATGGATAAGAACCGCCGGACCATGCGGGCGTCCCGGGACCGGAGCGGTATCCCGGAGGTAGCGATCGTGGGCTACACCAACGCCGGCAAGTCCACCCTGCTCAACCGCCTGACCGATGCGGGAATTCTGGCGGAGGACAAGCTGTTTGCCACGCTCGATCCCACCACCAGAAAATATACGCTCCCCTGTGGGGAGCAGATCCTGCTGACCGATACCGTGGGATTTATCCGGAAATTGCCGCACCACCTGGTCAGCGCTTTCCGCTCTACGCTGGAGGAGGTTTGCCGGGCGGATTATCTGCTGATCCTTTGCGACGCATCCGACCCGGAATTCCGGGAGCACCTGAAAGTTACGGAGGAATTGCTTTCCGAGCTGTCGGCGGCGGATAAACCGACGCTGTACGTTTTCAATAAGTGCGACAAGCCGGGGAGCAACCTGTTCGGCGTAGGACAGGAGGCAATGCGGGAAAATCTGGTCAGCATTTCAGCGCAGACGGGGCAGGGCGTCGGAGAGATGATCGCAAGGCTGGAAGCCATGGTCACCGATGGTAAACGCCGCATGACCTACGTGATCCCCAACCGGGACGCCGGCGCCCTGAATACGCTTTACCGGGTCGCCAACGTGGAATCGGTGGAATACGGCGCCGAGGCAATCACCGTTGTCGCCCTTGCCGACGCCAAAGCCCGGGGCATGATGCGCCAATATGAGGAAAAGGATTCCGAGTGATTTCGGTCACTGCAGGACATATCCGAAACTTTAACCGCCGCAGATTTTCTGCGGCGGTTAAAGGGGTAAGATTTCATGTCGGATCACAGGAATTGTCTTGACAAAAAAAGAAGGATATGCTACAATAAAAAAGCTGCGGGTATGGTGGAATTGGCAGACACGATGGATTTAGGATCCATTGGGCAACCGTGCAGGTTCAAGTCCTGTTACCCGCACCATATCGAGTGTTCATAACAGATCTGAGAAACTGATATGAACACTCGATTATTTTAGGAAAAGCCTCAACCGAAAAGGTTGGGGCTTTTAATTAGTCAATGACAATACCTTTTGAGAGCAAATCTATTTGCTTCAACATCTCCTCAAAGGATATCTTCTTGTCCATATAATCGTTGTAAATAAAGCAACGAAGATCCATCTGAATGGCGTCTTTTTCGTTTGGTGCAAAAAATTCCTCTAAAGGTACATAAAAATCAAATGGTAATTTTTCAGCAGGAACATTGCACCATTTGTCAAGATAGTGCTGAACATCTGAAAGATTATTCAATTTCATGTTTTCGTGGTCTCCTTTTGTACTATTTATTGATCTATATTTCAAAGTGTATTCCATTTTTATGTTCTTTAAAACTTTTAAAACGCATATATCCCTCTTAACTACATTTTATGGAGTTGAATAAAGGCAATTATTAATACTATTACCACGATAATGCCAAAAGCGCTCATTTCATCACCTCCTTTCTACTTCGAAAAGTAGAACATCAGAAAGAAATAAACGGCAGACAAAACCCAGAACGCAATTGCTTCAATCTTTCCGCACGTCTCTTTCGAGTCTTTCCAACACCGTCGTAATATAAAAAACAGAATCAACAAAATTATCATCCATTTATACCGTCCAATAACATTTCTTTATTTTCAAAGTCCTTCTAACAATTCTTTTTTGATTATAATTCTGCGCTTACAACTCGGGCATTTAATAGAGGTCACATCACAGAGAAACCAAACATCTTGATCTTCATTAACGGGTAATTCTTCTGTCGTTTCGGAAACCTCACTTTCTTTGTAACATACAGTCTTGTGACAATTTTTACAGTCGATATAATAACTTTTTTCAAATGCATATGCCGTAGCAAATTCCCCTTTTATATTAATTTGTTTTTCACCTATTGTTACAATAGATGCATTTTTTATAGTAGTTTTCCGAGGCGGTTCATCATCTCGTGTTTATGCGGCATAAGACTGTGAACATAGCGGTTCAGCGTGACGGTCGGGTTCTTGTGACCGAGGATTTCTGCCAGCGTTTTGACATCCATTCCGCACTCCAGCGCACGGGTAGCAAAGGTATGCCGGAGAGCATGAAACCCACGATGCGGAACGCCGATACGGCGGAGTAGCAAACTGAAACTGTACTGATAAGAGCGCACCGTCTGCACCTTGTCTTCTCCGACAACAAATGCGGAGGAGGACTTTTTCTTTTGCTCACGCAGAAGCGGCAATAGTTGCTTCGGAATCGGAACGATACGACGGGAGGTCGGCGTTTTCGGCGCTTCTGTCAGGCGGCAGTATCTGCCATCTTTTTTGCCGTCATGACAACTTTTGCTGATCGTCAACTCACCCTTTGAAAAATCCACATCCGACCACTCAAGCGCAAGCAATTCTCCGATGCGCAACCCGGTGTAAAGACAAAGCACGATTCCGAACATCTTCGGGCGTCTGTCGGCAAGCACCGCCGTTTCAATCTTTTTCTGTTCTTCTACCGTAAAACACTCGATCTGCTTTTCCGCCGCCTTCGGGCGCTTCACCTTATCGGCGGTATATTCCGGAAGATAGCCGAGATGATATGCCACCTGCAAAGCGGCTTGCATTACGGTAATGATTGCATTTACCGTATTGGCAGACAGCCCACCGCCTGTCCGGAGATTGCCATGCGCAGAAAGTTCGGTTACCATTTGTTGCATGGTCAGCGGTGTGACATCCACAATCTCTAATTTCCCAATGTACGGTATTAAATGATTTTTCACAATCTCGGAATAACGGACATAGGTTTTCTCTTTTGCCGTCGGTTTTATGTAATTTTTCAGCCATACCGGTAACCATTCCTTGACTTTCATCTTTCAAAATCCCCCTTTAATAAAAAATGCCGCACAACCGTGCGGCAATCAGTAACCTATCGTAAGATAAAATCACATAATTATATCATATATTGGTATCAAAGGTCAACGACAGATAGATATTATTTGTAAAATTCGGAAAATTTGAGGGTGTTATTGCTTTAATTATATTCATGTATGGCTTTTCAATAAATTTTTTTGCACAAATAAAAAATTTTTATTGAAAATTTCTTGACAACTGCGTTTGGAAGTGATATAATTTTTACAGTTTTTTGCAGGGGGAGGACGTTTACTCCCGCACGGCGGAGGTGAATTCCGCCGGAAATGCACGGTATTTTTCAAGGAAGGAGCTCTTTGCCGGGCAAAGATTGCAGTTTATCCCATGGACACCAAAATAGCGCTTGATGAAAATCTGTTTGTTTCCTCACTTTCGGTGCAGGTATCGGAATACGATACGGTGCACCGTTTTGAAATCAAAAAGCGGGAGACATACAATTCTTTCGGATTGATTCTGGAGGGAGAGGGCAGCTTTTTCACGCTTTCCGAACGGATAGATGTCAAGGCGGGCGACTTTATTTTTGTGCCGGAGGGGTTACAGTATTCTTACTGCTGGACGGGAAAGCCGAAGATCCGGTTTGTCAGCGTTCATTTCCGGATGCTGGAGTCTGTTTCGCCGGTGTTCCACTCGGTCCGCATCCGGCAGATCGAGAACGTCGGGGAGGACGTCCGGGGATGTTTTGACCGGATGATGCTGGCGCAGACGCAACAGGATGCGGACGGCATGGAGGCAATGGCGGATTTTTATGCGCTGTGCGCCAAGGTCTACCCCAGGATTGAGGACAGCTGCAAGGTGAACATTCCTTTTGCATTGCAGGGTGCGATCGAGTACATCCATGAAAATTACCGCACGCTTTCCCGGGTATCGGAGATATCCAGGGCGTGCTATCTCAGCGAATCGCATCTTTACCATATGTTTCAGGAATACCTCGGGACCTCACCGGTGGCGTACCTGAACAGTCTGCGGGTTCAGAAAGCGATGGAGCCGCTGGTGACGACCGACAAAACGATCGAGAATATTGCGGAGGAGAATGGATTTCATTCGGGCTACTATTTCCGCAAGATCTTCAAATCGGTCACCGGGGTATTGCCTTCGGAATACAGAAGATACTCTTGAAGGTAAATATAATATAATGTAAAAAAACGACTGTGGTGCGTGCCGCAGTCGTTTTTTTCTTTTGGTCTGCCATTCAGATCCGTGGTTTCCGGTCGGCAGAGCGGTGCATTTTCCGGTAGTCGTTGGGCGACATTTCGTAATAGCGGACGAACTTCCGGTAAAAGGTGGACGGTTCGGTAATGCCGAGCCTTTCAATGATTTCGGATATGGGCAGGTCGGTGGAGATGAGCTTTTGCGCTGCACGGCTGACCAGCGCCCGGTCGATATAGTTTTTCGGTGCGCTTCCGATCAGCTCCTGAAAGACCTTACGAAAATAGGATTCGCTCATGTTGCACGCCTCCGCCATGCCGTGCACGGTGGGCACGCCACGTCTGAAAATGGTGTTGGAAACGTAGCTGAGGGAGGGGAGGATCATTTCCAGGTAGCCGGTGGAAAGGATATTGACCGGGGTCTTGCGCTCCGAGCTGAGACGGGAAAGCCGGATCAGAAGCCGGACGATATCGGCGCTCAGCAGTTCCGCACGGTATTCGCTGGCGGGGGTAAGCGATTCGTTGATGATATCGTTGACCACTGCCACCAGCTTCGGGTTGCCCTTGGGGGTGAAGATGCCGCTGGCGGTCATCTTACCGTTGATGAGCGAGACGATGAACTGCGGGTCGATCTTCAGGTTTTCACTGGTGACCTTCAGAAGCTCAAAACTTGTGAAATGCCACAGGCAGTCGGTGCTTTCGGAGGCGGCGATGTTGTAATGCGGTTGGTAGGGAAGAATGATATGGATGTCACCGGGGGAAAAGGGCTGGAGCTGGTTGTTGATACAGCAGTAGCCGGAACCGGTGATACATCTGCCGATTTCCATGGCGGAATGAAAGTGCAGTTTCTCCAGCGAGGTGGTGCGCAGGTGAAAAAAGGAGGTGCAGACAAAATCGCCCGGCTCTCTCGGGGGATAGTCCTCGTAGATTACGGGCAGATTCTCGATTTCTTTGGTTGTCATGGTGGCACCTCCTTTTTTCGTTACGGTTTGATTGTACCATTCTTATTGGAAATTGTCAATATTATTTCAAAAATTACTCCGAAAGTAAGTCGATTTTGCAATATGAAAAGCGACATTGCAATTGACTAATATTTAAATTGGTGCTATACTAATGGTGTAAAAGCCGGAGAGCAACCGGATGCTATTGTGTATTTTGCACAAAATGCGGAGCGACTTTTTCAAAAAAAGCCTGCCGGAGCGCTCTCTTCCGAAAGTTCTTTTTGCCATATATGGCAGGCTTTTCCGAGCCTTGAAAAAAGAGCTTTCCGGTAGTTTTTCGTCGGAATGAAGAGCAGGAAAGCCGGCAAATTCAGCTCTTCTCTGAAATACAGAAAACCAAACAGAACAAGGAGGATTTTATGAAAAAAATCAGTTTATTCCTGGTATTGACCCTTCTTTTCACAGGAATTGTCTTTATCGTGCCGGCATCGGCGGCGGGAGCCACCTATGCAAACGACACGGCTGCGGCTGCGGCGGGAATGATTCTCCGCACCGGTGAAGAGGGCAGTGCTACATACTACGGCAAATGGGAAGACGCCGTCAAGGACTTTCCGTCGGGCGGAGACGTGGTGGTCAACATCATAAGAGACTATGAGACGTCCACACGCCAGGTCATCGGTGGTCTGAACAGCATTACCATCAACGGCAACAACCACACGATAACCTCTGCGGCAGTGGACGGGAGCGGCAATGCTACTTACTGTTTCCGCTTTGACTGCACGCAGACCATCAACGACCTGACCATTTATAACAATGGAGCGACCAAGACCGGTTCCGGTCCTGCCATTCAGGTCAATGCCGGATTTACGGCGACTTTCAATAATTGTGTTCTGAAATCCCTCAAGCCCCAGTATGCAAGCCTGGTGGTACGTGGAAACGTGAACCTTGTGAATACCGACGTCATTCTTGAAACGGCGCAGGGCGGACAGATGGGAGCAATCTTTCAGGACGGGCAGAACTCACTTCTGACGATGGATAAGGATTCCACGATCACATCGGGTAGTTACGGAATCCGCCAGAAGGCAGTCAATACGGCGACCATTGACGGAACCATTACGGTTTCCAACGACACTACTTTCGGCAGAAGCCGTTGCGTTTCGGGCGAAGCCGGCTGCACGACCGTGTTTACTTCCAACGCCGTTTTGAACACGATGGACGAGAACGGCAAGGTTCTGCCGAACGGTAACTACTGCTGGGGTTCCGCTGCGGCAACTGTAAAGGTATACGGCGCCAACATCCCGATTGAATATCAGGTTGCTTCCGGCGGAAACGGCAACCGGATGTACTTTAACCTGAAGGGCGAAGAAAACGTATGGGGACTCTTCAGCGTGACCGCAAGACTGTTTGCCACCTCTGACGCAGAGGGCAAAACACCTCTTGCCGAGTACACGCAGGAACCGGGGCTGGTGATCGCATTCAAGCCTACCGTAAACAACACCGATCTGCTTCTGGATAACGAAGCAGACAAGAGCGGTGTCCGCTTTGAGACGATGATCCCCGCCGCTGTGAGCAGGTTCGTGACCGATCTTGCCGATGCGGGAAGCATTTCCTACGGAACCCTGATCGCTCCCGCTTCCTATGTGGAAAAAGCGGGCGGCGTATTTACCAAGGACGCTCTGGACGCCGCAACCGGCATTAACGGCACCCGGTATCTTGACGTTGAGACCAACAAGGGCATTATCAACGAGCAGAACGGCGATATCCGCCTGTTTGCCGCTATCGTCAAGCTGAAGGCTTCGCACACCGCAACCGATTTTGCCGCTGTCGGCTACATCAGGTACAAGGTCGGCGGTGTGGAAAAGATCCTGTATGCGGACTACAATGCGGACCGTGACGCCGACGCCTGCGAGCTTGCCTATGCGGAGCTGACCGACGTGAAAGCGGAAAAGGACGATGTGTACAAGTATGAGACAACCGAGTATTACGTGCTGAGCGAGGGCGTGTACACCCGTATAGAGGGAACTGCATACAGCCGTTATACCACCGATCAGATCGCCGTGCTCAAAAGCTACATTCCTGCGGCGTAAATCATCAGACAGGAGGAAAGATTATGCGTAACAAGAAAACGATCATCATGCTGGCGCTTGCCCTGATCCTGGCAATGGCACTGACCTTTGCCGCTTGTAAGAAAAACGACGATCCAGCCACCGATACGACGGCTGATCCGCAAGCTACGACGGTGGAGCCGTCTGAGACGACGAGACCGTCCGGTCGGAAAGACAATCCCACGGTTGACGACGAGACCGAGCCGGCAGTTACCAAAACTCCCGTAGACCCGGGACTTGCCGATGTGGTGGAGGACAATTTTGACTGATCTTTAAAAGTCGCCCGACCGAATATTTCATTTGGTCGGGCAGCTTTGCGGAACAGCAGATTTTGATAAAGGAGAAAAATATGAAAAAATTCTGGTTCAGAACCGGATGCACCCTGCTGGCGGCGCTGATGCTGACGGCAAGCCTTGCGTCCTGCAAAAAGAAGAACAACGATCCCGACGAGGGCACGCAGAAGACCACCGTGGCAACCTCGGAGGGCGAAAAGGGTGCCAATCTTCCGGACGTGGATTATAACAACTACAATTTCGTAGTGCTGGTGCGCAACAACGACCAGGCAGCGGGCGACGTCTGGGTGGAATCGACTACCGAGGACGACGTGGTGACCAGCGTGTGGATGAGAAACCAGTATCTGAAAGATACCTTCAACGTCACGCTTTCGGTGAAGAGATCGACAATGAGCAATGACGATACCACCGCACTCAAGGACATCCAGTCCAACGCCTGCGATTACGACCTGATTGCCACCCACGGACGGAGCGCCATGGACTATGCCGTGAACAACTGCGGCTACAACTGGTACAATCTGCCCTACGTGGACCTCAGCGCCGACTGGTGGTGCCGTGGCGCCGTAGACAGCTGGACGGTGGACGGCAGAGTGTTCTGCATGGTGGGCGACCTTTCCTACATGAACGTAGGTCAGGCAATGTGTATGTACTTCAACAAGAAGATCCTGAGCGACAACAATATCGAATATCCCTATCAGCTTGCCATTGACGACAAGTGGACGCTGGAGCAGATGAAGAAGATCGCTCTGGACTGCTACAACGGTATGGACAACAAGACCGGAACCTTTTCGCTTGCGGACGACAGCTTTGCCTACGTGACCGGCGGCTGGAGAGGTCCGATGCAGATGCTGTACAGCACCGGCTACAAGATCGTGGAAGGCAACAAGGTAGGCGAGTTCAGACTCGGTGTTTACAACCAGATCACCCAGAATGCGTATGAGGAATATCTTGACAACTTCCTCGGCACCAGTGCGTGCGACGCCAGCGACGCCGGCTATGATACGATGCAGAAAGCCTTCAAGGAAAACCGTGTGGTATTCTACGACGACCTGCTGGAGGATTCCAAGGAATTTGACGGTGTGGACTTCGGTATCATGCCGTGGCCGAAATCCGATGAAAACGTGTACGATTACCCCACGATGGTAAATGCGTTTTCCAACAGCTTTGTGGTGCCGATCACGACCACGAATGCCGAGCGGACCAGCGTGATCCTGGAGGCAATGGCCTACTACGGCTACAAGAACACCATTCCCACTTACTTTGACCAGGTGCTTTCCTACAAGTATTCTCCCGATTCTCAGTCCACGCAGATGCTTCAGATGATCCGTCAGGCGCTGGTATACGACCTCGGTTACTACTACGTGGTCGGTGAAGTGAGCAACCTCGGACGCACCATGTACCTGATGAAGAGCGCCAGAAGCATGAGCGCACTTTATCAGAGCGACGCCAAAGCCGCCCTGAACAAGCTCAACACCAACTGGGGCAACATTAAAGTCAGTTAAGCGGACGTTTTTTGCAATACAAACGGAGGAGATCATGTTGAAAAAATTCAGATTACCGGTCCTTTTGTTTGCGCTTCTGATGACGGTCGGAATGCTTTTCGCCTGCAACAAAAAGCAGGATGAGCCGAACGACAGCAGCGGAAGCGGCACGACCGAGCCGGCAAAGGAGATGGTGACGCTTTTTGAGGGCGGGGAATTCCGCTATGCGATCACTTTCCCGAGAAACGGCGGGGGCTATGAGTCCCGGGCGGCAAGCGCACTGAAAGCCACTCTGCGGGAATATACCGACGTTCTGCCCGAGACGCTGAGCGACAATGCGCAGTATTCGGAGGAAAAGCGGGAGATCCTGATCGGCTTTACCGCCTATCCCGAAAGTGCGGAAATTTACAAGGACCTGAAATACGGGGATTACCGGATTGCGGAATGTGGCAACAAGATCGTGATCGCCGCATACAGCGAAAGCGCTCTGAACAAGGCGATGTCGGCGTTCCGTGAGATGATCGGCACGGTCTCCTCCAAGGATGAGGGCAGGATCCGGCTCCCGGCGGATTTTGAAACGGTTGCCTGCGAGGCGCCGCTTCTCTCCGAGTTGCCGGTGATCTCTGCCGAAAAGATCACGACCTATTGCGTGAGTGCGAACAACTCTTACGTCCTTGCGGCGGAAAAGACCACGCAGGAAGCGTACACCGCCGCCCTCAGCGCCGCCGAAGCGCAGGGCTACGAGAAGTATGCGGAGCAGGAAATGGCGGGCAACCTTTTTGCCACCTATAAGAACGACAAAAACGTTCTGAACCTGTCTTATTTCGTCAATGAAAAGACGGTGCGGATGACGGTGGACAGTCTTTCGTACACCTCGCTCCCTGCGGCGAAGAAAAATTATCTCAAGCAGGGCACGACCACGCTGAATCTGCTGGGAGTCAGCAAGAACATCTTCCAGAACGGCATGAGCCTTTTCATCCGCACGGCAGACCGGCGGTTTGTGGTGTTTGACGGCGGACAGGGAGCGGCGGACGCCGAAAACCTTTACAATCAGTTAAAGGCTTCTGCCACCGCAGTGGGAAGAAACGACATTGAGATCGCCGCATGGGTGATCACCCACGCTCACAGCGACCACATGGGGGCTTTCGCACCCTTCCTTTCCAAATATTCAGACTCGGTCAAGGTGGATTCGCTGATCATCAGCCCCACCGGCACGCAGTACGGTTCGGCAAACGGAAGCACGGCGGAGAACGATGTATTGAGCGCCTACCGTGCCGCATATGACAACGGAAACGTGATTATCGCCCATGCGGGACAGACCTTCTGGTTTGCCGACGTGCGGATGGATATTCTCTTTACGCTGGACGCCATGATGCCGTATGAGTTCACAGACTACAACGCCGCATCCATTATCAGCCGTCTGCAGATCGGCGAAAAGACCGTGCTTGTGACCGGCGACGCTTACATGGACACCATGGACTTCATTGCCGATACCTACGGTGACTTTCTGAAGTGCGATTACCTGCAGGTGCCGCACCACGGTGACCAGGGAGGAACCATCAAAGCGTATAAGCTGATGGCGCCCTCCGAGCTGCTCTGGCCGGCGGGACCCGAACTCTTTGACATGGTCACAACGCCGGGCTACCGGAGCTACTCGCAGAATATTTATCTGCTGGACACCATGAAGCTGAGATCGCATTTGCATCTTGCCGGGGTGCTCGGCAACGTGACCGAAATCAAATTCTGAGGACAAAACCATGAAAAACAGTGAAAAAACAATGCTGAACAACGAATTTACCATTACAAGTTTTGACCGGGACGTGCTTCTCTGCAACGACCTTTGCCGGGCGCATTTCGGCGGGGATATGGCGGAGCTTATCCGGTTTATGTACCGCCACCAGATCAAGGACGTCACGCTGTGGAAACGGTTTGTCCATCAGTTTACCTTCAACTCGGACGACGATCGCTACGGCTGGCGCTGTGAATACTGGGGCAAGATGATGCGTGGCGCCGCCGCCGTGTACGGCTATACCCGGGATAAAATGCTGTATGCAATCCTGGAGGACTCGGTGCGGGAGCTTCTGCGCACGCAGGACTCGCTGGGGCGTATTTCCACTTACAGCGTGAATGCGGAATTCCACGAATGGGATATGTGGGGGAGAAAGTACGTGCTTCTCGGTCTGCAATATTTCATGGAGGTCTGCGAGGACGAGGCGCTGAAGGATCAGATCCGCCATGCGATGTGTCTGCACCTTGACTACATCATCGACCACCTGGGCGAGGATAAACGGCCGATCGAAATGACCAGCAAGATTTGGCTTGGCGCCAACTCCTGTTCGATTCTGGAGCCGGTGGTAAGGCTGTACAACAGCACCGGCGACAAGCGGTATCTGGACTTTGCCTCCTACATCGTGGAGGTCGGCTTCGGCAAGAGCCAGAGCGGTCTGAAAATCTTTGCCGAGGCGTATGAAAACAAGGCGATCCCGTCGGATTACTGCGAAAACAAGGCGTATGAGACCATGTCCTGCTTTGAGGGGCTGGCAGAGTATTACCGGGTGACCGGTGATGAAAAGGCGAAAATTGCGGTCCGCAATTTTGCCTACCAGGTGCTTCACAACGAGATGTCGGTCATCGGCACCAGCGGATGCAAGCACGAGCTGTTTGACAACACGAGGCTTCATCAGGTGGACCCCGCTTTCAACGGTATCATGCAGGAGACCTGCGTGAGCGTGACGTGGATCAAGTTCTGTGGGCAGATGCTCCGCCTGTTCGGAGATCCCGTATTTGCCGACAGTATGGAGATTACCTTCTTCAATGCGTTCCTCGGTTCGATGAACACCTACCGGATCCCGCAGTCCCACGTGAAAAAGACGGGAGAACACTATTGCGAGATCCTGCCGTTTGACAGTTACAGCGCTCTGCGCCCCGGTATGAGAGGGCAGGGCGTCGGCGGTCAGATGTTTATGGAGGACGGAAGCTTTTACGGTTGTTGCGCCTGCATTTCGCCGGTTGCACCCGGGATTCTGCCGAGGCTTGCCACCATGCTTTCCCGTGACGGCGTGGTGCTGAATCTGTATCTGCCGGGCGATCAGAGCGTACTGACGCCCTCCGGTGCGGAGCTCAGGATTCTTTCGGAGGGAGGATATCCCTACGAGGACACCATCCGTCTGACGCTTCTGCCGGAGCGGGAAGAAAAGTTTTCGATTTCTTTCCGGATTCCCGCATGGAGCAGTCGGTGCCGCCTGGTGGTGAACGGCAAGGAGGAGCGCACCGAGGTGGGCTACACCAAGCTGACCCGTGTATGGAAGACCGGGGACAAGATCGAGCTGACCTTTGATCTCCGTCTGACCCGGATAGACCCGCCGGAGGATTCTCCGTACAGTCGGGATTATGTGGCGCTTCGCCGTGGCTGTCTCGTTCTTGCCACCGACCGTCGGCTTGGTGAGGATCCGGACGAGCCGGTGAGCATTGCCTTTGACGCCGAGGGACACGTGGAGGGAACGCCTGCGGAGCACCCCGGTGTTCCGGACTGCAAGCTTTGTCTGAGCGTTCCTCAGACAGAGGGCGAGCCGCTGAAGCTGATGGAATACTCTGCGGCAGGCAAGACCTGGGACGATGCTTCCCGCTATGCGGCGTGGATGCCTTTGAAGAAGTGAGGATTTATCGGGGGAAACTTTTCTGGAGAAAAGTTTCCCCCGGACCCCTTTCAAAAG
>ENA-ORMN01002175-ORMN01002175.1-human-gut-metagenome-genome-assembly--contig:-NODE-2175-length-17501-cov-4.744927_pt1 | contig 17501 bp, 16 predicted proteins | sample MGYA00242102_ERZ508993 | MGnify/ENA primary metagenome ERZ508993 (study PRJEB26280, sample SAMEA2338770) | human gut metagenome | biome: human gut; feature: human-associated habitat; material: faeces... | reverse complement strand
TCGGCGGCATGGGGGCGGTTGCTTCCACCGGAAATACACCGGCGGCGTCCGGCGTTTCCTCCACTCCCACTGCGGAAAGCGCCACGGGCGCTCATCCCGCCGCAGGCACCTCCGCCCGCCAGCCGGAAGACCCTCTTCCCCATCGGAATGTGACGGCATAAAGGCAACGTCGGGATCCCGACGGATTTCCTCATAATAAAATTTTCACTTTTTCCGGTGCCGAAAACCGCTCCTGCCATACTTTTGTACGGCGCACGGAGCGGTTTTCATGCTTTTACCCACTTTTGCCCCGCTCCGCCCTTTTGACCGTTTTCCCCTAAAAAAACACCGTAAGCCCTTGCAGACGTCACATTTTTCTGGTATAATAAGGCATATTGACCCTTATGCGCACCAAACGCAGGAAAGGCGGAACTTATGATCTTTTCGGAATCCTATACCACGACCTGGCACGACACCGATTACCGACGGCAGGTCAGCCCCTCCCGGCTCCTTGTGTATATGCAGGAGACCTCCAACCGGCACATGATGCATGCCGGAATGTCGCTGGACGGGTTGCGGGACAAGCGGGGGCTTGCCTTTATTCTCAGCAAGATCACGCTGGACCTGTACAAGCCGCTCTTTACCTACGAGCCGATCGAGGTGCAGACCTGGACCTGCCCCGGCAGAGGCTATTCCATTTTCCGTTGCTTCCGGATCCTCCGGGGAGAGGACGTGATTGCGGCGGCACACACCACCTGGGCGCTGGTGGATCTTGGCACCCGACGTTTCGTGCGGGGCGAGGAAAGCGGCTACGCCTTTGAGGACGAAGCGCCGCTTGTCCTGCAGACCCCGGCACGGGCACGCTTTCCGGAGAACTGGGAAAAGCTTGGGGAGCGCACGGTGCGCTATTCCGACCTGGATTACAATATGCACATGAACAACACCCGGTATCCGGACATGATCTGCGATTTTCTCCCCCGGCAAAAGGTGGAGACCCTGCGGGGCATGACGCTGTTTTACCTGCACGAGGCGGCGGACGGCGACACGGTGGAAATTCTGCACGGCACCGACGGGGCGCAGGATTACATCCGGACCCGGAACGGCGAGGGAACGACCTGTCTGGAAGCCCTGCTGATAACCGGCTGAATACGAAAAACCCGGAAAAGTAAAAAAATGAACGGTTTTAGGAAATTGTTTACAAATACCCTGTTGTAATTTCGGGCAAAGTGCGATATGATTAAATGAAATGATTTTTCAAACAGGGTAAGACAGAGAGCGAGGTGAGCGTGTGTTCGGCTATATCCGGACCGATACCCCGGAGCTGAAGGTCCGAGAACACGAATTCTACCGGGGCACCTATTGCGGACTTTGCCGCAGTATGGGCAAATGCACCGGGCAATGCTCCCGCATGGCGCTCAGCTACGATTTTGTATTCCTGGCGCTCGTCCGCCTGGCAATGGAAAAGACCGAGGTCTCTTTCTCCCAGAAGCGCTGTCTGGCACACCCGCTGAAAAAGCGGAATTCCATGAACGATAATCCGGTGTTGCGTTACTGCGCCGGGGCCGCTGCCATTCTGAACTATCATAAACTGCGGGACGATCTTGTCGACGAAAAGGGCGGCAAACGCCTGCGTGCCGTCCTGTTGCGCCCCTTCGTGGCGCACGCACGGAAATCGGCTCTGCGCTCCGGTCTGGAGGAGCTGGATCGTGCCGTGGCGGCGGGACTTACAGAGCTTGCCGAAACCGAAAAGAAGCAGATCGCCAGCGTGGACATCCCGGCACAGATCTTCGGGAACATTCTCGGGGAGATCGTCGGCTTCGGGCTGGAGGACGGGTCCGACCGGCGGATCGCCCGACGGCTGGGACAGCAGGTGGGGCGCTGGATATACATTGCGGATGCGCTGGACGACATGGAAGAGGACCGGAAAAAAGAGCGATACAATCCCTTTTTACTGCTGTACGGCGGTGCCCTGCCGGAAAAAGACGCAAAGCTTTCGATCGCCGACGCCCTGAAAAACGAGCTGTACGGTGCGGAAGCGGCAGTGGATCTGATGGATATGGAAAATCCGACCGAAAAAAACCTGATTCTGAACATTCTGTATTCGGGTATGCCGGGGCGGATTGAAGAAATACTTTGCCACGACCAGTCGGCGGAGAAAAGGAAAAAAAGAAAGGACAGACAAAACGATGGGTGACCCGTATAAGATACTCGGCGTTTCGCCGGATGCAAGCGATGAGGAGGTAAAAAAAGCCTATCGGGAGCTTGCACGCAAATATCACCCGGACAAATACCGGGACAGCGACCTTGCCGACCTCGCCAATGAAAAAATGAAAGAGGTCAATGCGGCATACGAAGAGATCAAACAGATGCGGGAGAAGGGCGCTCACGCCGGTCAGAACGGCGGCTCCTACCAAGGCTCCTACGCCGGCGGGACCTCCTCGACCGGAAATCCCCGCTACAACGAGATCCGCCGCCTCATCAACGCCGGCAACGACGCACAGGCAGAGGCAAAGCTGAACGAGGTGGATCCCGGCGACCGGGGTGCGGAATGGAACTTCCTGATGGGGTGCGTAATGGTCAAGCGTGGATTTTTCGTGGACGCACAGCGCTATTTCGACCTTGCCTGCTCGATGGATCCGCACAATCCGGAATACCGTTCGGCACAGGAACGCCTGCGTGCCCGTGCCGGGAACTACGGCGGCGGGTACCGGACCACCCAACGCACCAGCAGTTGCTCTGCCTGCGACATCTGCTCGGGGCTTCTCTGTGCGGACTGCTGCTGTGAATGTTGCGGCGGTGACCTGATCCCCTGCTGCTGATCTGCGTCCGGACACAGGCAATATTATCATGACAGAAAGGGTGCGGGTCCCCGATCCGCACGATAGCGGAAATGGCTTCAAAAGAGAGAAACCGGATCAAAAAAATGACGGTATGCGCCATGCTTTCGGCGCTTGGAGTGGTTCTGCTTCTGATCGGCTCGTTCGTGGAGGTAATGGACCTGTCGGCGGCGGCGATCGCTTCTCTGCTCTGCGTATTTGCCGTGATCGAATACGGCGGGGCGTCGCCGTGGCTCATCTTTGCCGTGACCTCGGTCCTGTCCATGGTTCTGCTCCCCACCAAGACGCCGGCGCTGATGTACCTTGCGTTTTTCGGCTACTACCCGATCATAAAGGAAAAGCTGGAGCGGTTGCCCAGAGTGCCGTCGTGGGCGCTGAAAGAGGTTATTTTCCATGCGGCAATGGGACTTTTGTACCTCGCTCTGAAGTTGTTCGTTCCGTCGGTGGATCTGAGCTTTTCCCTGCCGGTGATCGCCTTTGTCCTGTTGGCGGAGGCGGTATTCATCCTTTACGACATCGCCATGTCCCGACTGATCTCCTTTTATCTCGTCCGACTGCGGGAACGCTTCCGCAAGCTGTAATTTTTCAAAGAGGGCTGAGTTTCTGCAGAAACTCAGCCCTCGGATTTTTATAGTTCTTCTTTTCGGGTGCAGGCAAGGAACAGCGCTTTTCTTTTCAAGCGGAAGGCGCTGCTGCGGGAAATTCCCAGAAGTTCGCCGCAACGCTCCACCGGCTCTCCTTTTATGTAGTGGTAGTACAGCAACAGCTTTTCGTCGCAATTGTCAAGTCCCATGATAAAGTGGCGGATTTCAAACATCTTCGCCCGGGCAAGCGGAAGCTCCCCCGGCGCCTCGGTCTCCCACTCGCAGGAGCCGAAATACTGCTTTTCATAGCGGTCCAGCTTCAAAAGCCGGGAATAAAAGCGATAACCCCTCAGATAATTGTCCATTTGTCGGATGCGTTCTACGGGAACCGGGTTTTCCATTGACAAAAGCTCTCCCTTCTCAATAGTTTGGATTTCCTTATGAAAACAGGTCGGGAAACAGGCGCACGGCGCACTCTGCGCAATAGCAGTTCCCGTTTTTTGTCAATCGGCGATCCCACGCAAAAACCGACGCACCGCAACAGGCGCATCCGGCAATTTCTCTCTCCACTCCCTTGTTTTCCTCCATAAACCCCGGACATCCGGGCGGGCAACGGTACTGCCTGCAAATTCTGCACATTTTCACATTCCTCCTTTCTTCTCGTTTTCCTTCGCTTTATTTACAATTTTGCAGAAATTTATCGAAAATTGTTGACAAATTCCTGCAAATCGGGTATAATATTTTTATATACCTTTATTATATCGGATTTCCGAACTATTGTCAAGAATTGTTTCGTATTTCCGAATTATTTGTAAAACTTACACGAGGCAAAAGAGGCATGAGCTACCAGATTTTTGAAAAATTGCTAAAGGCCAACCAGACCACCGTTTACCGGGTGGCTAAGGCGACCGGCATCTCCGCTACCACCTTTACCGACTGGAAAAACGGGCGTTCCACGCCCAAGCTGGACAAACTCCGGCGCATAGCGGACTATTTCGGGGTCTCCCTGGAAGAACTGATCGGAGAAATCCCCGGAGGCGAAGCACACCGGGAATACCGGATCCCCGTCATCGGCGAGATCCGGGCGGGTTACCCCATCATTACCGCAGAGACCCTGCTCGGCTACGAGTACGCCGAGGTTGAGGAATCCGAGGACTATTTTTATTTTCACGTGGACGGCGACAGCATGAAAAATATCGGCATGGTGGACGGCTCGTTGGTGCTGTTCCACAAACAGCAGTATGCGGAGGACGGGGAGATCGTCGCCTGCCTGCTCGGCGGCAACAACGCCACCGTCAAACGCTTCCGCAAAACCGGGAAAAACATCTATCTGCTCCCCGAAAACGAGGATTACGCCCCCATCCACCTCTCCACCGACGATTTTGAATCGGGCGAGGCAAGAATTCTGGGCGTCGCCCGGGAAATCAGAATCCGGCTGTAAGCGCCGGACGTCGGCATACGCCGAAAGAACAGGAGAATTTCATGATTGCAATAGCGGCAGACCATATTTCACTTTCCTTCGGGACCAAGAAAATCCTGGAGAACATCACCTTTTCGCTGAACGAGAGCGACCGGCTGGGCATCGTCGGCATCAACGGTTGCGGCAAATCCACGCTGTTCCGTATCCTCCTCGGCGAGACCAAGCCGGACTCGGGAGAGGTGTATCTTTCCAAGGGCAAGACCGTCGGCATCCTGCGGCAGAACGACGCCTTTGCCGAATTTCAGGGCGAATACGGCGAGGCAAATGCGCTGGAGGTCATGTACCGCTCCTATCCGGAGCTTCTGGAACAGGAGGAGCGGTTGGCGGCGCTTGAAAAAATGCTGCACACCGGCGACCTCGGCGGGCGGAGCCAGGAATCGGTGGCGGCGGAATTTGCGGCGGAAAACGAGCGCTTTCTCCGTGAGGGCGGACTGGAGTTCCGGGGGCGGTGCGCCTCCACTCTCCGGAAAATGGGATTTGACGAGGAAAGCATCCACCGCCCGTTTTCCTCCCTCAGCGGCGGTCAGCGTACCCGCCTGGCGCTCTGCCGGGAGCTATGCCGGGAACCTGACGTTCTGCTTCTGGACGAGCCGACCAACCACCTGGACATGGAGACGCTCGGCTGGCTGGAAAGCTTTCTCGCCGGCTACCGGAAATGCGTGCTGGTCATTTCCCACGACCGTTATTTTCTGGACCGAGTCACCACGCACACGCTCTGGATCGAGCACTGCCATGGAAAGCTTTACAACGGCGCCTACACGCAGAGCCTGCGGCAGAGAGAGTGCGACCGGGAGATTGAAGAGCGGCACTACCGGAATCAGCAAAAGGAAATTGCCCGGCAGGAAGCCTATATTGCCCAACAGCGGGCGTGGAACCGGGAGCGCAACATCATAGCGGCGGAAAGCCGGCAGAAAATGCTGGACAAAATGGAAAAGCTGGAACGCCCGCAGGATGCGCCGAAGTCGATTCACTTCCGTTTCAACACCTCGGGCGCAAGCGGAAACGACGTGCTGACCCTGAAAGATCTGTCTTTCGGCTATCTTGCGGAGCGCCCTCTCATCCGTGGGCTGTCGCTTCTGGTCAAGCGGGGCGACCGACTGTTCATCGTCGGTCCCAACGGATGCGGAAAATCCACCCTCATCAAACTGCTTCTCGGCAAGCTCACGCCGACCGGCGGCTATATCGAAACGGGCTACCACGTGAATATCGGCTATTACGATCAGGAAAACCAGAACCTTACCCCCTCCAACACCGTGCTGGAGGAGATCTGGGGCACCTATCCCACCCTCCCCGAGCTGACGATCCGGAGCACGCTTGCCATGTTCCGCTTTACGGGCGACGAGGTGTACAAGAGCGTTTCGGAGCTTTCGGGCGGCGAGCGGGCAAGGCTGACGCTTGCCAAGCTGATTCTGTCCGACATGAACCTTCTGATTCTGGACGAGCCGACCAACCACCTGGACATCGACTCCCGGGAAGCGCTGGAGGGAGCGCTGGAACGCTTTGACGGAACCATTATCACGGTATCCCACGACCGCTACTTTATCGACAAACTGGCAACCCGGATTCTGGAACTGATCCCGGGCGGCGGAAACGAGGACATTGCCGTGTCCCACGTGGGCGAGGGCTACGAAGAACTTTGCCGCCAACGCTCCCGGCGTGCGACGGACGGTTCGGCGCCTGCCACGGAGGTTGCCGAACCCTCCCCGTCCGGCAACAAGGAACAGTATCTGAAAAACAAAAAAGATGCCGCCGATGCCCGGAAAGCACAGCGGCGGCTGGAAAGAATGAAGGCGGAAGCGGCGGAAATCGAAGCGGAGATCGAAACGATCGACGCCGAAATGACCGGAAGCGCCTCCACCGATTACGTGCGACTGGCAGAGCTGGATACCCGGAAAACCGGGCTGGAGGAGCGCCTCCTCACTTTGTACGAAGCCATAGAAGAATCCTGACTTCTCCCGCAGTGGAGCGGTCGCTCTCCGTAAAAAACGGGACTGTCGCAATGCGACAGTCCCGTATATTTTTTTACTTAAGTCTTCCGAGATACTGCATCAGCGGAACCGGGTCGTTTGCCGTGATAAGCGAAGCGCCCTTGGAAATAGCGTACTCCACGCTTTCGGTGGTGTCGGCGCAGTACATATGCATGGGAAGTCCCTTGGCACGGTAAATGTCGAAGATCTCAGAGTGAACGATCTTCATACTCAGCCCGATCTCATCGTAATAGCTGTACGAATCCGGCTCAAATTCTCCCATCTGGAAATCGGGATAGCCCATGGTGCGACCGTTGTACCGGGTCTTGATGTATTTGATAATGCGGGCGTTGAACGCATAGAACCAGCAGGTGTCAAAATAATGATACTGCTTGAGCAGGGCAACCGTTTTGTCCACCGTTTCCTCCCGGAAATCCTTGATCTCCACGCCCAACCGCAGATCGGGGCGAAGCTCGGCGGCAAGCTTCAGGGTCTCCTCCAGAGTGGGGATACGCTGAACCGGGCACTCCGGAAATTTGGCTCTGCCCACCTCCAGCTCTTTCAGCTCGGCAAGGGTGCTCTCCCGGATATCACGGTCTACACCGGTCATACGGCGGGTGTTGGCGTCGTGCATGATTACCGGCACGCCGTCCTTGGAAAGCCACACATCAAACTCCATGGCGTCCACGCCAAGCTCCATCGCTTTCTGGTAAGAAAGCAACGTATTTTCAGGATATTTTGCGCAATATCCCCGATGTCCCTCTACAATAACAGACTGCATAATCTTCTCCTTTGCTCTGAAAAATATTTTCTTCTGAATATATGCAAATTGTAGCACAGGCACCGGAAAAAGTCAACCGTTTTTCCGAGAATCTTCGGGAGTACGGGCAAAATCTACATTTTGCGCAGAAAATCCGGACACAATCCGGGAAAAGCCGGGGTTTTCTTTGCAATACCCCTTGTAATAAAGGAAATAATTTGATATAATATAAGTATGTATCAATCGGAGAGGTGCTTGTCATGCTGATAAAAAACGCAGACGTTTATCAAAATCTCACCGGCAGTTTTTCGGTCTGTGACCTGCGGATCGAAAACGGGATGATTGCGGATATGGGAAGTCTTTCCTGTGCGGAGGGCGAAAACTGCATAGACGCAACCGGCTGTTATATCGTCCCCGGTCTCGTGGACGTTCACACCCACGGCAGAGTGGGACAGGATTTCGTCGATTGCACCGGAGAAGCGCCGCTTCACCCGGTTGCCGCCGCCTATGCCTCCCACGGCATCACTACGGTCATGCCAACGCTTGCCTCTGCCCCCTTTGCGCAAATGCAGGCGGCGGCAAAGAGCATCTGCAATTTTACCCCCGCACCGGGAGAAGCAAACTTCTGCGGCGTACATCTGGAGGGACGGTATCTGAACCCTGCCAAAAAGGGAGCGCACGCCCCCGAACTTCTTGCGCCGCTGGATCCGCAGGAGCTGGAGTCTTTCCGGTCGTGTCATCCCCTGCACATTACCGCCGCACTGGAGCTTGACGCCGGCGGACGTTTTGCCGCACGGGCGCTCTCCCTCGGCGCTACCCTGGGACTTGGGCACACCGCCGCAAACTACGCTCAGGCAAAGGAAGCGGAGGCAAACGGCATCTCCTCCTATACGCATCTTTTCAACGCCATGCCCCCCCTGCATCACCGGGACGGCGGTGCGGTCTGTGCGGCGCTGGAGGGCGACCGATATGCCGAACTGATCTGCGACGGCATCCATATCTCCCCTGAAATGATCCGCCTTGCCTACCGTCTCAAAGGGGCAAAGCGCACCGTGCTCGTCTCCGATTCCATGGAGGCTACCGATATGCCGGACGGTGAATACGCCATTGCCGGGAACCCGGCGGTGGTCCGTGACGGGCGTGCCTACACGCCGGAGGGCGCACTGGCGGGAAGTACCCTGAGCCTTGCGCAAGCCGTGGAAAATCTGATGGCATTCTGCGGTATCTCGCTGGAGGAAGCGATTCTATGCGCCACCGAAAATCCCGCCAGGGAGGTAGGCGTGTTCGACGTGTGCGGTTCCATTGACGTCGGAAAACGAGCCGATCTCCTGTTCCTGAAAGACACAAAGCGAATGGACATCCGCCGGATCCTCCTGCGTGGGGAATGGGTGATGCCATTCGGAAAGGGGTAAAATGGAGCTGAAAAAAATCAGGAAAACCGCAAAATCCATCCTTTTCTGCGACGGAAACTATGTCCGGATGATCCTGTTTTCGGCGCTCTCGCTTTTTACCGTCGTAGCTCCGGTCCTGCTTTCCACCATGGTAAGCACCCTGTGCTTCGGCACCCCTGCCGACGACAACACCTCAGCGCTGACCGGTTACAGCCTTGTACTGCTCGGCGTTCTCATCCCCTCGGTATTCCTGCTTGCCGTGCCGACGCTTATCCGGCTGAAGGAAGAAGCTTTCCGTCGGTTTGAACGCACGGCGCACGGCATCCCGCAAAACCCCGAACGCTCGCTGAGCTATCGCCGGCGGCTGGCGCTGTCCCTGACGGAATTTCTCCGTGCTCTGGTCAGCGTGCTGATTCCCCTCGTGCTGATCCTTATCGTAAGCGTTCTCATCGAGTACAGCCGGATCCTTGCCGTTCTGCTTGCGCCAGTCTGGCTTGTTCTGATTGTGGCGTTGCTCTTTCTGGCGCCCGTAATCACCTGCGGCTGGTTCCTCGTTCCGTACTATTGCTTCCGTGGGCATTCACTCCGACTTGCCGTCCGGTATTCCCGGCAGGCGATGCGGGAAAACCGAATGCTTTACCTGCGCTGGCTTCTGTCCTTCACACCGCAGATCCTGCTTTCCATTGTCACAATCGGTGTGTTCTTCCTGCTGTATACCAAGCCGCTGATGACAACTTCATATTTTGTTTTTGCCGACCGTCTTGCCGGCAGAGATGTCATAGAAAGGGAAAATTCAAAATGAAAGAAAAGTTTTATCTCACAACCGCCATTGCCTATGCCTCCAGCAAGCCCCACTTCGGCAACACCTACGAGGTGATCATGTCCGACGCCGTGGCACGCTACAAAAAGGCACGGGGCTATGACGTATATTTCTGCACCGGCACCGACGAACACGGTCAGAAGATTGAAAATCTTGCCCAGAAGGCGGGCATTACCCCCAAGGAATACGTGGACGGGATCGCCGGGCAGATCCGGGGGATCTGGGATCTGATGGACGCCGATTACGACTACTTTATCCGCACCACCGACGACTATCACGAGCGTGCGGTACAGAAAATCTTCCGCCGCTTCTACGAACAGGGCGACATTTACAAGGGTCACTACGAGGGCTGGTACTGTACTCCCTGCGAATCCTTCTTCACCGAAACGCAGGTGGTGGACGGCAAGTGTCCCGACTGCGGCAGACCGGTTCAGCAGGCAAAGGAAGAAGCGTATTTCTTCAAAATGACCAAGTACGTGGACCGTCTGATGAAGCACATCGAGGAGCATCCGGAGTTCATTCAGCCGGAATCCCGCAAAAAAGAAATGGTCAACAACTTCCTCAAGGCAGGTCTGCAGGATCTGTGCGTATCCCGCTCCTCTTTCCGCTGGGGAATTCCGGTGGATTTCGACTCCAGACACGTCATTTACGTATGGCTTGACGCCCTGACCAACTATATCACCGCTCTCGGCTATGACCCGGACAAGAGCTACGAGGAGCAGTCGGAGCACTTCCGCAAATACTGGCCCTGCGACGTGCACATCATCGGCAAGGACATTCTGCGCTTCCATACCATCTACTGGCCGATCTTCTTGATGGCGCTGGATCTTCCGCTCCCCAAAAAGGTGTTCGGACATCCGTGGTTCAACTTCGGCACCGACAAGATGTCCAAATCCCGTGGCAACGTGATCTACGCCGATCAGCTTGCCGAGCACTTCGGCGTGGACGGCGTGCGCTACTACGCCCTGTCGGAAATGCCCTACAACGCCGACGGCTCCATCACCTATGAAAGCGTGATCGCTCGCTACAACAACGACCTTGTCAACAACCTCGGAAACCTCGTCAAGCGGACGCTGGATATGGACAAGAAATATTTCGGCAAGCTCGTTCCCACCCCCGGCAAGGAGGAATTCCCGGACGGCGAGCTGAAAGCGGCGTGCGTCAAGGCGTATGAGGGCGTGATCGCCAACATGGACGATTACCACATCTCCGACGCTCTGGACTGCATCTTCACCATGCTCAAGCGTGCCAACAAATATATCGACGAAACCACCCCGTGGAGCCTTGCCAGGAGCGAGGACGACCGGGAGCGGTTGCAGACCGTCATCTACAACCTGCTGGAAGCCATCCGGTGGGGTGCGGTTCTCCTGACGCCCTTTATTCCCGGTACGGCACGGGAGATCCTTGCCGAGCTTGGCACCGACCGCACCGGCTATGACACGATAGGAACGCCTGCGCAGTTCGGCGGCATGGTCCCCGGCGGTGAGCTTGCCGACTCCAAAGTGCTGTTTGCCCGTGTGGACGAAGCCAAAAAGCTGGCGGAATTTGAAGCCGAGCGGGAGCGCACCATGGCGGAAGCCAAGCAGGCGGCAGAAGCCGCCAAAACCCCCGAAAAGCCGGAAGGCTGTGCGATGATCGGCATCGACGACTTCATGAAAGTCGAGCTGAGAAGTGCTCAGGTGCTGTCCTGTGAGCGGGTTCCGAAAGCAAAAAAACTGCTTTGTATGCAGCTTGACCTCGGCTATGAAAAGCGCCAGGTGGTATCGGGCATCGCCGGCTTCTACTCGCCCGAGGACATGATCGGCAAAAAGCTGATCGTGGTGGCAAATCTGAAGCCGGCAACCCTTTGCGGCATAGAGTCGCAGGGGATGATCCTTGCCTGCGGCGAAGAGCAGGTACGGGTGGTATTTCTGTCGGAGGACACGCCCCTGGGCGAGCGCATCCGCTGAAAATCAAAAGCCAACGGGGCTGTTGCCCGGATGCGCCGGATTGCGCATCGGCAACAGCCCCTGATATTTTCCATTGTCTGACGAAAGGATTTTTTACGATGAAAATTGCGGTTGCGGGTTGCGGACGCTGGGGTTCTCTTATCGCATGGTATCTGGACAGGACCGGACACCGGGTCACCCTGTACGGTCGGGAAAGCTCTCCCCACATGAAACGGTTTCTGGCAGAGCGGCGAAACGACCTTCTTTCCCTGCCGGAGCGGATAACGCTTGACACCAGCCTTTCCTGCCTTTGCGATGCGGAGGTCATCGTGATCTCCATTGCCTCCCAAGGACTTCGGAGCTTTATGCGGGAGCTGGCTCCCCTCGGATTGCACAATAAAATTTTCGTTCTCTGTATGAAAGGAATCGAAGTGGGAAGCCTGTGCCGCCTTTCGGAGGTCGCACAGCAGGAAACCACCCCGGACAACCGGATCGCCGTTTGGCTGGGTCCGGGTCACGTGCAGGAATTCTACGCCGGGATCCCCAACTGCATGGTAATCGACGGAAATCACCCCGAGGTCACGAAAATGCTCGTCGATGCGTTTTCCGGTGAGCTGATCCGCTTTTACTACGGAAACGACCTGATTGGCAACGAGATCGGCGCCGCCTCCAAAAACGTCATCGGCATTGCGGCGGGTATTCTGGACGGTCTTTCGCTCTCTACCCTGAAAGGGGCGCTGATGGCAAGGGGGACCCGGGAGATCGGACGCTTGATTTCCGCCATGGGCGGCAGTGAGCTTTCGGCATACGGTCTTTGCCACCTGGGGGATTACGAGGCAACCGTGTTCTCCCCGTACAGCCACAACCGGAAATTCGGCGAGGCGTGGGTGCGGCAGGAGCCGTATGACCTGCTTGCCGAGGGATATTATACGGCAAAAGCCATGCAGGGTCTTTCGGAGAAGTACCGGGTGGAGCTTCCCATCTGCCGGGCGGTCTATGAGATCCTGTACGAGGGCAGAGATGCGGCAACCAGTCTTGACGCCCTTTTCCACCGAAGCATCAAAAACGAATTCTGAAAAGGAAAAGCCATGGAAGCAGAAGAAAAAGGAACGGGGCGGTGCGCCGGGATCTTTGACTCCCACGCCCACTATTTTGACCCCCGCTTTGCGGCGGAGTCGGAGGGTGCGGACGTCATTCTCCGCCGGGACGTGTTCGGCGACGGCGTGATCGGGGTAATCAACGTGGGAACCAACGCCGAAAACAGCCGGCAGTGCATCCGGCAGGCGGCGGAATACGACGGAATGTACGCCGCCGTCGGCTACCACCCGGAGGACGGTCAGCTTTGCCCGCTCACACCGGAGCAGGCGGTGGCGCAAATTGCCGACCTTATCGACACGCCGGAAAAGCGCAAAACCGGAAAGATCGTGGCGATCGGTGAAATCGGGCTGGACTATCACGTGCAACCGACGCAAAAGGAACGGCAGGCACAGTTTTTCCGACTCCAGATGGAGCTGGCGCAAAAGCTTTCTCTTCCCGTGATCGTGCACGACCGGGAGGCGCACGGCGACTGCGTGGACGTGGTGCGGGAATTCCCCGGTGTGTGTGGCGTCTTTCACAGTTACAGCGGAAGTGCGGAAATGGCGCAGGAGCTGGTACGGCGTGGTTGGTACGTCTCGTTCTCCGGCGTTGTCACTTTCCGGAACGCCAACCGGGTGCGGCAGGTGGCACAGAGTATTCCGGATGACCGGATCCTGTTGGAGACCGACTGTCCCTACCTTGCGCCGACCCCATACCGTGGGCGACTGAATCATTCGGGTTTACTGTACTACACCGCCTGCGCCCTGGCAGAGATCCGTGGAGTCTCCTACGAAACGATCGTCTCGCAGACCACACGCAACGCCAAGGACCTGTTCGGAATCGAGTAGGGTGGAAGCGGGAGTGAGAGTGAGAGCGGGGAAAACTTTTCTGGAGAAAAGTTTTCCCCGTTCACCTCCCGAATCACAACATTCGTGCATATACTGTCAGAAAAACCACAGGAGGTAGCATTATGCTGATCAATCTTCCGTATGACAGGGAGCGTGCCGTTGCCTATGCCCGCCGCTGGGCGCTTTCCCGCAATCCGCTGTTTACCGATTTTACCGGGCGTGGCGGGAACTGCACCAATTTTGTTTCCCAATGCGTGCTTGCCGGGGGCGGAGTCATGAATTTTACCCCCACTTATGGCTGGTACTACGTGTCCGAGGAGGACCGTGCCCCCGCATGGTCGGGCGTGCAGGAATTTTACCGCTTTATGACCGGAGCGCCGGAATTCGTCCGGGAAAACGGCGGAACCGGACCGTATGCGGTGGTCGCCACCGAAAGCAGCCAGGTAGAGATCGGGGATGCGATCCAGCTTTCCAACCGGGAGGGCGTGTTCTACCATTCGCTCCTGATAAGCGAGATCACCGAGGACGACGTGCTCGTATGCGCCCAGTCGGACGACGCACTCGACCGCCCGCTTTCTACTTACCGCTACGCCGGACTGCGGGTGTTGCATTTTGAGGGGGTGCGCATCCAACTGGATTCGTTGCCCGACTATCAGAACCTTATCGAGGGAATTTCGCTTTCCCCTCAGGAGGGAGAAGCGTAAGGAGAGAGCTTCCGCATCGGTTGCGGGCATAAGAAGCTCACCTGCTTTTCGGGAAGGCTTGTGCGGTGGGAATACAGGACGGCAGTGTTCCGGCAGGCGACGGCAAGCGTGCCGCCCTCCACAAGGACGTTGCCCTCCCACCCGCCGTAGCCTATGGCGGCAACTCCGTTTTCGGCAGAGGTGATATTCAGCCTGCCGCCGGAAATCCGGAGACTGCCGTGAATCAGAGCGGCGGTGTGGACGGCGTTGAGCGTGAGAACCCCTCCCTCCAGGAAAAGATCGCCGCCGGTTATCAGCGAGTTTCCACGTTTCCCCGAAAGATTCAGCGTGCCTGACCCCTGCACGATCAGCCGGCAGTCACAGCGCAGGCAGGCGGCAAACGGTTCCCCTGCAAGGGGGAACTTTGCGTTGCCCTGCGGATCTTCGCTCGGGCTGCCGGACGCCGTTTCACAGTCGTTCAGACTGTTGACACTCCCCGGAGCGGTTTCAAGAATCACGCAGGCGGCGCTTTTTATCCATAGCGGCTCTGTCGTGCGGCAGGTGATCGTTACGCCCTCCAGAATAAGGTGCACCGTTTCCCACGGCGGCGCATCTACGATCAGCCTGCCGTCGGTGAGCGAGCCGCTGATCCGGTAGCGTCCGCCCTGCCGCAGAGTCAGCGACTGACCCTCTGCCGACAGCGCCTCCGGAGCGCCCGAAAAGCGGTAATGCCATTCCTCCAGAAAAAGCCGGTAACCGTCGTTTTCCGCTTCCGGTGCGGCGCTTTCTTCACTCTCTTTGCTTTCTTCACCTCCGCTTTTCCTCCCGGCGCATCCGCTCTGCGCCAGTGCCAGTATAAGGCAAAGCAGAAGCGCCATACACCGGTATAAAAAGCTATGCTTTTTTCCGTCCATTGGCCGAAATTCCTCCCTGTTATGCGTTGAGGTTGTCCCTTATTTCATTGTATGCCCCGCTGTTTTTTTTATGCTTTGTGAAAAATCCATAAAGCGGGCTCCCCTCATTTGCACTTTTCTACAAAAAAAGAAAAAAGCACAATATCTTGTGTTTTGTCACTTGACACAGCACAAAATATGTGGTATCATTATGGCGAATCCATAATAAAGAAGAGAGAAAAGCAAAGGAGGTTTTTCTGTGAAAGTCATTAAAAGAGACGGCACGACCGTGGAATTTGACCGCAACAAGATCAAGCGGGCGATCCGTAAGGCAAACGAAGCCGTAGACCCTGATTTCCGTGTAACCGAAGAACAGGTCGAGCAGATCGTACATAACATAGAGAGCAAAAAGAGGAATCGGTATCTGGTGGAGGATATCCAGGACATGGTGGAGCATGACCTGATGCTTATGGGCAAGTATACCCTTTCCAAAAAATATATCATTTACCGGTATGAGCGGGCGCTGGTCCGCCACGCCAACACCACCGACGATTCAATTCTGTCGCTGATCAAGAACGCCAACAAGGACGTGATGGAGGAAAACTCCAACAAAAACGCCGTGATGGCGTCCACCCAGCGTGACCTGATCGCCGGAGAGGTGTCGAAAGACCTTACCCGGCGTATCCTTTTGCCGGAGGAGATCTCCAAGGCGCACGACGAGGGCGTTCTTCACTTCCACGACGCCGACTATTTTCTCCAGCCGATCTTCAACTGCTGTCTGATCAACATCGGGGATATGCTGGACAACGGCACCGTGATGAACGGCAAGATGATTGAAAGCCCCAAGTCCTTTCAGGTTGCGTGTACCATCATGACCCAGATCATTGCGGCGGTGGCAAGCTCCCAGTACGGCGGGCAGTCGGTGGACATCGGTCACCTCGGCAAATATCTGCGCCGCAGCCGGGAAAAGTTTTACAGCCAGCTGAAGAACCGTTTCGGGGACGAGCTTCCGGAGGACGTTCTCTGCAAGATCACCGAGACCAGACTGCGGGATGAGCTTCGCTCGGGCGTGCAGACCATTCAGTACCAGATCAATACGCTGATGACCACAAACGGTCAGTCGCCTTTTGTCACGCTTTTCATGTACATCCGGGAAGACGACGAGTACGTGGAAGAAAACGCTATGATTATTGAGGAGATCCTCAATCAGCGTTATGAGGGGATCAAGAACGAGAAAGGCGTGTACGTCACACCCGCTTTCCCGAAGCTTATTTACGTGCTGGACGAATGTAACTGCCTGAAAGGCGGGAAATACGACTATATCACACGCCTTGCCGTAAAATGCTCGGCAAAGCGCCTGTACCCGGACTACATCTCCGCCAAGAAGATGCGGGAGAACTACGAGGGCAACGTGTTCTCCCCCATGGGCTGCCGCTCCTTCCTGGCCCCCTGGAAGGATGAGAATGGGAATTATAAGTTCGAGGGCCGCTTCAACCAGGGCGTGGTCTCCCTGAACCTGCCCCAGATCGGCATCCTGGCCCGGGGGGATGAGGAGAAGTTCTGGCAGCTGCTGGACCAGCGGCTCCAGCTGTGCTTCGAGGCCCTCATGTGCCGCCACAACGCCCTGAAGAACGTGCGCTCCGACTCCAGCCCCATCCACTGGCAGTACGGCGCCATTGCCCGCCTGCCCAAGGGGGCCCCCATCGAGCCCCTGCTCTACGGCGGCTACTCCTCCATCTCCCTGGGCTACATCGGCCTGTACGAGCTGACCTACCTGATGACTGGCAAGAGCCACACCACCGAAGAAGGCCAGACCTTTGCCCTGGCGGTCATGAACCATCTGAACGAGACCGTCCAGCGCTGGAAGGCGGAGACCAACATCGGTTTCGCCCTCTACGGCACCCCCGCCGAGTCTCTCTGTTATCGCTTTGCTGAGATCGACCGGGAGCGGTACGGCACCGTTGAGAATGTCACCGACAAGGGCTACTACACCAACTCCTACCACGTGGACGTGCGGGAGGACATCGACGCCTTCTCGAAATTCCAGTTCGAGAGCCAGTTCCAGTCCATCTCCAAGGGCGGCTGCATCAGCTACGTGGAAGTGCCCAACATGAGCAACAACCTGACCGCCCTGGAGGACGTCATCCACTTCATCTACAACAACATCCAGTACGCCGAGTTCAACACCAAGAGCGACTACTGCCAGGTGTGCGGCTATGACGGGGAGATCATCGTCAACGACGACAACGAGTGG
>ENA-ORMN01002165-ORMN01002165.1-human-gut-metagenome-genome-assembly--contig:-NODE-2165-length-17573-cov-7.006964_pt1 | contig 17573 bp, 23 predicted proteins | sample MGYA00242102_ERZ508993 | MGnify/ENA primary metagenome ERZ508993 (study PRJEB26280, sample SAMEA2338770) | human gut metagenome | biome: human gut; feature: human-associated habitat; material: faeces... | reverse complement strand
GATGCCGCCGTTCTCTCAAATCGCCTGGTTTTTTTCTGCATTTGCATCGCCTCCTCGCAAAAACGCGTTCGCCGCATTGTTTACGTACAGTATATCATATTTTCAAAAAATTCGCAAGCCTTTTTACAATTATTTTCACAGTTTGCATCAAAAAAGACGACCGCCCGCATGTCACGGGCAGCCGTCTTTGATTGGTTGTGCAATTTTATGTAATGCGAAATCGTTACGCCTTGGATTCTTCCTTTTCATCATTATCGTCAGAAGCAGAATCAGCCTCTACCGAAACGGTTTCCTTTGCCGGTTCTTCTACAGCAACAGGAACCAGCTTGTCCCGACGGTACGATACCATGAAGGCACGCACGACTGCAAATACCAGATATGCTACAAGCAGAAGTGCTTCTACGATAAGCATCGGACGAATCATGTTGGAAATCGCGTTGGATACAGAACTGGAAACGCTGCCGCTTGCCGGCACCAGAATGTTGTACGCATTGGTGTACGATGCAGTTTCAAAGTAATCGTCTGCGGTTTCGTTGACATCATTGATCAGCTGATTCATCTTGTCGCAAACGTTCTTCATGTCTGTTTCTACTTTTTCTTCTTCCTTTTTGCTTCCCAGCGGGGTGTTCTGCAACTTGTCCAGACGTGTCTGATAATCGCTGATCTGCTGCTGCAAAGAAGAAACACTGCTCTGTGCATCAGTCCGCTGTGTGATCAGATCGTCATATGCAGTAGACGGCTGTGTCAGAACGGTTCCGGTATTGTCAGCAGAACCGCCTGCCATAACTACCATGGAATCCTTTTTGTAGTTGTTGATAGAATCGGTGATCGTGCTCAGCCGTTCCTTGGCACTGTTCAGGCTGCGGTTCAGGCTGTCAATACGATACTGATAATATGTTGCCAGAGAATCCTTGTCCTTGGTAACATTCTTGCCCATGATGTAAGAATACAGGCTGGAATAGTCTACGCTCTGCAAAGTTGCTGTTGCTTCACTCAGGTCAGAGAAGGTATAGCCGGTCTTTGTAGAACGGAAGCGGGTGTTGTCGTTGGAGGACAAAGAAGAAATATACTTCTTCAGAGAATCCAGACTGCTGGACAGTACATCCAGTGCCTGCGGGTAATCATAACCGGTATAATCTACAGCAGTCAAAGCATCACCGAATGCCTGATTATATCCGTAAGTCTGCATAAAATAGATCTTGTAGTTGTTCAGCATGGTGTTCAGGAAATCCGCTGCCTGAGAGCGGGACATACCGGAATCACCATAGGAGAACTGTACCTCAAACTGTGTCGGGAAATAGGAAACGTCCATGATCTTCTGTGCTGCTTCAATAGAGTTCGTGTTGGAAAAAACACTTTCATAAGCAGTCAGTTTGTCGATGGCATCTTCCGGAACCACACCGGAAACGGTGATATTATTCCGGATCGCATCTGTTTTTTTGACATCCATGTTCAGATCCGAAAGCGTTTCTTCAATGATCGCCGGCGACTTCAGGGAGTTCGCATTAAACTCGTTTCCGTTCGGGTCCAGGCCGTTTTCAATGCCGTCAAAAGTGAATCCCACCATTGCAGTCAGCGGGCTTGCCTTGCTGCTGGACACTACCATAGAACCGCCGAATACCAATCCTGCCAAAATGACAGCAACCAGCACCCACGGCAAAAAATACTTTTTCAGCTGCCGGAAGATCTCAACTACCGGAATGGTAATGGTGTCTTCTTCCTGTGTGTTCATGCTTCCCAGCTGTGCCGCAATTTCTTCCAATTCCGGCGTTTTTTCTCTGCTTTTTTTACTCATTCTGTAATACTCCTAATGTAATTGGATTGGAATTGTTTCTGCCCGTATCATTGCACGACCGCAGCCAATTCCGAGAAAATGATCTGCAACCGCATACCTTCGGAAATACATCGGTATGCTCTTTTTATTATAACACATTTTAAAAGGGCTGTAAACCGGATATTTTTTCAAAAAAGTTCCTGCAAATCCTTGAAAAAACAGCAAATTTCACAAGAAATGATACAAAGGCAGTCGTTTTAAGGAAACACGGTTTTGACAGAAACGGAATTTCTGTGGTATAATATCGGCAAAAGGAGGCCTTGTCACCATGCCATATCTGATCTATGTGCTGCACTGCACAGGAGATACCCTGTACACCGGCATCACCCCAGACCTGCGGCGGCGAATGCGGCAGCACTGCGGGCAGCTTGCCGGCGGTGCCAAATACACCAGGAGTCATCCGCCGGAGGAACTGCTGCAAGTGTGGAGCACAGAAACCCGCACTGCTGCTGCACGATTTGAATACGCTTTCAAGCAGCTGCCCCGCAGCCAGAAGCTGCTGCTTCTGGAATCACCGGAGCAGTGGCAGACCGTTCTGCCGGAACTGGCAGAGGAAACCTACCTGCCCGCAGAGCATCTGCCTCTGCAAAGCTATCTGTCCCGATCATGAACGGAACGATTTTTTCCGCTGATATTGCAGTTCTTCCGGCAGGAAACCACTTCTCGCCAATGCATAAGTCACCCAGACCACTGCCGGCGGCAGCAGGTTCCACACTGCCAGAAATACTGTCTTTCCCCACGACAGGGACGAAGCTGTCACGTCTGCACTGCACAGATTGCACAGCTGCAAAAACGGAGCATTCAACAGCTTGTACCACCGATACCACGTATCCGGCAGCACACCGGCTCTCGCCAGCAGCAGAGAGATACCCAGCAGCAAAAACGGCAGCAGCACCGAGCCGCTGTAAAACAGCTGGACGGCAATCGTATTTTTCCGCTTTTTGTGCTGGTCTTCGCGGGAGCGGCTCAGGGCATAGTTGACACAGACACAGACCAGTACCGCAATGGTACAGATACAGCTGATGAGCCGAAACAGACCGCCGCCCACTGCCGAAAGCGTTACTGCCAGAAACAGGCACAGGATCTCTGCAAACAAATCACTGCCCAGAGCCTTTGCAAAATTTTTGAATTCCATATTCCACCTCCCATGGAAATGATTGATACAGCATATCTCTCCCGTCAGCGGGGATACTAGACACAGGGACAGAACCGTTGCTGACAGCGTTTCTGTCCATTCCCCGAAAAGGAGGTTCGACCGATGACTTCACAGGAACAACACGTACTGGACGAATTCTACAAGAATGCCGTTATGGGAGCCGATGCCACCAGCACCATTCTCCCCAAGGCAGACCACCCCGACCTGCGGCAGGAGCTCTGCAAACAGCTGGAATTCTACCAGTCCCGCAAAGAGGAGATCCGCAGCCAAATGCAGCAGGCTCATGTGCAGCCAGTCCAGCAAAGCGACATGGCAAAGTTCTGGGCAAATGCCAATATTCAGCTACACTGTCTGGGCGGGGCTTCTGCCAATGAGATCGCCAAGCTGATGCTCAAGGGCACCAACACCGGCGTGGTACAGCTGACGGAAGTGCTCCACAACAGTCCGGACATTTCCGACCAGCTGAAACGGCAGGGAAAAGCATTCGTCCGCCACGAGGAGGCGTACATGGAACGCCTCAAAGCCTACTTGTAATGACGAGGTGACACCATGAATCCGGAACAGGAAAAAGCCAGACAGAGTGCCGAGGCAGAGATGAAGATCTATACGCCTCACCAGGTGCTACAGGAAAAACGGGACAATATCGCTTTCGATAATGCCCCGGTCCGCATCTATGAACGGCCCTATCACCCCAACCAGCCTACCGCACCGTTGGGATAACTCCAGAGCCAGGGGTGCAGCTTCACACTGCACCCGTACATCACGATTTTTTCTTGGCACACGCGGCACAGAGCCCGTACAGCACGGTTTTTGTATGGTCGATGACAAAGCCGTGGTGCTCCAGCAAGTGTTCCCCCAGCTGGTTCAGGTAATCACAGCTGACATGAAACAACTGCCCGCACTGGGTACACTTCAAGTGAAAATGCTCCGTGCAGGCGTAGGGTTCTCCGGAGAGAAACTGATAGCAGGCACTGCTTTTTCCGTCCAGCACATATTTTCGCACAATGCCCTCTTCCACCAGCTGCTCCAGTGTCCGGTAGACCGTCGCCGTTCCCACCGGTGTTTCGTTGTCCTGCAAATGCCGCACCAGTTCCGCCACTGTGATGTGCCGTCCCGCACTGTTTTGCAGAAATGCCAGAATATATTCCCGCTGTTTCGTTTTATATGCCATAATGTTGTTCGCGTCCTTCCTAAGGCAATACCGCACAAAGAGCGTCTGGCGACTTTGTACGCCATCTGTCGCACAATCTTTGTGCGGTATTGCCCTAACAACTTACCAGTGAATCCAAATTGCCGCAGCAGACACCGTTTCCGGCATCTTGACTGCGGCAATTTCGTTGTATACAGGCAAAATCGTACAAGGGAAACACTGCATAAAGCCCGCCTGACGGCTTTATGCGGAGCTTCCTTATTCCTCGATCGTAACCTTTTTCATAACCTGCGGTTCCAGCGGCTTATCGTTGTAGTCGGTCTTGACGGAAGCAATTTCGTCTACCACGTCCATGCCCTCTACGACCTTGCCGAATGCTGCATACTGTCCGTCCAGATGCGGAGCGTCTTCATGCATGATGAAGAACTGGGAGCCGGCAGAGTTGGGGTTCATGGCACGAGCCATGGAGAGCACGCCGCGGGTGTGCTTCAGGTCGTTCTTGACACCGTTTGCAGCGAATTCGCCCTTGATGTTCCAGCCGGGACCGCCCATGCCGGTACCGTCCGGACAGCCGCCCTGAATCATAAATCCCGGAATCACGCGGTGAAAAATCAGTCCGTCATAAAAGCCCTGCTTTACCAGCTTTTCAAAGTTTTCACAGGAAATCGGTGCAATTTCCGGATACAGTTCGATCTTAATCTTCTTGCCGTTTGCCATTTCAATGACTACCATGTTTTTTTCCTCACAAAATCAGATATTTCCGGAGCACTGGTACATCGTAACTCTGTATGCTCTTTCCAGCGACAGCCCTGCCAAATCATTTCGGCTGCTGTGCATGGTGTGCCTGCGGATCATTTTTATTGTACCACAAACGCAGAAAAATTGCAAGGGCAACACCGCACAAAGCTTGTGCGTAAGGTGCGTTGTCAGATTTTTCGGCAGATTGCCCAGAAATTCCGCAGGCATACTGCCGTATGGCAAGGGATTTCTGGGCAATATGACGGAAAATCTGCACGCAGATTGCGTGCAAAGCCGTCAGGCGGGCTTTGTGCGGTGTTGTCCAAGAGAAAATCTACCGCAAAACGCCGGCAGTCAGCGGCAAAAACAGGCTGCTGTCCATGTGCATTTTTCCTACGGTATACAGCAGCATCGCCATAGCCGTCCAGATCGCGGCAGATTGTATCGTCATAAACAGAATTTTTTTCATGAGATCACTTCACATTCTTACAGGGATTTCAGGCAGCATCCTTCTGCGGTCTGCCCGAACTATGCCAAATCTGCGACGGCACAAGTTCTTTTGTCTATATATTATTATACACAACAATTGTCAAAATTACAACACCTTTTTGTGTATTGTAATTAAACTGTAAAAAAGTGCAGTCAGAAAGATGCAATTGCATTCTCCGTTATATTTCCGAAAAAAGCCGGCTCCGGACAAACTCGCCGGCAGAATCCTGCATGTTTTTTCGAGTCTGTTGCAAAAGCGTGGATTCCGCCGAAAAACTGCCAAGTTTCCCAAAATTCCAGAGTGTTTCTCGTGTAATATTCCATATTTACAAACGGAACAGTTTGTGGTATCATGAATATGATGAGCAATATCATACGATTTTCAAAGAGAAAGGGGCTTTTATCCATGCAAAATTATGTGATCACAATTACACGGCAGTTCGGCAGCAGAGGGCGGGACATCGGCATTGCTACGGCAAAAAAGCTGGGCATTCCCCTATACGACAGAAATGTACTGGAAAAAGAGGCAGAGGAAATCGACAGCACTCTGCACTCTCTGGTGGAGTTCAGCAAAAACGGCATGAGTTCCTCCGGCTACTATAAAATGGCGTACCCGCTGGGCATCGGCAGTTCTCTGAAAAAGGACCGCATGTTCGAGGTACAGAGCAAGTTAGTGCTACAGCACGCCGAAACGGAAAACTGCGTCATCATCGGCCGCTGTGCGGACTATCTGCTGCGGGAACGGGAAAACGTAATACGCTGCTACATCTTTGCCCCCTATCAGGCAAGAATCCGCAACAGTATTCTGACGCTGGGGCTTGCCACCGCAGAGCCCCAGCGAATCATTGAAGAAGTGGACAAGGCACGGGCGGAATATTACCGTTCGCACACCGGCTGTGAAGTGAACAACACCCGTTACCGCGACCTGTTTCTCAACAGCAACCTGCTGGGCGTAGAGGGCACGGCAGACCTGATCGTTGATGCAGTCCGGAGAAAGTTCGGGCTGGAAGCACCGGCAGAAGAACAGATCTAAGAGTCTGTTTCGTATCTGACGCATGCAGATTGCGTCGTCAGATTTTTCGAGAGATGAAGGGAAAAACGGAGAAAATCCTTTGTGGATTTTCGAGTATTTTCCCGAAATATCTCGGAAAATATGCACGCAAGATGCGTGTAGGAAGATGCGAAACAGACTCTCATGCACCAGATTCCGGCATGCTGCATACCTTGGTATTGAGGTGATGCGTGATGCAGGAATTCCGCAGAAGTGTCTGGATCGGATTTCTATGGAGCATTGTCTTTGGGACAGTGCTCCATTTTTTGTACGGCTGGACAGGAGAAAATCGGGTCGTGGGGCTGTATGCCGCGATCAGTGAAAGTCCGTGGGAACATCTGAAACTGTTGTTCTTTCCGGTGCTGGTCTACACCGTCTGGGAGTACATCTGGGTGGGACACCGCTGGAAGGGCTACGTCCTGACGCGGGCAGAGGGAGCACTGCTGGGCATGCTGACCATTACTGCCCTCTTTTACACCTATACCGGCATCTGCGGCAGGCACTGGCTCTGGGCAGATATTCTCACATTTGTGCTGGGTGCGGCAGTGACGGCATTCTGGACATGGAAACACACGCCCCACGCCAAAGGCGGTTCATGGTTGGGGATCCTGCTGTTTGCAGGCGTTGCCGTCTGCTTCGGGATCTTCAGTCTGTTCCCGCCGACGGTGGGGATATTTACCGTTCCCTGAAAGAGAGGTGTCACAGATGAACGGATTGGTTTGCCTGCTGGTGTTCGGGCTGCTGGCGATCACGGCACTGGCAGCACTGGGACTGTGCCGGCGGCTGTTTTCCCATGAGCTGCCCCGACATATGGCGACCCTTGCCCTGCTGGAAAATCCACAGCAGTGGGAAACACAATGTGCAGCACTGGCGGCACAGCTGACGTGGACGGACCGCGACATGGTGCGGACAGTCTGGTTGGTGGACGCGACACCGGACGGCTCGCTGGAACCGGCATGTACAGCGTTTTGCAGCCGGCACAAGGACTTTTGCTATTGCCGTCTGTCGGAGTTGACGAAAATTTTTGGAAGCGGCACAGATTGTGAAAAAAGTCATTGCAATTTGTCGAAAAAACAGGTATAATAAAAGAAGTGTACTCTCCCGCCCACAGGAGAGCCAAATTCCGGCAGCTGTAGAAGCAATGCAGAACGCCTGCTGCCGCTGTCAAAGGAGGAACCCGCAGTGACACCAAACGAAAGAAAAACGCTGCACCTGGAAGGCACTGTGGAAAACGTGCTGTACTGCAATCCGGATAACGGCTATACCGTACTGGAACTGGACGCGGACGGCACACTGGTCACTGTGGTGGGCGAAATGGGAGAAACCGAAGAAGGCGAACGGCTGTCGGTAGACGGTGAATACACCACGCACCCCCGTTTCGGCATGCAGTTTCGGGCACAGTACTGGGAACGCAAGCTGCCGGCAGATGCCTTCAATATCCAGCGATACCTTTCCTCCGGTGCGATCAAAGGCATCGGACCATCGCTGGCGAAAAAAATCGTGGAAAACTTCGGGGACAGAACGCTGGAGATCATGGAAAAGGAGCCCACCCGTCTTCTGGAGATTCGGGGCATCTCCCCGAAAAAGTGCGAAGCGATCGCCGCAGAAGTCCGACAGATCTTTTCCCTGCGGACACTGATGCTGTTTTTGTCGCAGTATGACATTCGTTCCAAATATGCCATGCGTGCCTATCAGCACTGGGGCACCGGTGCCATGGACATGCTTGCCGCCAACCCCTATCTGCTTTGCAGCTCCGGCGTGGAACTGGACTTCCAGAAAGCCGATGCCGTGGCTCAGGGCATGCAGTTTGCCCACAATGCTCCCCAGCGGATACAGGCGGGCATCTGCTACATCTTACAGTACAACACCAACGGCGGCAACGCCTGCCTGCCGCTGGACCGGCTCCGTCCTACGGCGTGCAAGTATTTGCAGGTCAACGAGGCGGAATTTGAAATTGCCTATGCGGCAGCATTGGAAGACCACACCCTCTACGTCTATGAAAAGAACGGACGGGATTTTGTCTATCTGGAAGACTACTACATTGCGGAACGCTATATCGCCGACCGCATCGGTGTGATACAGGACTTCAGTGCACCGGAAGATCAGGAGATCTTCGAAAAAATGATCGATACACAGCAGCAGGAACAGGGCATGCAGTATGCGGCGTTGCAGCGAAAAGCCATTGTCACTGCCCTTTCCCGCAGCATCATGATCCTCACCGGCGGCCCCGGCACCGGTAAAACTACCACACTGAATGCCATTATCGAACTGTACGAAAAGCAGGGCTACCGCGTGATGATCGCCGCCCCCACCGGTCGGGCAGCCAGCCGCATTTCTGATCTCACCGGCTACGAGGCAAGCACCATTCACCGCATGCTGGCGGTGGAATACGACATGTCCGGCAACATGCGGTTCCAGCACAACGAACACAACCCGCTGGACTGCGATGTAATGATCGTGGACGAAATGTCCATGGTAGATGTGCTGCTATTTGAGCACCTGCTCCGTGCCTTGCGGCTAAGCTGCAAGGTCGTTCTGGTGGGCGACTGCGACCAGCTGCCCTCTGTGGGAGCCGGCAATCTGCTGCGGGATCTGATCCACAGCGACAGAGTGCCGGTGGTGGCTCTGAAAGAAATTTTCCGGCAGGCACAGAAAAGCAGCATCATCACCAACGCCCACAAAATCATTCAGGGCGAACACCCCGACCTGTCCCGCAAGGACAGCGACTGTTTCTTCTTCCAGCGGTTACAGGAAAAGGACGCAACACAGCTGATGCTGGACTTGGTGAAAACCAGACTGCCCAACGCCTATGGCTACTCCCCCATGGAGGACATTCAGGTCATCACCCCGTCCCGCAAGGGCAGCATGGGTGTCATTGAACTGAACCAGCAGCTACAGGCGGTACTCAACCCCAAATCCGTAGACAAGCCGGAATGCCGTTCGATCCTGTACACCTTTCGGGAGGGCGACAAGGTGATGCAGATCAAGAACAACTACGACATCATCTGGCACAAGGACGGCGAAAACGGCACCGGCATTTTCAACGGGGACATCGGGTATCTCCGTGCGATCAACCGGCAAGGTCAGGAAGTCATTGCAGAATTTGACGGCAGACGTGCCACCTATCCCTTTGAACAGCTAGATCAGCTGGAACTTGCCTATGCTGTCACCGTACATAAAAGTCAGGGCAGCGAATTTCAGGCGGTCGTCATGCCTCTGCTGGGCGGATTCCCGAAGCTGTACTACCGGAATCTGCTGTACACAGCCGTCACACGAGCCAGACGGCTGCTGATCCTGATCGGCTCTCAAAACGTCATTTATCAAATGGTGGACAACAACCGCCGTATGAATCGATATACCTGTCTGCGGGATATGCTGGAACAGCAGAAGCCCACGCAGACACTTCCGATTTCCCAGTCTGACGAACCGGACGGAGAAATCAAGGACACCCAGAAACAGGAGGAATCGCTATGAGCAAAACAGATATTGGTATCGACTTAGGAACGGCAAACACGGTCATCACCTTAGGAAAAAAGGGTGTCGTGCTTAGCGAGCCCTCTGCCATTGCCTATCACACCCACACCAAAGAAGTACTTGCAGTGGGCAAGCGTGCCTATCAGATGATCGGAAAAACACCGGATTATATTGAGGTCATTCGCCCGCTGTCCGGCGGCGTCATTTCGGACGACCGCATGACACAGTACATGATCCGCGAATTCATTTTACAGGTCACCGGCCACCGGCTCACCAAGCCCCGCATCATCATCTGTGTGCCGTCCTTTATCACAGACGTGGAAAAGCGTGCCGTCGTGGAAGCTGCCATGAGTGCCGGCTCCCGAAAGGCATACCTGATCGATGAGCCCATTGCCGCCCTGATCGGTGCCGGCGTGAACATCGGCAAGGCACGGGGCAACATGGTCGTGGACATCGGCGGCGGCACCACTGACGTGGCAATCGTTTCCATGAACGGCATCGTCACCTCTCACTCCGTCCGTGCGGCGGGAAACACGCTGGATCAGGCAATTATCCGCTACATGCAGACCAAGTACAAGCTGCTGATCGGCGAACGCACTGCGGAACGGCTGAAAATCGAAATGACGAACCTGTACGACCCCAGAGCCGATGTGACATCATGGGTCAAGGGACGGAATCTGGTCAGCGGTCTGCCGGAGATGCAGGAGATCAGCGAACTGGAAATTTTTGAAGCCGTGGAAGATGTGATCGCCGACATCATCGAAGCGATCAAGACGGTTCTGGAAGAAACGCCGCCGGAACTGGTGGGCGACATCTACGAAAACGGTGTGCTCATGGCTGGCGGCGGTGCGATGCTGGGCGGTCTGCGGAAACTGGTAGAACGAACTTTGCAGGTCAAGTGCGTAGTCGCCAAAGATGCCATTCACTGCGTGGCAAAGGGCACTGCCATTGCATTCCGCAAAATGGACACCCTGCTGGACGGCTTTGAAAATATCGCCGTATATCAGTTTAAGTGATCTCACATTGAAAAGCCGGATCGGTTGGAAACAAATATTGCAAACGGGTACAGCATGCTGTGCCCGTTTTTCTTTTCGATACGCATTTGCAGAGTTAGCACTCACCGTTAGCACTTGTTAGCACTCTTTTGCTAAGAGTGCTAATTTTCATCTAGTTTTCACAGAACCAACCTTGAACTTTCACACAGCGGGGGTAATATGATACTTGTAAACGGAAAGGAGCTCCGGAAGAAGCAAACAGCAAACCGGTCAGCACCGTTCCGCAAACCACAAAATCAGAACACCATGCATAGGAGGAATGCTTTATGATGACATATTTGACACCTTTTGAACGTACCGGTTATGACCTGTTCCGTTCCATGCGGGACTGGGAGAATGAATTCTTCGGCGAAAAGTCCACAGCGATGAGTTCCTGCAAGACCGACATTCGGGACACCGGTGACAGCTACGTGCTGGAAGCAGAGCTGCCGGGATTCCAGAAGGACGAGATCAAGATCAGCGTAGAGAGCGACACTCTGACACTGTCCGCCGTCCACAAGGAAAAGACCGAGGAGGAAAAGGCAAAAGACGGCACTTATCTCCGTCGGGAACGCAGCACCAGCTCCTATGAGCAGAAGCTGGACATCAGCAATGTGGACACTTCCAAACTCCATGCAGTTTATGAAAACGGCGTGCTGACACTGACGATGCCGAAAAAGCAGCCGGCTGCTCCGGTTTCCCGTCAGCTGGAAATCCACTAAGGCAACACCGCACAAAGAGAGCACGACAAATAGATAGAGAGAAAAAGTGCTGTTTTCACAGCATACAGAACAAAGAAAGAACAGCAGCATGGACTGCTGGAGATAATTCCAAGGAGGAATGACTTATGATGACCATTTTTCAACCGTTTGCAAACACACTGTGGAATTCTCTGAAAGACACAGAGATCACAAAAGTGCCGAAAACCGACCTGCGGGATACCGGTGACAGCTATGTGCTGGAAGCCGACATGCCGGGGTTCCGGAAAGAGGAAATCAAGCTGTCCTTGGAGGGCGATGTTCTGACAATTGCGGCAGAGCATACCGCAGAGAAACAGAACGAAGAAGCCCCCGAGAAAGACGGCGAATCCGGCGAAACAAAAACGGCAGAACAGCCCGAAAGCAAGGGCACCTATTTACAGCGGGAACGCAGCTTCTGCAAGTATTTGCAGCGGCTGGACATCAGCAATGTCGATGTGGATCACATTGATGCCGCCTATGAAAACGGCGTGCTGACCCTGACACTGCCGAAAAAGCAGCCGGCAAAGCCGGAAGTAAAACAGATCGAGATCCAGTAAACCTGCTGGGATCTGTCCATTCACAGGTTCTCCCCTGCGGTAATTACGCCGCAGTTTCATAAAATGTATCTCCTATTGAAAAAGGGGAAGCTTCTCACGGGAAGCTTCCCCTTTTTTGATGTTTGTCCAACAGAAATTACTTTTTCAGATACGCCCGCAGGAATGCGAACAGCGATTCCATTTGAGCATCGGTGCCGATCGTGATCCGCAGATAGTTCCGGATTCTGGGAGAATCAAACCAGCGGACGAAAATATGTGCCTCCCGCAGTGCCTCGAACAGTTCATGTGCATCGCAGTCCGGATGTGTCACAAACAGGAAGTTGCTCTTGGAGTCCGGAAACCGGAAGCCCATTTCCGCCAGCACCTGCTTGGTGTGTTCTCTGGTCTTTACGATCCTGGCGGTGGTCTCCTGCAAGTATGCGGCATTCTGCACAGCTGCGGTTCCGGCATCCAGTGCAGAACGGTTCATGGTGTAGGAGTTGAACGAATACTTCACATCATGCAGAGCCTTGATCAGTTCCACAGAGCCAATGGCAAAGCCGATTCGTTCGCCAGCCATAGCACGGGACTTGGAGAACGTCTGCACCATAATCAGATTTTCATACTTTTTCAGCAGCGGCAAAACGGTTTCCCCGCCAAAGTCCACGTAGGCTTCGTCAACGACCACCAGCGACTCCGGATTGTGCTGCAAGATCTCCTCAATTGCCGCAGAGGGCAGAGCGATGCCGGTGGGGGCGTTGGGGTTCGGGAACACAATGCCGCCGTTGGGCTTGTAGTAGTCCTCCGGCACGATCTCCAGCTTCTCGTTCAGGGGCTGCACCTCGTAGGGGATCCGGAACAGGTCGCACCACACCGGATAAAACGCGTATGTAATATCCGGAAACAGAATCGGCAGATCGCTGTTGAAAAAGGTCTGGAAGATCATTGCCAGCACGTCGTCCGAGCCCACGCCGGTGAATACCTGTGCTTCCTCTACGCCGTATGCCTCGGCAATGGCAGCATTCAGCTGGTGTGCGGTGGGGTCCGGATAGAGCCGCATCTGTTCAGCGTTACTCTTTGCCAGAACCTCCTGCACTTCCGGAGCCGGCGGGTAGGGGTTCTCGTTGGTATTCAGTTTGATCATATCGGGAAAATCCGGCTGATCTCCCGGCACATACGGCACCACTTTCCGGATATTCTGCTGAAATCGCTTCATTTACATCACGTTCCTGACTTTTTGAATTTCCGTTCCGGAAACGAACGGTTTGGGAATACTTTTAGTATAGCACATTTCCGGCGGGTTGTCCAGCGGAAATACGACGATTTTCCTAAGGCAACACCACACAAAGCCCGCCTGACGGCTTTGCACGCAATCTGCGTGCAGATTTTCCGTCATATTGCCCAGAAATCCCTTGCCATACGGCAGTATGCCTGCGGAATTTCTAGGCAATCTGCCGAAAAATCTGACAACGCACCTTACGCACAAGCTTTGTGCGGTGTTGCCCTAAAAGGAAAAACGCCCACAAAAAACCGGCTTCTGCTCTCCGCAAAAACCGGCCATTTCCATTATCCCAACGCCACGTCCAGCGTCATCATCAAGGCAAATCCCACGGCGAAAAAAATCGTTCCCACATTGGAATGAGGTGCCTCCGACATCTCCGGAATCAGTTCCTCCACTACCACATAGATCATGGCACCGGCGGCGAAGCTCAACAGATACGGCAGAATCGGCAGCACCAGCCCTGCCGCCAGAATCGTCAGGATCGCCCCAATGGGTTCCACCACGCCGGAAAGGGTACCGTACAAAAATGCCTTGCCCTTTCCCATGCCCTCTGCTCGCAGCGGCATGGAAATAATGGCACCCTCCGGAAAATTCTGAATGGCGATGCCGATAGACAGTGCCATTGCCGCGGCTGCGGTGATCGACACATTGCCCGATGCCCAGCCGGCATAGACAACGCCTACCGCCATACCCTCCGGAATGTTGTGCAGCGTCACCGCCAGCACCAGCATGGTCGTCTTTTTCAGTTTGCTTTTCGGTCCCTCGGCTTCACTGCTGTTCATGTGCAGGTGCGGGATCAGGTGATCCAGCCCCAGCAGAAAAAGGATTCCCACCAGGAAACCGATCACCGCCGGCAAAAATGCCAGCTTTCCCATATCGGCACTCTGCTCCATTGCCGGAATCAACAGGCTCCACACCGAAGCCGCGGTCATGATGCCGGCAGCAAATCCCGTCAGGGCACGCTGGATTCCCGTGGACAGGGTGCGTTTCATAAAGAACACACACGCCGAACCGAGTGTTGTTCCGATAAAAGGAATAAGAATTCCCATAAAAGTCTCCATTACTTCACCACCCTTGTATAAAAGTTTCTTTCGTTAATTTAATTATACTACAATAGTAGGAATTATGATACCTAAAGATGAGATTTCTTTGGGGTTGTATCATCTGCTTTTTTGCGACAGAGTTAATGATGCAGGCGAAATCAGCGGCAGCAAGCTGCAGAAAGCTTATGACCTTGGCCTTAAGGCTTAATCACTAACCATCATACTGAACAACAAAAAAGCTGATACCCGGCAAGTCCTAGCGACCTGTATGAGTATCAGCTTTTTTTGTTGGTGTAAGTTAATAATCCTAATATCTTATTCTTCCGTATCCTCTAATTCAGACACCAGGCAATCATCCTGCTCCAGTTCATCTGCAAGTGCCGTCAGCCTCTGCCTCTGCCTCATTCTTCCTTGTACCCAAGCCTTCTCTATAGCAGCGTGCCAAATTATACAGTCCACCTGCATATGTTTCATCTTCGGCAGCACGCTTGAACCATTTGAACGCTTCGTCATAATCCTGCTCCACAACTACACCCTGAGCATAATAAATGCCAATGTCGTTCATTGCACCACTGTGCCCATGCTCCGCAGCCTGTTGGTACCATTCAAAGGCTTTAGGACGATTCTTTCTCGTACCTTTGCCGTTTTCATAGCACTTGGCAACATTGAACTGTGCTTGTGCATGGCCATTTTTAGCTGCTTCATTGTACCAGTAAAAGCTCTTCTTCAAGTCAGGCTCAATTTCAAACTCTTCATTCCCTTCATCTTGTTACCCGTTCTGTGGAAAGCATATTCAAGTAACTCTGCCCAACGAAATATTGTGCAAATGCTTCATTCTTTTCTCCCATAGGAAAAACGCTGATATTTTCAGGTTTCATAAAGTCCCTCCTTATCGTTTTACTAAATACCGAAGCCACACACTTCCGCCGTCTTTTATCTCTGCACTTTGAAGTTCAAAAGCAACAGGCGTGTCAGAAGCCCATTCATCTTTTGCATTGAAAAGGGCGGGAGTCTTGGAAGAACCGTCTGCAACAGGTGCAATTACGACGCTTACTTCATCGCACATACCAGCCTGAATAAAAGACCAGTTCAAAACACCGCCGCCGCCCAGCATAAGCGTTTCAATACCGAACAGCTTTTTCAGCTTTTTCATAGCCATTTCATAATCTAAGGTTTCCACTCCGGCAACAATGTAGGAAATTCCTAACTTTCGTAAAAAGGCTTTATAGGAATTGCTGGCTTTTCCTGTCAATACTTCAATCACATGAGCGTGGGTATCAACATAGGTAAGCTTGCCGCTTTTCCAACCCAGCTTTCCAGCAGAGTCAACAGAAACATAGTACATACCTGCGTTTCCGTTTGCAACAAAATCCCCCTCCGGCACGACAGAGGCATTTTCGTCTAATGCAGGTTTTTCATAAAAAGTAAAATTGTCATCAGTCGTTACTCTGCCGGAAAGCCAGCCTTGATGTTTGTAATAAGGATTTTCTCCAAAGGATATGTTATAAAATACATTTCCAGCGTTTTCTCCCTCTTTGGTGTTCATATAAGAACCCATAATTTTCCCGTCAAGGGAAGTCATCATATGACAAAAAATATAAGGTCTATTCATTTTTTCTCTCCTCGAATATTTTATTTTCCGCTGAACACAGGAAATGAACTGTACTCGCCATAATCTTTCAGCGGTTTTATAGATTTCAAAATCTCCATATCCTGCTCTGAAATTTCAAAATCGACTTTTGCATTTTCAAGCATGTGTGCAGGGTTTGCTGTTTTAGGAAGTGGGAGAGTTCCAAGCTGTAAATCATATCGAATACAAAGCTGCGGTACAGTTACTTGATATTTTTCGGCGATTGCCTGAACTTCCTCACTCTTTAAAATTTCCCCATGTGCTACGGGCGAATAGGCTTCTACTAAAATACCGTTTTCCCGGCAGTATTCAATCAGATTTGCCGGAGTATTCCCGATATGTGCCAACAGCTGATTTACCATAGGCTTTATCGTGCAGGAAGAAAGGATATTTTCAATATCATGTTCTTGAAAATTAGATATACCGATTGCACGAATTTTTCCGGCTTTATAGGCGTCCTCTAATGCTCTCCATGCTTCTCGGTTTCCCGCTGCATAATCTCCGCCACGAAAATCCGTCCATGGCTGCGGACTGTGAATGAGCATTAAATCAATATAATCAAGTCCCATTTTTTCAAGGGAGCCTGTAATCGCCTGAGCAGCTTCCTCATAAGTTTTTAATTCTGCGGCTAATTTCGTTGTAATAAAAAGCTCTTGGCGGCTTATTCCACAATCCCGGACACCTTTACCGATACCACGCTCATTCTCGTAAGCCTGTGCAGTATCAATATGACGATAGCCTATTTCTACCGCTTTACAAACTGCTGCTGCCGCTTCATCATCTGGAATGAACCATGTACCTAATCCTATCTTGGGAATGTTAATTCCATTCATAAGTGTGTATGTTTCTGATAAAGTATTCTTCTGTTTCATGTTTTCCTCCTATTGACGCATTTAGTACAAACAAGTATAATCCTCCTGTAAGCTCGTTTAAATGATACAACTTAAAGTCAGGTTTAAGTCAATACCAAATACACATAAAATTTCAGAAAATGAGAGGTTCAATTTATGTTATATACCGTTAGTGAAATGGCAAAACGATTAGGTGTAGCCCCTTCCACATTGCGTTATTACGATAAAGAGGGGTTGCTTCCGTTTATAGAACGTTCCGATGGCGGCATACGAATGTTTAAAGGCACTGATTTTGAATGGCTTTCCATTATTGAATGTCTAAAAAAGACAGGTATGCCTATCAAAGAAATTAAAGTCTTTATAGACTGGTGCATAGAGGGAGATACAACAATTAGTAAACGAAAATAATTGATTGAAAAGCAGCGACAGGTTGTTCTATTTCAAATTCAACAGCTCAAAGAAACTCTTTCCATGCTGGACTACAGTAAAGATCCACCCGCCTAGCGGGTGGATCTTATTTTTCGGGCATAGCCCTATCTTCAGCAGCCACACATAAATGTGTCTT
>ENA-ORMN01002159-ORMN01002159.1-human-gut-metagenome-genome-assembly--contig:-NODE-2159-length-17648-cov-2.884158_pt1 | contig 17648 bp, 12 predicted proteins | sample MGYA00242102_ERZ508993 | MGnify/ENA primary metagenome ERZ508993 (study PRJEB26280, sample SAMEA2338770) | human gut metagenome | biome: human gut; feature: human-associated habitat; material: faeces... | reverse complement strand
CCCAGAGTCAGAACCGAACTGAAGGTGACCTGGGCGGCGCCCCCCATTTCATCCAGATGATATTGTACTGGTTGAAATCCTCCGCATAAAGGGCCTGGGCGTGCCAGCAGCTCTTCAGATTGTTGAGGCAGGTGGTCTGGCGCGCCTTTTCTCTCGCTTTATTCAACGCGGGCAGCAGCATGGACGCCAGAATCGCAATAATTGCTATTACTACGAGAAGTTCAATAAGTGTAAACCGCTTTTTCATTTCTTTCCCTCCTTGTATAGGTATCGCCCATCTTATTTTGCACTGGACCACCAGGTCTTGTTTCCAATCGCATCATAATAACGCTGAGTCGGGATGACATTGCCATCGCGAATTTCAAATACTTCCCAGATCACTCCCGGGCGATTGGTCGGTACAAAGAATGTATGCAGCAATCCCTTTTTCCCATACACACGCACGGTCGCATTGGAATTTGACATCTCGTAACTCTCTTCCTGATTTTGGCAACAATTGGTAAAATCTGCCACGTAGAATTTATACTGACCGCGTTTTAACTTGTAGATAGAAGTCGTTTCCGGTCCGTATCCATCGGTATCATCAACGTCAAGAGCCGCCGAATAATCACTGTTTGACATCTTATAATAGCAAATATGATAATCTTCTTCGGAGGATGCCGGCACAAAGAGATGTGAATCCAGATCCCGCGGGGTATCTCCCCAGGTAAGTACGACTCGGAGCTCATCTTTTCCCAATTTCGGTGTCGCATAAATATCAATATTATTCTCACTCACAGGCGACACAAAAATCGAAGAATACGTAATCATGTATTGGTTGCGGGTCATCTCAATCGTATACATTCCCGGCTGCAGATTTACCGTACACGAATAATCGATATGCTCCATCTCGTATACTGTTTCCCCATCAGTATTATTAGCTCCTTTGCGGATCTTAACATCTACATTTTCCAATTGTTCCATACCATAGCCATCCGAATCACGATTCAATGCATCGTAAAAAGATAAATAACAATCGTATTCATTTTCATTCTGCTGTGCCATCGAAATCGTCTCCTGATAGATTCCGATCTGGTCTGTGTCCGAATCGATATGGTACAATGTTTCCGGCATATAGGACTCTTTTTCAAAAGAAATTTCATAACTCATTTTGCGCGCCGGAACATAAATTTCATAATATCCTTCCTCGTTCGTGTTTCCCTGAAACACTTCCGAGCCGGAATCTGTCGACTGCAATTTTACCGATGCTTGATCCATCGCATCGCCATTCTGGTCATTTACATAACCGCGGATGGAACTGACACCTTCGGAACTTGTCACTTTATTCAATGTGTTGTAAGCGGCATTGAGTACCTGTATCTCTTTTTCATCAAATCGATTCTGGCGTTCTTTGCTGCATTTGGCATATTCTTTGATGCCCGCATGTCCACTAAGTGCCTTCTTCTCGGTATTTCCGTAGCAATAATTGTGCTCGCCGCTGTCATCTACCACACGCCAGTTTACCAGGGTATCTTTATGAAAAAGATATCGCTCGCCCTTTTTGCTAATCTGTGCATAGTCCGGAACATAATTGACATCCTTGTGCACAAATACAAAATTGACAGCACCTTTATCCGTAAAATAATACTCCGTGATTTCCAGAATCTTATCCATATGTTCGATGCTTACGATCTTATTGATCACATCCGTTTTCGGATTATGGTAAATCTCGTACTCCATCTGATTGCCGGTTTTTGCATTTTTAAACTGCTTCTTTTCAATCCGATAGGAATTGATTTTTCCATCCTTGTCACTTTCCTGTGAGACATCTTCCAATGTGTAAAACAATTTCCTATCCCATTTGTATTTTTTGCTCCGCTTGGCCGGCTGCTTATTTTGCGGGGTCAGATCGATATTATAATCATCTGCCGCCGTCGAAGCGACTGAGACAACGCCCTGATCCGAAGTCACATCTTCTTTGTGAGCGCCATTTAATCCCTGTACACGGTATACCAGATCATCCTGAGAAGACCGCGTCGCGACAGCACAATTTGTCGTAATCGAAGGATCGTCTTTGTCTGTCGCCGTAAGCACACTATTGACGCTGTAATCATTGATAACAACTCGGCCATTGCTCCCTACGATAACCTGATCGGAATTTGCCGACCATACTACATTGGCCGGATCAATTCCCTGACAGGTCAGGTATTTTGACATATCCGTTTCCTGATTGACTTCGATCTCATAGGATTGTGCCGTAAATTTCAATTCTCCCGGCACATTAACCTCCGGCGCCTCTGTCTCCTGCGCTTTGTCGTCCTTCGAAGAGTGCCGCCTGCTGCGGTTGTCCGAGGAAAATACAAATATTACCAATGCGATCATAATAATGACCACTACTCCACTGGAAACACAGGCCGCAATCACCGCGCCTTTGGATCGTTTTGGTGGAGTTTCCATACCGGACCGGCTTAAATTTCTAGCATTTGAAGCCGTTATTTTATTGTTTGTCATCGGTGCTCCGCAGTTTGCACAGAAAGAATATGCATCGTCCACGGCGGCACCACAATTTTTACAATAACGCATAATTCCTCTTTTCTACAGCAATCTGAACTGCTGATTTACACTTCCCAGGCAGAAGATCGTACCACGCTGAAGTGGCGTATACACCCCTTTTTGCAGACGAACTCCGTTCAGCAGATACACTCCATTTGTCGACAGATCTCTTACTTCATACATTCCATTGCTAAAGTTAAAGCGCACCGTGCAATGTGTTCGGCTGACGTGCGTATCCGGAATTACAAGATTTACTCCCTGCTGGGAACCCATAGAAAATTCTATGTTCTGCAGATTAAATACCTGTCCCGGATAACTTCCCTGGACGCACTGAATCGCCGGCATTCTCTGAGGATTTGCTCCCACGGATGAACCGCCGGAAAAAACATAAATTTTATTTTTACGATTGTCAATAACACCAACAAAGAACAGCACCGTGTACACGGTAATTGCAGCGCTGATAAGCAGGAATGCGATGCTTCCCAGCCAGAAACAGCTGCCGGCCCAGCCACTCAATCCTGATCTGTTATCATATAAATGATATTTTCGATCTCCCACTTCTACATAGGGCAGAAGGTACATAAACATCATAAGCAATAATAGCAATCCACTATATACAATACTTAAAATTGCAATAATTTTTCCGAGATTTATATTTGAGAAAAAATGAATGCTGCTACAAGTTACCACTCCTAATATAGTCAATATCTCTAATATAAATATTGCTATTACCAATCCCGGAACATCAGCTGAAAAATGATCCATTCTTCCAACTACAGTACAGTAATATGGAATTAACATAATCAGCTGCAGCACAATCTCCGCACCAAACAACATAATCGGTTTGAGTTTACGAAATACCATAGTCACTCCAAGTCCGATGGAAAACAACATCGTAAAGAGCCACAGCAAGCGAAAGCCATCCGTATATCTCGATAAAACTTCCTTATCCCCGGTCAAAATGGTTGCCAAAAATAACAGCAGCACCCCCAGACAAACACTACACCACAGCGAAAACTCCATTATACTTCCCGTCGTCTTATCGTAAACCAACGACGAAAAAATATTGTCAATTCTCGACCGTGTTCTCGCATACATTCCCAGTTGAACTCCCATTCCAGGCTGGCCATTCATCCCAGGTTGACCGCCCATTACAGGCTGGCCTCCGCCCATCGGATTCGGATTTACTCCAACTACTCTTTGTCCACAATTCGGGCACACTTGTGCGCCGTCTTGTAATTGTGTTCCACATGATGTACAAAATCTCATTTGCATCTCCTCCTTGCATGATATGTTTTTTCATCTTAATTGATAAACATTGTTTTCATTTGCTATATACAATTTGGTCATCGGTTTCAGATAATACTCCTGACCTGTTACCAGGCGCTCCCCGCTTTCCAAAAATGTTCCGTTTTTCGACTGATCCACGACACGGTACTGATTGATCGTTCCGACATAGGTAAAGCTGCAATGAACCCGGCTTACCTTTGCATCCGTAATGACATGCTGGCATCTTGTCGCGTCTCTTCCTACATAAACCGTTTTGTCCGAAAGCAATGTGATCATCGTTCCAATCTGCGCTCCACCGATACAGACAAGACCGCCCGCCGGCGCAGACGACATCGCCAGACTTCTTGTCACGGACATCGTGCTCACATCATTTTCATAAGTAAAATCACTCATACCGACTCCCCTTTCTTCTTCAATTCTTCTATCGTACTGACATACTTACGGCTGACCGGGATACATTCTCCATTTGACAACTCTATCTCTGTCTTGGAATAATTTTTTATGAACCGCTGATTCAATAAATAGCTTTGATGACAGCGTATAAAATGGCACTCTTTCAGCACTTCTGCCACATCGCTTATTTTTCCGTAAAAGGCGACTTCTTCTTTGCCCCGCTGATGAATCAAAACCTTTCTTCCCTCGCCGGAAAAATAGACCACGCGGTCCAAAAAAACCTGCTCTTTTCTACCATTTATCGTAATGTGCAGACATTCCGCATGTTTCGTTTTCTGCAGCATATAGCGATTGATCTCATCCGACAAACGCCCGCGGTCAATCGGTTTGAGCAGATAGGAAAATGCCTGAAATGTATAGCCGTCAAAGACATGTTCCTGTGATACGGTTACAAAGATAATATCCACATCCACCTGACACTCCCGAATGTATTTGGCTGTACTTAATCCATCCGTCTTCGGCATATTGATGTCCAAAAGAAGCAGATCGCAGTAAAAATCATCCGCTTCGATCGCCTCAATTACTTCCTTTCCGGAAGAATAATATGTATATTCCGCATCGTCGTATTTGAAAAGTTCATGCTGTACGATATCGTAAATCTGCTTCTGCATGCCTTTTTCATCATCACAAATTCCAATGTGAATCATCCCTCTGCCTCCCTTGTTACTTTAATAAAAATCCTTCCCTGCCGCCTGCGATCATAATTCGGCTTCCCGGCTTTAACTGATATGTCATCCCCGGCTGCAGTTCATTGATTTCATAATTCGATGGCGAACCCGGCGGAAGAATTTTTTCAAACCAGCCATTTCGCACATTCCAGACGACGATATATTCCTGATTTACAACATTGTAATATACCGTAAACTCTCTGTCATTTACCTGCGGATCCTCTACCACGATCTGGCACAGCTGAGGACTCCGGCCGACCGAAATCGCTGTATTTTCAAGGGCAATGTCTGCACCTGCATACATTCCTTTGATGCCTGTAATTCCCGGAACGTGCATCGGGCCATCCCAGACATTTATCGATCTCTTCTGCTTTGCGCCATTGCAAAATATCATCGCCACAGCAGCCGTCACAACCGTAAGAATACCGACGATAAATAACAGCCAAAAGCCGACAGAAACCATATTTTTGTAATAATACATTACAACCTTTCCGACAAATTTACCGACGATATCACCATACTTCGTATAATCATCCGGATTGAACAAATTCGATTCTCCGGTAAAGCTTGAAATCAGATCAGAAAAATCTTCCAATGCCCCATTAAATCCCTTGCTTACCGATGTTCCGATACTTCCCGGGACACTCCACATCGCCAGCGTGGCAAAATAAATCTCTATGCCGCCGTAAAATGCAATTCCCGGTGTCACGATAAATTTATTCCACTTCAGAATGTAACTGAGTACAAGCAATACGATCATCACGATGCACACCAAAAACATGATCAATGTGATAAGCCGCACCGGAAAAAGTGCCGAATTAACCGCATCATTCATTTTATCTTCAATTGATGACGCGACGGAATTGACGATAAACTGGGTCAATGAATCCGAATTTCCATCTTCATTCAACAGATCCAGCAGCTTATCCACGGAAAAATCCACTTTCAGATTTAGCAGATTCCAGCCGGAGACGGAAGAAAGATTGACTCCCCATACTTTTTCACTCTGTTGCAGCAGCTCGTCGTAGTCCATGCCATTTAACGAATTATCCAGTGCTTCCTCTAACTTATCCGTACTCAGGTTTTCGTCAAAAGAGTCCAATAACTGGTCTTTGTACTCGGAAGAACTGTCCTGCAAATCTTCCTTTATGCTCTGCACCACATCCTGCATCGTGTCTTTGGCTACATTTTTATTCAAAGAATAAAATGGAAAACACATGATAACCGGTAATGCCACCAGCGGTATGAGCAACATGATAAACTGCCACAATCGTAATCCTCGTTTTTTCATCTCTACTACCTCCTACTTTTCCTTTTTTAAAAGTTTCTGCATCTGTTTCTTTACGTCTTCTACCGAAGAAATCCTTTTTTCCGGCTCAATCTCCATACATTGCCGGATCAGTTTAAGCCATCCTTTTTTCAACTTTCCATCGAATTCTTTCGGTAGCTGCAGCTTTTCTTTTTTCTCCATGCACGTCAATGCATCTGCTGCTTTCTCGCCTGTGAGAAGATAAAACATCGTCGCTCCCACCGCATAAATGTCTGTCCAAGGACCGATTTTTTTTACCTTATATCCGGCTTTTGCATTGATAAACTGCTCCGGAGCCGCAAAATCTTTCTTTAATACTGCTACATTATACAGTGCATTTTTATCCATCTGATCCACTGCCGAACCAAAATCAATCAGTACAATCTCGCCATCTTTTCTGTGAATAATATTGGCCGGCGAGATATCACAGTGTAATACATGATACTGATGAAGATATTGCAGTCCGTCTAACATCGGCAGAATCAATTCACACATCCTCTTTGGCGTATAGGCGATATAACTCCTTGCACGATATTCGCGGCCGACACTTTCTCCCTCTTCGTACCGCATTACCATGTACGCAGTGTCGTTTTCTTCAAAAACATCGTACACCGTCGGCAGATTTTTCTGTGCATTCATGCGAACCGTCAGCAGAATTTCCTGCCAGAACATTCGATATCCCCCTCGGAAAGCCTCCAATGCCTGAGTGGAAGCAACCGAAACAAATTTGCCTTCCCGCACCGCATAACTTTCCGGAAAATACTCTTTTATCGCTACATTCCGCAGTAAAATACGGTCGATGCACAGATAGGTCACTCCAAAACCACCGATTCCCAGTGGGGCGACGATTTCATAACGGCGGTTCAATATCGAACCTGCCGGCAAAATCCGTTTTTCGAGTTCCGGCCGCAGAGAACTTGCGATCTTTTCGATGGCCTCCGGCTTCTGTTTGAGTGGTGTAAGCCATTTCTCTATGCCGCTTCCCATATCTTTTGAATCTCCACGGGAAAAAATGACAACATCTCTTCCTGCTGCCCGGTACATCCCATGAACGATGGGACATCCCGGCTCGGATTCGTGACATATCATGTTCCATGCAATCTCCCGGAGTTCGCTCCGCGAAGCCGAAACGGCGTACAGAATAAAACATTCTATATTTAATTTTTCATCCGCCGCCTTCCAGATCACTTGTTCCGGTTTTGCCAGAACCATCTGCGAAAGGGTATAACGACGGCCGATCTTTCCCCCTTTAATCCAGGGATTATCCGTTAATTCCGCTGTTACCATCTGTATGCTCTCCGTGTTCTGCTATGTATTTTTGTGCTACGTCGATCGCATTTCCCACCGGTTTTTGCTTGTGACCAAATGCTCCCGGCACACCTGCATTTTGCTGCCCTTCCGGCGTTTTTTGTGTTGCCTGCATTTTCTGTGCTTCCGGTTTTTTCTGCTCTCCCGGCAACGCCTCGCCATACAATGCCTGATAAAATTCTGCCATAGTCTGGAAACGATCTTTTTTGTCAATGCTCAACGCCTTCTTTATCGCCAGATCCTGCTCTTCGGTGACAGGCACCCCGATCACCTGAAGCAATTCAACCTGATCGTTTGTCTGCCGCTCGATCGACCGCTGAATCTTAATCCCACTGAGCAGATAGTAAATGGTCGCCGCCAAACTGTAAATGTCTGTCCACGGTCCCAGTTCACCATTACGGTCGTACTGCTCGACCGGCGCATATCCATGTTTCAACAAAACAGATTTATCTTCACTCGTGTGATAATCGCGCGCCGCTCCAAAATCAATGACTTTTGCCTTGTACCGGTTATCAATCATAATATTGTCCGGGCTGATATCTCTATGAATGATTCCGCTTTTGTGAACCGTATTCATCGCACTAAACACATCCCGCAACACCGAAAACAGCAGCTCCGGTTTCAATTTCCCGCCTGAATTTCGCGCATACTGCTTCAATGTAATTCCCTGCAGATATTCCATCACAATGTAGGCCGTCCGATTTCCGTAAAAGAAATCTCTTACCGACACAATTCCCGGCATCGTGTAAAACTTAGCCAGATTTTCCGCTTCCTTTATGTATGTTTTCAAACCGCCCATGTAAGCTGTCATTGACTTGTCTTTGTGTTCTGTATATACATCCACACTATACTGTGTATATCCATAGGAATGCGAGCCCGTATGATTTTCCGGCCGGAATGCGACTCCTTTCGGAAAATATTCTTTGATACAAACTTTGGTACAGAGGAATAAATTCCATCCGATATAGGTGATTCCAAAACCACCTACACCGATCACTTTTCCGACCAAATATTTTCCATTTAATATCTCCATCGGCGGAAGACTGTTTGCCGGCTTTTGATATTTGGGCAGCCAAAATCCACAATGCGGACACGGCTTCGACGGGTCTGCCAATTCCGTCATGCAGCCCATACAAAGTTTATTAGGATCTATAAACTTTTTCGCCATGTTATTCACCACTTTCTCTAGTTTATTGTAGCAAAACTCGCCGAACTGCTTCTTTTGCTACCTGAACCATTTATCGCTGAAAACTGATCATTATCCGTGTTGCTGTTGCTTCTTGAACTACTATTTGATGATGGTCTCGATGTCACTACCGGTTTTTGCGTTGGTTTAGGCGTTGGCTTTGGACCGATGCTGGTGTAAAGTACTACCTCATCACCTTTATTTTCAATCGTGTTCACCTTTTCGCCGGCCGAAATCGATTGATCGCAGACTTTTCCTTTTTTCACTTTGTTATAGTCCGAATCTTTTTCCACGCTGACTTCTAACGTAAGTCCGGCATCCTGCAGTTTCTTCTTTGCCTCTTTTACCGACAAATTTTTGAGGTTCGGCATCTTTACATCGTAATCACTTTTTTTGCCAAGTGAATAAGCTGCCGTGATTGCCGGCATCGATGCATCGCCAATCGTATAATCTTCGCCTGCTGCCATCGACTGCAAGACCATCTGATCCTTCGGAACTTCTTCTGAAAAAGTATCTTCCAGCGTAACAGGAACTCCTTTGCTTTCGAAGAAATTTTTCACATCATCTCGTGACATTGTCGATAAATCCGGCATCGTGAATGTGCTGTCGCCACCACTTACCGTTAAGTTCACGACATCTTCTTCCTGTACAATAACACCTGCCCGTATATTCTGCGATATAACTTTTCCTTTTTCCGTGTCCGGATTATACTCATAGGTAAGTTTTTCATTAAATGGAATGCCTGCTTCCTGAAGGCTTGCAATCGCCTCTTCGCTCGACTTCCCTACACAGTCTGGCATAAAACTAGTAGATGTCTCTCCAACCTCGACACTGTCTTTATTTGTCAATACTCTGCTGGCAGCAAATACGCCACCTGCAATGATCAAAAGTACGCCAAATAGAATCAATCCTTTGACCGGAGCCGACAGTTTTGTAAACTTGCTTTCCTTCTTTTCAATCATGAGCTGATACGGAAGAATCCAATCCGGTTCGTATTTGGGTTCAAATCCAATGCCATCAAGCGCCTCCATGAAATCGCTTGCATTTTGCAAACGATGTTCCGGATAAATGTTTAAGCAGACCATAATCGCCATCTCTGCCTGCTCCGGAATCGACACACCGAGGGTAGATGGCGGCACAAGGGTATCTTCATTGACACGTTCATTTGCCGGAGCCGGTTTCTTGCCTGTCAGCATACGATAAAACAAGGCTGCAACTGCATACAGATCGGTATATGGTCCCTGCTTGGCAGTCTTTGAATACTGCTCAATCGGTGCATAGCCGACTTTCAAAACGATATCCGACCGCGTATTGATCAAATCGGAAGTGTGTTTCGCTGCTCCGAAATCAATCAATTTAATTACACCTTCGTTTGTGATAAATACGTTGTCCGGTGCGATATCACGATGCAGGATTCCCTGACGATGTACATCACGGAGTGTATGTAACACAGTCAAAATTACCTGACGGCACCACTCGTACTCCCGTGTACCACCGCTCTTTTTCAAGATATTTTTTACATCCATTCCTTCGAGATATTCCATGACGATGTAACCGGTTCCATTTGCCTCAAAATAACTGTAAATAGAAACCACACCTTTAACAGTGTCCTGCAGAGACGCGAGACTTCGCGCCTCCTGCAAGAATGACTGCAATCCCGCCCGGAATCGGTTCTTCATCCCCTCATCCGTTACGGTTACCGTCACGCCGTCCTGATTTCTTTCCGTGATCTGTCTTGGATAAAATTCTTTAATCGCTACTTTTCGCTGCAATACCTGATCCCATCCGATATAAGTGATACCGAAACCACCAAAACCAATCGAATAACCAATCAGGAATTTGCCCTTTAATACGGTCCCCGGAGGAAGCATTTCCGATGCGTTCTCCTGCCGTACTTTCAGTGGTTTTCCACACGCCGGGCAAGTATGTACTTTTTCATCTTCTATTTGATGCATGCAATGATAACATAATCGCATATTGTTTTCCTCCTTGGGGGTGGGTGTTATTAGTTAAGTGTGCCAAAATCTGTCTTTTCTTTTGTACTATCTCGCTTTGGTTTAGATGCTGGCGAAGCAGCCTGTGGCGCTTCTGTTGGCTTTGGTGCCTCTGTTACAACCGCCTTTTGTACTTGAATCGTAAATTCCAAGTTCGCATCATTGGAACTAAATACTTTCACTACATTTTCATTCTGTTTGATTGTAACCCCTGTTACGGGTGCTGTCTTATCTTCACATCGAATCGTAATATTTTTGTTACCCATAATTTCACGAATCTTTGTGGAAACCTCATTTCCTGTTTTACCAATCATCGAAGACAAGTTTCCATTTTCATGGATTACCTTAAACAAAACACCACTGTAACTGGAAGCATCAAACTTACCACTATTCTGTGTCTGACGGGTAACCACGCCCGGTACATAATTACCACCAGTTTCAAATGTATAATAACTATCATCTACAAAGCTTGCTCCGTCTACACTCTGCGCCTTTTTGGTAAGTTTTCGTTTTCCGTTTTTATCCTTTTTGTACATGTTCATCGTAACTTTGGAAATCGGACGACCCACCTGATTTCCAATCTCTTTCGTATAGAAGAAATCACATGCATAATAAAGGATTTTATCTATTTGGGCTATCTCTATAACCTGCTTCTGCTTATTTGTGTCCTTCATATCCGTAAGTTCACTGCCATCTTTCATCCGAATCTTTGCCAGACTTCCGTAAGGTTTTCCCTGTGCCTGTGCTTCATCCGTAATCTCTTCTCCTTTGTCAGAAATCTTCATTGCATCAAGAAGAGCTCTGGCATCTTTATATTCATTAATATCTGAATAATGAATACGGGTATTATCTCCAAGGACATATTTGACATTAATTCCTTTTGACAATTTTTCGCGTTCCTCTACACTTTGAGATGCAATCTTTCCTACATAATCCTGGGTAAAGATAAAGTCTACGTCATTGCTTTTTTGAAGAGAAAGATCCAAACCTTTATAAGATTCTTCCTTTGCAAAAATCTCTTCTGCTTCTTCCGGTGTTTTTCCAATAATATTCTTCATATATGGCAATACCTTTCCACCTTGTCCCATCTCGCTCTGCTGTTGCTCCTTTTGGGACTGTGTACGGAAAACAACGACACCGCCTGCCACTACAACACACAAAAGACCGGCTACCAGTACTTTTGCCCACACTGGGAATTTTCCTGTCTCGCGACGTTTTTGTTTTACCTGAATACGCTTTACTTCTGCACTATTCAATTCGCGTAAGAACACTTCTGCGGATGGTGTACGGTCTTTTTGATAAATGTTTAACGCATTCATCATCGCATTTTCCACATTTTGAGGAATCGAAATTCCTAATTTGGATGGCTCCTTTAATTCATCTAAAAGCGCACGGTCTACAGACTCAAGCGGAACTGTTCCCGTAACCATGTAATACATTACTGCCCCTAAGGCATAAACATCTGTCCACGGTCCACGTACTCCCTGACTGCGATACTGCTCTTCCGGTGCAAAACCCTGTTTCAAAATAATTGCAAGACTGGATGAGTTTGCCGTCGTAACATAACGGGTGGAACCAAAGTCAAGAAGTTTCACTTCTCCTTCCTTGGTAAGCATAATGGTATCCGGAGAAATGTCACAATGAATAATATCCATCGGATGAACCAGACTTAATCCCTCCAAAATCTGGGAGACAAAGTCTTTTGCTTCCTGCCAGCTAAATTTCCCTTTGCTCTCCATCAGTTCTTTCAAAGTCTGTCCTTCGACATACTCTGAAATCACATAACCGGTATCATTTTCCGCCACACAATCATACACTTTCGCAATACCTTTTGGGTTTTCCAAATGCTGGATGCGGTTTGCCTCATTTAAAAAGGTTGTCAGTCCCTGATTAAATAATTCCAACGCGTCTCCCGAATAAATCGTCACTTCTTTTTCTCCTGCGGAACGTGTCGAAAATTCACTCGGAAGATACTCTTTAATCATCACTTTCTGATTTTTCTCCGCATCCATACCGATATAAGTAACCGTATATCCTCCGTATTTTACTACTTTTCCGAGGATATATTTTCCTCCAACGATCGTACCCGGAGTAAGATAATAGGATTCTTGTGTAAATGTCGCTTCGTTAAATCCACAATGTGGACATGTAGTAACAGAATCTTCCATCTGTTCCATACATCCTAAACATAATTTCATCGGTTTTCCTCCTAACCTTTAATTTTAACTACTTTTGAGTATGGAGATTTTTGTTTTCCATATTTCGCATATATTCTAATAAACCAAGAACTTCCTTGCTTTACTAAAAATTTGCTTTTTGGAGATACCTTATAGCCTTTTTTCGCTTTCTTTGAATATTCAAATACAACTTTATCGGCACCTTTTACATTAAACACTTTAAATGTAAATGTTCGATATTTACCCTCAATATAAGTTTTCAATGCACCAGGTTTTTTCTTCAAAACCGGTTTTGGATATGCTGTCGTTACTGTAATACTTATGCTCTGTCCATCTTTTGTAACCAATGTAACTTTTGCATTTTTACAGTATTTTTTCATCTTAATTGTTCCTTTTTTTACATTTACCGTTAATGCTTTCTTCGCACTCTTTGGTACCTTAATTTCACTTAAAGATACATTCTTTCCAAGGATATCTTTTATCTTTTTCGTCTTTTTAATAGTGATTGAAACTTTCTCTTTATAACCTGTTACTTTCCATGAACCGGCCTCTTTTTTCGTCTCTTTTGTCACTTTATTATAGATATCACAAGTGTAAATTACAGTTCCTTTTTTCTTTAATTTAACCGTGTATTTATCGCTGTTTCCATCGACCTTTTTACCATCACAATACCACTGGTATTCAAGGTTAGCTTTGTCTGCATTTTCTACTGCAATCTGCAATTCTACCTCTTTGCCGACTGGTACAAAATACTCTCCCTCTGCGTCTACCGGCGACTGTAAAATTTTCATATCCGGAGCAGCCGTTGGTGCTGGTGTAGGAGCAAGGGTAGGAGTTACACTTGGACTTGCAGTTGGCTGTTCTGTAGGTGGAGTCGTAGGTGGGGTCGTTGGCTCATCACTTGGTCCGGGTGTTGGCTCTCCACTTGGTCCAGGGGACGGTTCTCCACTTGGTCCAGGAGATGGTTTCCCACTTGGTCCAGGGGATGGCATACTATTTTTTGTTATCTTCCACGTTATACTCTTTTTCCCCTTGTAATTCCCGTTTCCTTCAATAATAATTGTATATTCGCCACATTCAGTAGCCGAAAGTACACTTTTTTCATCAATTCTATAATCGTTATCTTTTGTTAATTCCTTTCCATTAACAATGACTTTAGTAATACTTTGAGCAATTTCCTCTCCTGTTTCTTCGATATCTCCCGGCGTTAATTCAATCGTTGCGCTCTCAATGTTTGCTTTTTCAATATACACCTTAGCACTTCCATAAACAGGTGTATATCCGGATTTCTCTACTCTATAATAAATTGTATAATCTCCTGCATCTTTAAATTTGGGAACGTCGGTTGAAAATTTATCCGTTTCATTCTGTCTGTAGCTTATGCTCGCTCCATCCGGAATAGAATGTGTTATTGTATGTTCTTCTCCATCATAAGTTGTGTTTATATCTGCAACTTCGATACCTGACATATTATTTTTTGAAACGTTAAATGAAACTGGTCCTAAAATAGTTTCTTCATAATTTTTCGTCTCATTTAAAACTGCATACATATAATATGTTCCTGGTTCAAGAGTTTCCTTATCAATGTTTTGCCATTCAAATGCGTTATCACGACTCCAGGCTCCCCCCTTCATATTGTAATAATATTTAACGGAAGCCTTTTCTTTCACCCCACTAACCGTTGGGTTACTTGGCGTTTCTCCAAACGTGTAGTTCGTCATACTCACTGATGCTATTTGCTTTATTTTATTAATTTGAAATCCCGTTGAAGCAGTTATATTCTCTTTACAGATTTTTGCTTCATACTTACCTGCATCTTTAGGTACATCCGATAGTGCCGTACCCTCTTGATAATATGTAATTTCCAAGTTCTCATCTGGAAACTCACCAGAATAATTCACCGTAGCTCCTATATATTTTTCTCCCGTATAATCCGCATCTTTTGCTACTATCTGTGCCTCACTTGTCGCTGTCTCGCATGTAGCTGTTTCACAAGATGCCACAATTGTATCTGCATTATTCTCCTTTATACTATACTTCCAATTGTGAGTATGTCCTTCTGTTCCCTCTGCCCTAACTTCCATTCCACTAAAATTGGCAAACACCAGTGCCAATACCAGCACCAGCGATAACAATTTTCTTCTTTTTATCTTCATAATTTTTCATCCTTTCTTTCCATTTATTGTCATTATCTATGATCTTTCTTTAAACTTCGGAGTACCACGATACTGATAATTCCACAAAGAACTGCAACCAATATCAGCACCTCCCATGTATGGGCGAGGTGGGTCGTCGTACGCACGTAATAGTCTTCCACTTCGTGGACTCCGCCCGGCGACAGACGACTTGTCAGTTTATTGAGATTGGTAATATTTCCGAGACATTCCATCGCCCAGCGGCTGACGGTAATCTTGGAAACGTGTTCCGCCATTCCATCCAGTGTAAAAAGTACACCGGAAAATAAGAGCTGGATAATCAGTACAAATGGTGCCACAGCCATCGCGCGGTCGCCGTTTTTCATAAGCGACGAAACGATCAGACCCATGGACGCCGAAGCAAATATCGTCAGGATCATGGTAATCCATATTTCCATACCCGGTTTTGCAAAATATAATCCGGCTTCTGCCGAATGTTTCATCAGCCGCAGGAAAATGGCTACCAACAAAGTCGCCTGCAAAAAGCAGATCACACCCTGCACTACGTATTTCGATACGATATATCCCCACAATCTGAGATTTCCCATGTATTCCCTTTTGAGGATCGGGCGTTCCTTACACACTTCCTGAATCGTATTAAACAATCCGATCCAGATGCCTGAACACGATAGGGCAAACATGATTGACCGCGTATCTTCATACGTGATAAATGTATCATCCACCGCAACCACTGCCAGAAGAAAAGCGATGGCGATCGGTTGGATAAATAACAGCAAAAGCCGCTGCTTGTCATTCCAAATCAGTTCAAAATACCTCGCGATCAGCACAAGACATTGTTTGAACAAAGAAACCTGTTTTCCTTTCTTTTCCAGTCCTGCATTTGGATGCGGAGCCTGAGAAGGTGGATTATTCTGCTTTTCCATATAGTAATTCTGCAGGAAATATCCGTTCCAGTTGTCGACATTTCCGGCGAGTTCATTGTAAACTTCTACCAGTGACTTTTTGCCGAAATAATTCGTGATCTCGGATGGCGGTCCGCAGTAACAGATTTTTCCGCCCGGTCCCATGAAAATCACTTTGTCACACAGATCAATGCTCTGAATCGTGTGCGTTACCATGATAATCGTCTTTCCTTCACTCTTGGAAAGTTTTGCCAGTGTGTGCATCAAACTCTGCTCGGTGTCCGGATCCAGTCCGGATGTCGGTTCATCCAGGAAAAACAATCCCGGATCGGCGAGCATTTCTACCGCGATGCTGGCTCTCTTTTTCTGTCCACCCGATAATTTACGGATATATGTTTTTGCGTGCTGAACCAGATCTACCATTTCCAGCACTTTATGGATACGTGCCCGGATCTCTGCTTTGGAAGTGTCCGAAGGCATCTTCATTTTCGCAGTGTAATACAACATCCTCTGCAGGGTAAGATTTTCATAAATGATATCCTGCTGTGGTACAAATCCGATCATGTTCTTCAACGTATTAAAGTTGCGGCGCAGATCGATGCCATTGCAGTACACCCTACCGGAAATGTCGGAATCAAATCCGCTCATTGCGTTCATAACTGTCGTCTTTCCGGCACCGGAACCTCCGATGATAGCGACAAATTCATTGTTGCCGATCTCACAGGAGACATTGTTTAAAATTCGTTTGCGGCTGCTGCCGTGTCCGACAGTCTTGCATATATTTTCCAGTGTCAGAGAAACTCCGCTGAGCGTCGTCTGATACATCAGTTTTCCATTGTTCAAAAGGAACAGAGAACCGGCGATCTGTATCATATCTTTTTCATGAATTTCCTGCTGCCCGCGAATCCGCACGCCATTGACATAGACGCCGTTCATACTGTTGTAATCGACCAGCATATAATGGTTTTCTCGGCGGTAGATCCCAGCGTGATGTCTGGAAAAGTTCGGCGGCTTCATTACGATCGTATTGTCTGAAGCACGTCCGATCGTCGATAATCCCTCATCAAGCGGCATACACTGCCACGCCCCCTGCGTCTCAGAATTGGTAAATATTACCACTGCCGAATGATCGGAATTTTTCTTTTGGGAATCGATTCGGAAAATCCAGTCGCTCCGCGTCTTTTTGTAATACTTGTTCGGTTTCATCCTCACATATTGGATTCCATCGAAAAAGTAAGTTCCGTTGGAACTTTCGAGATCTGCTACATAGATGTCGCCATTTTGTATTTTAATCTTGCCGTGCGAACCGGATACCGTGCCGATTGGAATAACGATATCATTTTGTGCCTCATTGCGCCCAAAATAAATCCGGTCTTTTCCAAACTGATTCAGATCGTACTCCCGGAATTGGTTCCCCGCGAGCACGATCACTTTACTGGCACGACGCAGATCCGTCGGCATTTCCTGGTATATCGTAGGTTGTATCTGATCCATTTTTATCACCCTTAACTCTTACTGTGTTTCCTGCTGACTGCTGCAGTTTTGACAGTATGCTTTGACAGCTTCCTGCGTCTTCACTCCCTGGAAGGAATTTTCCAGTTGAATACCGAAACTGCGTAACGCCTTCTGTCCTCTTCCCACGATGAAGCATGGTTCTTTATTCAATACCATGT
>ENA-ORMN01002151-ORMN01002151.1-human-gut-metagenome-genome-assembly--contig:-NODE-2151-length-17710-cov-4.036024_pt1 | contig 17710 bp, 18 predicted proteins | sample MGYA00242102_ERZ508993 | MGnify/ENA primary metagenome ERZ508993 (study PRJEB26280, sample SAMEA2338770) | human gut metagenome | biome: human gut; feature: human-associated habitat; material: faeces... | reverse complement strand
GGGAAAACTTTTCTCCAGAAAAGTTTTCCCCGCTCCTACTTTCTATCTCCTCTTTTTCTTGTTCTGATATACTTTTCTCGTCCCACCGGACTGCGGGCGGACCAGGCAGTCGGGCGAGTTGCCGATCAGATCCTCACGGTGCAGGCGCACGAGGGCTTCCCGCACCAATGCGGCATTCTGCGGGCGATTGTACTGGAGCAGGGCACGCTGAAGCTGTTTTTCGTGATAATCGGTTGCCACGTAGACCGGCTTTCCCGTCAGGGGATTGATGCCGGTATAAAACATGACGGTAGAGGCGGTACCGGGTGTCGGATAATAGTCCTGCACCTGTTCAGGTGCATAGTGATCCCGCTTGAGACACAGGGCAAGCGCTAAGGCGTCTTTCAGCGTGGAGCCGGGGTGGCTGGACATCAGATAGGGAACCAGATACTGCTCCTTTCCGATCTCCTTGGTTATGCTGAAAAACTTCTCACGGAAGTGCTCGTATACCGCAAAATCCGGCTTTCCCATGCACCGCAGGACCGGAGAAGAGCAATGCTCGGGCGCCACCTTCAGCTGCCCGCTGACGTTGTCTCGCACCAGCTTTACAAAAAAGCTGTCGTCGGGATCCAGCATCAGATAATCAAACCGGATACCCGAGCGGATAAAGACCTTTTTGACCTTCGGTAGCTTTTCGATCTCTTCGATCAGGTGCATATATTCGCTGTGATCCACCTCAAGATTTTTGCAGGGCGTGGGCGCCAGACATTTTCTTTCGGTGCAGACGCCGTGCTCCAGTTGCCGATGACACGCCGGGTAGCGGAAGTTTGCGGTGGGACCGCCGACGTCGTGTATGTAGCCCTTGAAATCCGGCAGTTGAGTAATCTTCCGTGCTTCCTCCACAACGCTTTCCACACTGCGGGAGCGCACCGTCCGTCCCTGGTGAAAGGCGAGGGCGCAGAAATTGCAGGCGCCGAAGCACCCACGGTTGTGCGTGACGGAAAAACGGACCTCCTCGATTGCCGGAACCCCGCCCAGCTTTTCATAGGAGGGGTGATAGGTGCGCATATAGGGGAGAGAATACACGTGGTCCAGCTCCTCCCGCTCCAGCGGCGGCATCGGGGGCGTCTGCACCAACAGTTTGTTGTCGTAGCGCTCGGTGATCGCTTTGCCGCTGATGGCGTCCTGATTCTTGTACTGGATTCCAAACGCCTGCGCATACAGCTTTTTGTCGGTTTTCAGCTGATTGTAATCAAATTCGGCGGCAACCTCAAAATGGATCTTGTCGTCGGGAGAGCAGAGATACACACAGCCCCGCACGTCCCGGATCTTTTTGACGGGCACGCCACGGTCGAGAAGCGCCGCAATGCGCAACAGAATGTTTTCTCCCATTCCATAGGTCAGAATGTCCGCACGGGAATCCACCAGAATAGAGCGCCGCACGCTGTCCGACCAGTAATCGTAGTGTGCAAACCGGCGCAGGGACGCCTCCAGACCGCCGATAATCAGCGGAATATCGCCGTATGCTTCCCGGATGCGGTTGCAGTAGACGATCGTGGCACGGTCGGGGCGCAGTCCGGGCTTGCCGCCGGGGGAATAATAGTCGTAGGTGCGTTTCTTTTTGGCGGCGGTGTAGTGCGCCACCATGGAGTCGATGTTGCCGGCGGTTACCAGAAAACCGAGTCGGGGACGACCGAATTCCCGGAAAGCGTCACAGCTTTTGTAATCGGGCTGAGAGAGAATGGCGACCCGGAAGCCGGCGTCCTCCAGTACACGGGATATAATGGATACACCAAACGAGGGGTGGTCCACGTAAGCGTCGCCGGTAACGTAAACAAAATCAGGGCGATCCCAGCCAAGCTCGTTCATCTCTTGGCGGGAGATCGGCAAAAATTGATGGGGCATTTCGGTATCCTTTCCAAGTTCTTTCCTACAGTATACCATAAAACGCCGTTTTTCGCAAGGGAAAAGCATCATTTTCCACCCGTTCCTGACAATAAAACCCGTAACCACCGGCATTTTGCCGGTGGTTACGGGTTCAGGATTTCCGACCTTTTTTCCGGATTCCGAAGAATTTCCGGAGAACGGGGGCTAAAAAAGCAGGGGAATGGACCAATACGATCTTCATGGCAAATCTCCTTTTTCAACGGTGTTTTCCAAGCAACAGGACGCCGGCGGCAATGACCACACCCGCTTCCACAAAGGCAAGAAAATAGCCCGGGAGCAGGAAGGAAAGAAGAATCCCCGCCCCAAAGCAGGCAGTGGCAATCCCGACGACCTTTCGCAGACAAATCTGACACATGGCTTTGACCTCCCTTACGGTTTCATGACCAGTATATGCAGGCGTTTTGCAATATGTGAAGTTCCCGGAAAAATAAGGGACGTCCGGCGAAATGCCGGCGCAAACCGGAAATATCCGCCGTCCGGAGCTCATATAATAGTTTCGACGGGAAATCCGTCGGAAAAGACAGAGGAGGAGGGCTTTCCCAATTATGAGTTCCATGTGCGGAATTATCGACTTTGAAAAGTCGGGCGTAGACTTTTCCACCCTGCGGGAAATGGGGCGTGCCATGATCCTGCGGGGGCAGGATCAGAGCGGAGCTTATCTCAACGGCGGAATCGGGCTGTACCATAACCGGTGTATCATCGGGGAACCCGAGCGGGCAAGAGAGCCGTATACGGTCAGCCGGAACGGCAAAAATTATACCGTCTGCTTTGACGGAGAACTGAAAAACTGCCGGGGGCAGAACGGAGATTTTGACCTTCTGGACTTTGAGAGTGCGGCGCAGGCGGTGGCGGAATCCTACCTTACCCTTGGCGCCGATCTTTTTTCCTGCCTCTCGGGGGATTATGCGTTTGCTCTGTGCGACGAGTACCGTGGGGAGGTTCTGCTGGCGAGGGACCCGGGCGGGAAAAAGCCGCTGTATTATACCTTTGAGGAGGGAGTATTGCGCTTTGCCTCCGAGATCAAGGGAATGTTGCGTGCCCATGAGGACCTGCCCGCCATCAGCACGCAAAAGCTGACGACCCACCTGCTGTCCCCGGTCGGAAGCTGTACGGCAAAGGATTTTTATCCCGGCATCCGGGAGGTGGCGCCGGGGGAATGTGTGGTCTTTTCCCGGGTGGGAATGACCGGTTTCCGCATCGTTCCGCCGACGTATGAGGAAGCGCAGGAGGAGGGGGTGGAGCCGGTTCTGCTCCGCTTGCAGGAGGCGGACGATCTGGCGCAGGAGCTGAACGAGATCCTGATCGCCTTTGACTATCCGCAGTTTGACGCATGGATGCCGGGGCTTCTGGCAGAGCTTCGTGCGTGCCGTGCAAGACAAAAGCGCACTCTCCTTTTTGAGGACAGTACGCTGTGTCAGAGTATTTCCTATGCCCGGGAACGTGCCGACCGGCTGGGAATGTTTTACGGCGTTTGCGCCGAGGGGGTGGCGCCGGCAGAGCATGAAAGCCCGGAAAAGCGCTTCCGGGGGCTGGAGCAACGGTTGTGGGAGCTGACCGAGTCGTGCGACCGGAAGGAGCTGAGGCGTCTTTACGGCGACGGGATCCTTGCCGTGGTCAAGCGGGAAAAAAGCACGGTAAAGCGCATCCGGATGCTGGGGATTCTGTGCCAGACGCTCATGTGGCTGGAACGCTATCCACTGCTTCTGACGACCCCTGCCAATGAGGCGGGATGATCAGTCGGTGCTCTCTATCACGTAAACGTCGCCCCGGCGCACCGAGATCAGAGCGCAGTTTCCGCACAGCTCGTTGGAGACCGCATACTGATAACAGCGTTCCAGCGTGGCGTTTTTCAGCGGATATTTGCATCCCTCAATGCTGACGCCACGGACCCGCTCACTGACCGCAATCAGCGAAAGGTAGCGAAAATGGCTTTTGGGAATCAGCGTGCTGGTGGAGGAAAGAAAACGGGCACGGTTGTGACCGTCGGTGATGAGGGCGTGCACCTTTTTCAGAGAAAGATCTTCCAGAATGGCAAGCGAGGAAAGCGTGTGATCCAGTCTTCCCGAAAGTCCGCCGATAATCACGATGTCGTCCGCACCCCGCTCAAGAGCGGTCTGCACGGCAAGCTGGGTGTCGGTGAAATCCTTTTCGGCGGGAACCGTCAGGATTTCCAGTTGCTTGTCCGGGGGCGGCGTGCCGAGGGAATCGAAATCGCCCAGAAGGATATCGATCTTTACGCCGAGCTTCAGGGCGTTCTGGTAACCGACGTCCGCCGCAATGCAAAGGTCGCCGCCTTTCGGGGATTCGGTGATCCCCTCCGGGTAGATTGTGCCGCCTGTATAAATAAATGCTTTCATATGTAATGCTCTCCTATTTTTTTTCGGGGGTTTTGGTCAGTCCCATTTTTTCTTGTGCCGGAGCGTTTCGTAAAGCTCGACATAGCTTGCGTGGCGGGAGGGGGCGATCTTACCTTCCTTTACCGCCTGCAAAACGGCGCAGCCGTCCTCCTTGGTATGGGAACACTTGGTGTACCGGCATTCTCCGAGGTAGGGGCGGAATTCCCGCATGGTCTCGGGCAGCGCTTCCTTGTCGAAAAAGTCGAAGCGCTCGAAATCCAGCAGGGAAAAGCCGGGCGTGTCGGCTATGTATCCGCAGTCGGGCGTGTCGCCGAGCGGGAACAGCTCCACCTGCCGTGTGGTGTGCCGTCCACGTTCGGTCTTTCGGCTGATTTCAAAGGTGCTCAGCGAAAGTCCGGGGAACAGGCGGTTCAGCAGGGTGGATTTTCCGATGCCGGAGGCGCCGGCAAATGCGGCGATCTTATGTGAAAGCTCCTCTGCCACAAAGCGTTCCAGCGGGGCGATCCCGGTGTCCACCTTTGCGCTGACCTCAAAGGTCCGGAAGCCGGCGTTTTGATAAAGATTTGCCAGCGTGTCCGCCATTTCCGGATTCAGCTCGGATTTCGTCACCACGATCAGCGGCTCAATGCGGTTGTATTCGGCGATCGCAATCAGCTTGTCCACCGTGGAAAGAATAGGCGTGGGGGCGGCTGATGCAAAGGTGACGAAAAGAAAATCCAGATTGGCAAGCGGGGGGCGGATCAGTGAATTCTGCCGGGGACAGATCCGGTGGATGACAGGTTCCTGCTCCTCGCCCTCGCACAGTACCTCCACCCGGTCACCCGGAAGCGGCGTTTCCCGGTTGTGGCGGAAAGCGCCCCGTGCACGGCAACGGATGACAGGCTCTTTTTCACTTTCCGGCGTCAGAAGACGGACGCTGTAAAGCCCGCCTACGCCCTTGAGAATGATACCTTTTTTCAGATTTTCCATGTGGTTCCTTTCTGTGGTGGTGGAGTGGCGGGGAAAACTTTTCTGAAGAAAAGTTTTCCCCGGACCCCTTTCAAAAGACTTGAAACAAGGGTCAGAGAATATGCTGACACGGGGTTTTACCGTTGCGGAGGTTGGCAAACGATGAAGCAAAATTTTCCGGCTATGCGCTGACGTAGAGATCGACTGTGAGGAGGGAAGAGGTGATGCGGACGCCGGCGGGCGGCGTCTGGGAGATCACGGTTCCCGAGGGGGCGGCGGAGGGCACCAGAATGACGTTGCCCACCAGAAGCCCCACGCCACGGAGTGCTTCGGTCGCTTCGGCAAGCGAAAGCCCGTACAGCGAGGGAACGGTTCTTTCCGCCGTGACCTCTCCGGCGCTGACGGTAAAGGAGACGGAAGAGCCGAGGGGAATCTGCGTGCCGGCGGGAGTTGCCTGTGCAATTACGCTTCCGGCGGGCAGAGTGGAATTCCGGTAGGTGATCTCACCCGGGACAAGCCCTGCCGCTTCCAGCAGGGACACTGCCTGCATTTCGGTCAGTTCCAGAAGATTGGGAACGGCGGCGGTCAGGGTCAGCGTGCCAAGGCTGACGGTCAGCGTTACCTCACCGCTGCCGCAAAAGACCGCACCCGCCACAGGCTCCTGCAAAAGAATATGCCCGGCGTCCACCGTGTCGGAGTATTCTTCGGCAATGCGCACGGTAAGCCCGTGCCGGCGAAGCTCCAGCTCGGCGTCCCGGAGCGACATTCCGCCAAGCTCCGGCAACTGATAGCGTTCGGCTTCCCGGCTGACCGTCAGGGTCAGCGTGCAGTGGCGGTCGTGCCGGTAGATCTTGCGGGTCACGCCCGCTTTCGGGGACTGGGATATCACAACACCCGGCGAGACGTCGGGATTGTATTCATAGTGAATGATATAGGAAAAAGGCTCGTCCGGCTCAGTCGCAAGAGGGCGACCGGTAAGATCCGGTACCGTGACCGTGTCGTAGGGGGCGCCGTAGCGCAGAAACAGCCCCGCCAGCACGGCGGCGGCAGAGAGCAGGGCGACCAGCACGGCGGCGCAGAGCGCCCCGCTGTAAAGATACAGACTCTCGTGCTTTTTCGCCTTTTTCTTCTGTCGGCGTTCCTCCAGTTTTCGACGGATCCCGGCGCCAAGCGCCGAAAAGAAGCCGAAAAGAAAGTCCTTTGCCCGCTTGCCGGCAAGCTTCAGGCGCTTTCCGAGACCCGAGCGGAAAGATCGCTTTTTCCGTTCCGCATCCGGATCGCCATCCGGCAGGGAGGCAAATTCAAAAAGGGCGGAAAATTCAATCGGCGTGTCGGACAGATTGCTGTCCTTTTGCCGCAGGGTATCCCGACCGCAGAGAAAAAAGCGGCGGGTGTTCCTTTTTTCGGGATGTGGGAGAGAGGATTTCCGGAATCTGAATTTCATACGATGCTCCTTTGGTGGTCTTATGTAGCGCAAAGTGTGAGCATCTGTCGGAAAAAATCAGTTTTTGTCGCCCTCCCCGTCGGCTTTCTGTTCTTCCGCCCGCCGGAGCTGACCGCAGGAGGCGTTGATGTCGGAGCCAAGCTTGCGGCGCACCGTGGCACGGATCCCTTTCTTTTCAAGCGTCTGCGCAAAGCGAAGCAGGGAATTGCGGTCGGTTGCCGAAAATCCGGTTTCCCGGACGGGATTGACCGGAATCAGATTGACGTGGATCGGCACGCTGTCTTTGCCTCTTTCCCGCAGGCGGGAATTCAGCAGGGCGGCAAGGGCGACGGCGTCTTTCACCGAATCGTTTTTGCCGGCGATCAGCGTATATTCAAAGGATATGCGCCGTCCGGTGGCGGCGTAATAGCGCTTGCAGGCGTCAAGGAGGGCGTCAATGTTCCATTTCCGGTTCACCGGCATAATGGCGCTTCGTGTGGCGTCGTCCGAGGCGTGCAGGGAAATGGAGAGCGTAATGGGCAGATCCTCCTTTGCCAGCATGAGAATCCGGTCGGCAAGCCCGCAGGTGGAAAGCGAAATGTGCCGGTAGCCGATGTTCAGCCCGCCGGGAGCGCCCACCAGATGCAGAAAGCGGATAACGTTGTCGTAGTTGTCCAGCGGCTCGCCGATGCCCATCATCACGATGTTGGAGATCCGCTCTCCGCTGTCCGCTCCGGCGGCGATCACCTGACCGAGGATTTCGGAGGGGAGCAGATCCCGCACCTTGCCGCCGATAGTGGAGGCGCAGAAAGCACAGCCCATGCGGCAACCGACCTGTGAGGAAATGCACACGGTGTTTCCGTGGTTGTACTTCATCAGCACGCTTTCCACGCAGTTTCCGTCCTCCAGGGCAAACAGATATTTCACCGTGCCGTCAATGGCGGAAACCAACTTCCGGCGGACGGTGGGCAGGTAAAAGTGAGCGCCTGCCGCCCGCATTTTTTCAAGCGTCGCCTTGCCGATGTTGGTCATCCGGTCGGGAGAAATTCCCCGGTGCATCTGCGAAAAGAGCTGACCGGCACGGTAGGCAGGCTCGCCGATGCTTTTCATAAAGCTTTCCAGCTCGTCCGGCATCAGTGCCAGAAGATCGGTCGTTTGGCTCATAGCGCTCCTTTCTTTTCCATGCGGGCGATAAAAAATCCGTCCGTGGGAAATTCGTCGGGTAAAAGAGTAATCATTCCCGCCGGGCAGTCAAGGGCGCCGGCACGGAACGGGGTGAGAGAAAATTCGGGGTGGCGCTCCAGAAAGCGCACGACGTTGTCCTGATTTTCCTCGGGGAACACCGTACAGGTGGAATAAACGAGTACGCCGCCGGGCGCAACGTAGCGGCAGGCGTTTTCCAGAATAGCGCTCTGGATTGCCGGAAGCGCCGCCGAGTCGGCAGGATTCTTATAGCGAAGCTCCGGCTTTTTGGCGATCACGCCGAATCCGGAACAGGGCACGTCGCAGAGTACCCGGTCGGCACGCCCGACAAGCTCTGCAATCGGCTCCCGGGCGTCCTGCACAGAAGGGGTAATGATAGTTATACCCAATCTTTGGGCGCCTGATTCGATAAGAGAAAGCTTTTTTTCATGCAGATCAAAGGAAAGCACCCGCCCGGTGTTCCGCATCCGGACAGCGCACCCAAAACTTTTGGAGCCGGGGCAGGCACATACGTCCATCACCGTGTCGCCCGGTATGGCGCCCAGTGCCTCCACGCAAAGCTGAGACGCCTCGTCCTGCACGAAAAACAGACCTTCCTCAAAGCCGGGAAGTTCCCGGACCGAGCCACGCAGGCGCAGACCGTCGCCCGAAAGTGCGGTCGGTTCGGCACCGCCGAGCATGGAGGCAAGCGCTTCCCGTGAGGTTTTGAGGCTGTTGACCCGGAGCGTAATGGCGGGGTTTTGTCCGAAAGCGTTCAGAATTTTTTCCGCACGCTCCTCTCCGTACACCCGGATGAATTTTTCCGCAAGGGCGGGGAGGACCGAGCAGGCAACCGAAAGGCGCTCTGCCGGGGTGACGCTTTCGCTCTCCGGCAACAGGACGCTGGGGGTGCGTGTGTAAGCCCGGAGAACGGCGTTGACAAAGGGGGCGCTTTTCCTCGGCACCACTGAAACCGTTTCGTAAATGGCGGCGTGGGTGGGGATCCGGTCAAGCCGGATCAGCTGATAAAGCCCCATGCGCAGGGCGGTCAGCGTGGGGAGATCAAGCTTTTCCAGCGGGCGCTCCGAAAGGCGGGATATCTGATAGTCAAGCGTGATCCGGCTTTCGATCACGCCGTAAAAAAGGGCGGATACCAAGCGACGGTCCGCCTCGGAAAGGTCGCTTCCGGAAAGCGCATGATCCAGCGCCAGATTGGAATACTGGTCGGAGGTCGCATATTTCTGGAGAAGCCGGAAAGCAAGTTGTCTTGGGGTCATAGATCCTCCTTTGGAAACGCCGGAAATACAGGAATCGGGGCTGTGCACGCCGTGCGACAGCCCTGATTTTTATATCGGTTCATCTTCTGCGGTTGCTTCTTCCTCCCGCAAGGACAAGCAGTCGGAGCAGGGTGAGCAGAGAAGTCAGAAGCGCCGCAACGTAGGTGAGAGCGGCGGCGGTAAGCACCTGCCGGGAGGCTTTCAGTTCCTCCTCGTCAAGCATGGAGGACTCCCGCAGGACCCGTATGGCACGGGCAGAAGCGTTGAACTCCACCGGGAGGGTCACCAGCTGAAAGAAGGCGACGGCGGCGTACAGCACGATTCCGAGCAACAACAGAAGGTCGCTGGCGAAGATCAGACCGATCATGAAGATCGGAATGGAGAGCATGGAGCCGAAACGGGTGACCGGGATGATTGCCGAGCGGACCCGGATGGGAAAATAGTTTTCCGCATACTGCACGGCGTGACCCGCCTCATGTGCCGCCACGCCGACAGCCGCCGCCGTGGAAGCATCGTATACCGAGTCGGACAGACGGATGACGTTTGCGGTAGGGTCGTAGTGATCGGTCAGATGTCCCTGAACGTGTTCGATCTGCACGTCGTACAGACCGTGAGCGTCAAGAATCTTCCGTGCCGCCGCCGCACCGGTAAGCCCGCTTTTGGTAGAAATGCGGGAGCAACGGTTGTAAGTGGTGCTGACCTTGATCTGCGCCCAGACCGAAAGAATCAGGGCGGGGAGAACGATCAGAACCGTCCAGTCATAATAAAACCAACCGAAAAGCATAAACAGATTCCTTTCTTTTGCCGGATTTTACCGGAGAATATCGTGTACCGAAAGCCTGCGCCCCCGGACGTAATCGCAGGCGCTCATGCGCCCTTTTCCCTCGGGAAGCACGCCGGTGACCGTGACCGAACCGGTGCGGCAGGCAACCGTGATGCCGTCCTCCAGCGACAGGATCTCGCCGGGCGTGTCATGCGCCTGATCTTCTTCCGCAATCCGGGCGCTGACGAGCTTTAACAGTTTGCCGTCCGGCGTGTGGGTGAATGCCAGCGGAATCGGGGAAAGTCCCCGGATGCGGTTGTGCACGGTGCGTGCGTCAGTATCGAAACAAACGAGACAGTCGTCCTTTGTGATCTTGGCGGCGTAGGTGGCAAGGCTGTCGTCCTGCGGAACCGGGGTCAGGGTGCCCGCCTCCAGTTTTTCCAGGGTCTCCAGCATCAGCACGGCGCCGATCTTGCCGAGTTTGTCGTGAATATCTTCAAAATTGTCGCTTTCCTCAATGGGGATTTCACGGCGCAACAGCATATCGCCGGTGTCCATGCCCTCCGCCATATACATGGTGGTCACGCCGGTGACCGGCTTGCCGTCGAGGATTGCCCTCTGCATCGGAGCGGCGCCACGGTATTCGGGGAGCAGGGAGCCGTGCAGATTGATACAGCCGTAAGGCGGCAGATCCAGTATATTTTTGGGGAGAATTTTTCCGTATGCCACCACCACGATCACCTGCGGCGCATAGCCTGCCAGCTCTGCGGCAACACTTTCGTCCCGCAGGGTTGCGGGCTGGAGGACCGGGATCCCGGCTTCGGCGGCGCACACCTTGACCGGCGGCGGCGTCATGGCGTAGCCACGTCCCCGGGGCTTGTCAGGCTGTGTGACGACGGCACAGATCTCGTGTCCGGCGCCTATCAGCGCCCGGAGCGTGAACACCGCAAAATCCGGCGTTCCCATGAAAAGGATCTTCATGCCTTGGCACCCTCCTCGTCATGGTCCATTCGGATAGCGCAGTCGATATAAAGTTTGCCGTCCAGGTGGTCGATCTCGTGGCAGAATGCCCGTGCCAGAAGCCCGGAGCCGGTCACGTCAAAGCTTTCGCCCCGCCGGTTCAGCGCCCGGACGGTAACGTGCATCGGTCTGCGGGTAATGCCCCATCTTCCCGGCAGGGAAAGACAGCCTTCTTCCTCCTCCTGTACGCCGGAATAGGCGATGATCTTCGGATTGATCAGTTCCAGAAGCCCCGATTCCTCGGTCTCGATCACCACCACACGGCGGAGCACGCCCACCTGCGGTGCGGCAAGACCGCAACCGTCGGCGTCACGCATCGTCTGCGTCATGTCGTCGAGAAGTGTCAGAATACGGGGGGTTATGGTGTCTACCGGGCGGCTGATGCGCCGCAGGGTATCGTCACCGAATTTGAGTATTTTCAGCTTTGCCATGGGAATCTCCTTTGAAATTTCATTGAAAAAGGGAACAGCTTACAGATTGGAGGGGTTGAAGTCTGCCGAGAGCGTCAGACCCTTGGCGCCCGACCGGGAAAATTCGCTCAGAAGCTCGGAAAACATTTTCCGGCATTTCCGGTTCAGGCGGCATTTGATCACCATCCGCATCCGGTAGCGGTTTTCCACCTTGTAGACCGGCGCCTCAAAGGGACCGAATACGACGGTGGGAAGCTCCCGGTACTCGCCCCGCAGCTTTTCGTTCAGCTTGGCGGCAAGAATTCCGGCGGCTTTTATCAGCTCCTGCTCGTCGGGCGAGGTCAGAGTCAGGGTGGCAATGTCGCAGAACGGCGGAAAACTGAGAATCTTACGCAACCGGATCTCTTTCTGATAGAAAGTGTCGTAGTCCTGCGCACAGGCAAGGCGGATACATTCGTTGTCGGGGTTGACCGTCTGGATGATGGCAACGCCGGGCTTGTCGCCCCGTCCGGCTCGTCCGATGACCTGCGTCAGCATGGCGAAGGTCCGCTCGGCGGCACGGTAATCGTCGAGATACAGTGAGGAATCCGCCGACAGAACGCCGACCAGCGTAACGTCGGGAAAATCGTGTCCTTTCGTCACCATCTGCGTGCCCAGCAGAACCTGAGCCTCGTGACGGCGGAAGCTGCCCAGAATGTCCTCGTAGGCACTCTTGGTCGTGGTGGTGTCCGCATCCATGCGCAGGATCTTCGCATCCGGAAGCAGGGAGGAAAGCTCCTGTTCCACCCGTTGGGTTCCGTATCCCATCCGGGCAAGGTGCGGACTCTGGCAGGTGGGGCACACGGTGGGCGTCGGCATCCGTCTGCCGCACCAGTGACAGCGAAGCTCGCCGTTTTCATATCCGTGTCCCACCGTGTGATAGGACATGGAAACACTGCATACCGGACAGCGGACCGGCTCGCCGCACTTGCGGCAACTGATGAAATTATTATAGCCACGCCGGTTCAGAAAAAGAATGGATTGGTTGCCCGCACGGGTGTTTTCCAGAAGCCTCTGACACAGAAGCGTGCCGAGCGGGGAGGGATTGCCTTCTCCCGGCTCCTTGCGCATATCGGCGACCACAGTGGTCGGCAATACGGCGTTTCCGTAGCGGTGGGTAAGGCGGATGAGCGAATAGATCCCCTCATTTGCCTTCCGGTAGCTTTCAAAGGACGGGGTAGCCGAGGCGAGAAGCATCAGCGCATGGTGGTGCGCACAGCGGTACCGGGCAATGTCCCGTGCGTGGTATTTCGGATTCATGTCCGATTTATAGGTGTGCTCCTGCTCCTCGTCGATGACGATCAGCCCGGGATTGGCAAGCGGGGCAAAGACTGCCGAACGGGTTCCGATAACCACGTCCGCATGACCCCGGCGGATCCGGCGGTAGGCTTCAAAGCGCTCGCCGGCGGAAAGTCCGGAGTGAAGAATGGCGACCCGCTCCCCGTAACGGGAACAGAAGATAGCAAGCGATTGGGGCGTCAGCGCAATTTCGGGCAGAAGAACGATCACGCTCCTGCCGCCCTCCAGCACGTGGTCAATGACCTTCAGCATGACGCTGGTCTTGCCGCTTCCGGTCACCCCGTGCAGAAGCGCCGCTTTGGCGTCCGGGGAGTCGGCAAGCGCACAGAGGGAAGCGCAGGCTTCCTCCTGCTCGGAATTCAGAACGATCGGGGCACCGGAAACGCTTCCGGCAATGACCGGCATCGTCCTTTGCGGCGCTTCCCGGTGGGTCAGCAACCCTTTGTCGCACAGCGCTTTCAACTGGGCACGGGTCACGTCGCAGTCGCTTATGACCTGCTTTTCGGAAAGCTCGTCTGCCGCTGTGGCAAAATACCGGATGACCCGGACGTGCGCAGGGGAGCGGAGACGGCATACCGGCGACTCGCCGTCGGCAATGCGTACAAGTTCCTCCGGCGCAAGGGCGGAGCGATAAAAGCTTTCGGTCTTTTCCGCCGTCTGCTTCATTTCCACGTCCTTGCAGACAGCACCCATTGCCAACAGCTTTTTCAGCGCAGGCTCGGCGGCGGGACCGTACTTACTTTTCAATAAATCAAAGCTGACGCTTTCTTTTTTGCGGATGAAATCGCAAATGAGAAGCGTCAAATCGTCGGTTTTTTCGGTTTGATTTTCACAGGAAAAAGACGCTACCGGGCGGTAGACGGTCTCAAGTCTTGTGAGGGCGGAGGCGGGCATGACCGCACGGACAGCGTCGCCCATGGTGCAGAGCGTCTGCTCTTTCATGAAAAAGCAGACCCCCAGCATCTCGTCGGAAAGCGACATACTGCGGTCGCATACCGCCAGCACCGGTTTGCAGGACACGTCCGGATTGTCGGGAGCGTCCTTGAGCGAGACGGCAACTCCCAGAGAACGCCGGTTGGCATTCCCGAAAGGAACCGTCACGAAATCTCCCACGCCAAGTTCTCCACGAAGGTCCGGCGGGATGAAATAATCAAAAGCGTTGTCGATAAAATAAGGTGCATCCAGAAGATGTATACCGGCATATTCGTGCATGGAAAACCTCCCCGGATAATCAATGGGTCAAGCTTGGAAAGCTTATGCGTTCATCGGCTCGGAAGTCTCGGCGGCAGTTGCCTCTGCCGGTACCTCCGGTACGTTCTCCTCTACGATCTGCTCGGTACCCTCACGACGGATGATCTTGTATTCGCCACGGTAGATCTTGGAAATGGCGTTTTTCACAGCCTTTTCGTCCCGGTACTCCTTGTTGATCATGTTCATCAGATTGCGGTCGGCTTCTTTGTTGCCGGTAGCGGATTTTTCCGCCAGCTCACGCTGTCTGACGTATTCATCGGTGATCATGCGGGCGCATTTTGCGGTGGCAAGCGCCAGCTCGTAGCGGTTGAACTGTCCTTTGGTGAGGTCGTCAATGGTTGGGTAAAGCATGAAAATATCTCCTTTTTATCATGTATTCTTTGCGTTTTTGATGTGTTTATGTATAACGGATACTCAGGAAAAGTAAGCGTTTTCAATGTCGGGATTGCGGCTGACCCGGTGCTTTTCGCCGGTGACGATCGCAAGGATCTCATCCGCCGCCTCCCGGTCCCGGTTGTCCCGGTTATATACCACGTAATCGTAATCCCGCACGAAGGGAAGCTCTTTCTTTGTGCGCTCCAGACGGGCAAGGACCTTTTCCTCGTTTTCGGTTCCACGGCTCCGCAACCGGCGTTCCTGCACGGCAAAGGAGGGGGGAAGCAACATAATCAGTACGGCGTCCGGAAATTTTTTGCGGATGTTGCGGGCGCCCTCCACCTCGATTTCCAGGATCAGGTTTTTGCCGCTCGCCAGAACCTCTTCCGCCTCCTTGCGGGGCGTGCCGTAGAAATTTCCGCAGTATTCGGTGTACTCCAGCATCCCGCCGTTTTCGATGCGCTTTTGAAATTCCTCACGGGTGATGAAGTGGTAATTCACGCCGTCCACCTCGCCGGGGCGGGGCGCACGGGTGGTTGCCGACACCGAGTAGGCAAAATCGTCCCGCTTCAGCAGGTGGGCGTTGACCGTGCCTTTGCCGCTTCCGGCAGGACCGGAAATCACAATTAAAAGTCCTTGGTTCATACAGAGTATCCTTTCCGTCGGGGTTCAGGGGTTTTGCGAAGCTTCTGCGGGATCGTCCGCATCCGTGTTGCCGCCCAAGCGGTTGGCAATGGTTTCGGTCTGCAGGGCAGAGAAGATGATGTGCTCGCTGTCGGTAACGATCACCGCACGGGTGCGCCGTCCGCAGGAGGCGTCGATTACCCGTCCGCTGTCCTTGGCGTCCTGCATCAGGCGCTTGACCGGTGCGGAATCGGGGCTGACGATCGCCACGATCCGGTCGGACGAGACCATGTTGCCGAAGCCGATATTGATAAATTTCATGTGCAGTTCCTTTTTGCTGATGATTTTGCTTATTCCAGATTCTGAACCTGCTCCCGTAGCTTCTCGATCTCGCATTTGATGTCCACCACGATGCGGGCAATGGCGGAATTCTGACACTTGGAGCCGATGGTGTTGACCTCACGGTTGATCTCCTGAATCAGAAAATCCAGCTTTCTGCCGGCAGGCTCGTCGGCGGCAAGGATCTCTTCAAATCCGTCGAAATGCGAACGCAGGCGGACCAGCTCCTCGTCAATGGCGATACGGTCGGCAAAGATAGCGCACTCGGTAAGAATCCGGCTTTCTTCAAAGGTGATCCGGTTGTCGGACAGGATCTCCCGCAGGCGCCCCTCCAGCTTTTCCCGGTAGGTAACCGTGTCGTCGGCGGAAAGCACTTCGATGCGGCAGACCATGGTGCGGATCCCCTCCAGTTTTTCACAGAGGTCACGGCGGATGTTTTCGCCCTCCCTCAGCCGTCCGGCAAGGAATGCGTCCAGCGCTCTGTCAAGGACTGTCCGGAGCGCCTCCCAGTCACGGTCGGCGTCCTCCTCCGGTTTCACCACCGTAAACAGATCCCGGTTCTGGGCAACCGTCATCACGCTGATGTCGTCCCGCAGATCAAACCGTTCGCCGAGCCGGCGGAGCGCCGCAATATAGGCTTGCGCATATTTTTCGTCAAGCGATACCGACGCTTCCGGGGTATCCACGGCGTCCATGGTGACCGCCACTTCAAGCTTGCCCCGCTTGATGCCTTTTGCCTGCAAATAGGGCTTTATTTTTTCTTCCAGAAAAGAAAAAGCTCTCGGAAGCCGGACCGTACAGTCGAGGTAACGGTTGTTGACCGAACGAAGCTCCACGGTGACGTCAAGCCCGTTTACAGTCTCTCTTGCTCTGCCGAAGGCGGTCATGCTTTTGATCATAGTTGATGCGTCCTTTGTTTTCCGGGCAACGGGGAAGGTTTCGCCGTCTGCCGATATCTGTCCATACTTATATATATTATAAACATTTTTTTGCCGCTTGTCAACAAAAATTTGATTTTACGGCAATCCACACAAGGATTTTTTCAGATATGTGGATTTTTCAGGCAATTTTATTGAAAAATCCGGCAGAATCAAAAAAATGTAAAAAAATACGAAAAATCTCTTGAAATTTCCGAAAAAAAGTTGTATAATAAAATGTATTTATATTGTGTGTCTCCCGTCAAACGGGGATATGGATGAAAAAACGGAGGAAATAAAATGGTAGTAGCAGGCGATTTTAAAAACGGAATCACCTTTGACATGGACGGAAGCGTTTATCAGGTGATCGAATTCCAGCACGTAAAGCCCGGAAAGGGAGCGGCATTTGTCCGTACCAAGATCAAGAACGTGATCACCGGTGCCGTGGTGGAGAGAACTTTCAGCCCCACCGACAAATTTGAAAGCGCATATATCGAGAGAAAGGAAATGCAGTATTCCTACAACGACGGGGATCTGTACTACTTCATGGATATGGAGACCTACGATATGCTGCCGCTGAACAGCGACAAGCTGCCCGACAACTTCAAGTTTGTCAAGGAAGAGATGATGTGCAAGATCATTTCCTACAAGGGAAACGTGTTCGGTGTGGAGCCTCCCACGTTTGTGGAACTGGCAGTTACCGCTACCGATCCCGGCTTTGCCGGCAACACCGCAACCAACACCCTCAAGCCTGCAACGCTTGAAACCGGTGCTGTAATCAAGGTTCCGCTCTTTATCAACGAGGGCGACGTTCTGAAGATCGATACCCGTACCGGAGAGTACCTCTCCCGTGCATAATCGGGCTTGGAACGAAAAATAATAGACTCGGAGGTGTTTATCATGACACTGAATGAAAAATCTGCTTATATCAAGGGACTTGCCGACGGTCTGGAGCTGGACCAGGCATCCAAAGAGGGCAAAGTGATTGCCGCTCTTCTCGACCTTGTCAAGGATATGACCGAGGAGATCTCGTCTCTTTCGGAAAAGGTGGAAACGCTCGGCGACTACGTAGAGGAGCTGGACGAGGATCTCGGCGACGTGGAGGAGTTGCTCTACGACGAAGAGGATGAGGACGAGGATGACGACGATTACGAATGTGACGGAAACTGCGAGTGCTGTGACGAGGACTGCGACGGGGACAACGAGGAATACTTTGAGGTAGAGTGCCCGTCCTGCGGCGAGACCATCTGCTTTGACAGCTCGCTTGACCCCGAGGAGCTTGTATGCCCCTCTTGCGGCGAAAAGTTTGAGTGCATCGTGTCGGAGGACGACCTTAAAGCACTTGACGGCGAAGAATAATCGCTGAAATCAACAAAAACCGCTGAACCTGATATCGGTTCAGCGGTTTTGTTGTGGAGGATGCGGGGGAAACTTTTCTTCAGAAAAGTTTCCCCCGGCACTCATTTGCCGTCTTTAGGCGTAGAAGAAAACCCCCGGTTTTACGTGGGGAAGAAAAGAAGCTTTAGCAAAGAAAGAAGTGCGAGCTTGATGCAAGCCCGA
>ENA-ORMN01002137-ORMN01002137.1-human-gut-metagenome-genome-assembly--contig:-NODE-2137-length-17763-cov-41.638468_pt1 | contig 17763 bp, 20 predicted proteins | sample MGYA00242102_ERZ508993 | MGnify/ENA primary metagenome ERZ508993 (study PRJEB26280, sample SAMEA2338770) | human gut metagenome | biome: human gut; feature: human-associated habitat; material: faeces... | reverse complement strand
TGTAAAACCGCTTGCCAATGGAACCAGGATTGAACAGGAACTGGTGGGGTGGGATGGCGAACAGCGGTTTTGTCATCTCCCGCACACCCTCCTGGTCAAAATCCTCCAAGTTTTGGGACGCCATCATCAGTGCAGAATCCCGTTTTCGCACGCGCTTCAAGCAATTGCGGATGTATTCTATGGCCACCGGATTGGACAGCCACAGGTATAGCTCATCCAATGCCGCCACCGTGTTGCCCGCCGTTAGGAGCCTGTCTGACATATACGCCAGCACATTGAACAGCAGGGCGTTCCGCAGGCTCTTGGCCGCCGTCAGCACGCCGCCTACGCCGAACACCAAAAACCTGTCGCCGGAAATATTGGTATGTCCGTTGAAGAACGGCGCGTCCGCGCCAACGCACAGGGAGTGCAGTCCCAGCAGCACCTCCTGCAGCAGCTCCCGCGTGTACAGGCTGCCATTCCTGTAATTCACCAATTCATTATTGATGAGCGCATACAGGTCAGAGAGAATGGGGTAGTCCCCCGGCTTGAGCTGGCGGAAGTCCGTTTCCTCTGAGATGCCCCATTTTTTATACAGCGCGGACAGCATGATCTCAATGGTGTCCAGCTGCGGGTCGGAGAAGTCCTTGTAGGTACGAAAGAAGTCCTTTAAGAAGGAGATGTGCCGCGCCAGCAGTGTGGACTTGCGGAAAGCCTCCGGCGCGGACTCGTCTGTTTCCATATCCGTGTCCTCGTTCCAACACCGCACCTCCAGCACATTGATACGCTTCTCGCCGGCCATCAGGTCGATAAAGCAGCCACCCAGCTTACCACACAGCTCCTCCAGCTCATGCTCCGCGTCCAGTGAGACCACGGACTTGCCCGCCTCCAGCAGGTTGCAGATCAGCAGCTTCATGAGATAGCTCTTGCCCTGTCCGCTGTTGCCGAGGATGAGGATATTGGCAGAGGTCTTGTCGCTGTCGCGGCGGTCGAAATCCACCACGATGTTGCTTCCATATTTATCCTTGCCAATATAAAAGCCGTTGGGATCTGTTTTACCGGAGTAGTTGAATGGGTACAGATTGGCCACGCTGCCAGCGGGCAGTACGCGTTCGAACTCCCGGCCAAGGGCGTTATAGCCTGCGGGACTGGCGCAGTAAAAGCCCTGCTTCTGCCTCAGGAGCAGCTTGTCCACATTCAACTTACAGCGCACCAGCTCCGTCAGCACATCGGTCTGAAGCTGCCGCAGGTACTCCATGCTGTCCGCCGTCATCTCCAGATACACGGCGCAGTGGAGCAGCGGCTCATGCTCTCGGTGCATCTTATGCACCAACTCCGCCACATCCCGCAGGTTGCTTTCGGCCTCCACCGCCTGCCGCAGCTTGTTAGGATCCGACCCGTCCAGCTTGTTCTTCTTGTTGGCGTTGTCGATGATCCTGTCCTCCTCACCGGGGGACACCTGCCGGCAATATATCCGCAGCGTCACGCCGCTTTTTTCGCCCAAGTGCCGCAGGATGGCCTGAGATTCGGTGCTGGCGGGATATTCCCGCAGTGCCCAGACGCAGCGGTAGGTATTGCCGAAGATGTAGTGATCCACCTCAAACTTCACCACGCCCGGTGCGATGCTGTCCAGATAGGTGCGAACGAACGTTTCTTGCGGTGATGGGGTTTTCTTACGAAACGGATTCTTCATAGGCACGCCTCCACTTCCGCCGTCAGCCAACGCGCACCGTCTATGAGGTCAAACGCCTCGTGGGTGGCGTCCTGTTCAAAATAAATCGCAAGCAGCTCCAGTAGTTCCGCTCCTTCCACTCGGCGAACGGTAAAGCCACTGTCCCGCAGCCGCTGTTCCACTGTTGCGAGGTTGATCGCACCGTCCGTCTTTCTGCGCCGCAGGACAAAGCAGAATTGTCTGGATGATGCCATCATGGTCTGCACATCGTCCAGATGTCGCCGGTCCTGCGCCAGCAGAGCGCGGATAGCGGGATTGCCTTCCTCCTCTGTTCTGCGCCGATAATAGAGACGGTTATCCTGATAGGACTCCTTAGCGTCTAACGCCAGCAGCTCCATCTCCGCCGAGGTCTTCAGCACATTCAGCAGTGCTGTCACCCTCGTGCGGACACCCGACTCCGGCAGCACGTTCAGGTTAGTAGGCTGCACAAGGTAAAAGGTCAACTCACCGCCTGCCGTCAGCACGCTGCTGTCCGTCACGCGCTCAATGCCCACCAACTGCTGCGAGGACTTCTTCTTTCTCATAGTCGTTCCCTCCATTCGTAGTATTGCTGTCCGAAAAAGAAGAACGCTGCGGCGTAGCGCAGAAAGTCCAGCATGCTGACGCCGCCGTGCCGAATGCAGAGAAAGGCCAGTGCCGCTGTGACCACCAATGGGATCACGGTGCTGGCCTGTGTCAGTGCCAATACCGACAGCAGCAGACCGATGCCGATGAACGCCACGTCCCGCAGCGTCCACAGCCACAGCATAGGCCGAGCCGTCAGATTTTCAGGGTATAGGTACATAGTTCTCCTCCAAAAGTAAGGCCGCAGGCACACGCCTGCGGCTCTGTATGTTGTTATTCCGCATCCACTGCGTCGTTCAGCTCCCGCTCGATGAGACCGAGAATGAAGTCCTTCTGCTTCAAGCCGTGCTTGGCAAGGTAATCCTTCAGGCGGTCAAAGAGCTCCTCCGGTACCTGAAAGGCGATGGTGCGATTGGTATTGCCCATGTTTTTTGCTCCTCCTTCAAAGTGTTCGTTGAGTATATCCGTGATGTAGTCTGCCAGCGTCTGTCCACGCTGCTCCTGCTCCGCACGCAGCCGCTGGTGCAGCGACAGCGGAATGGGCGCGCAGAGGTTTTTCTTTTCCTCCATGGTGTGCTCCTTTCCGCCTCCCTCCGAGGCAAGCAAAGCATAACCGAAGCGCGGTGGGAAAGCTATTGACAAGTACAACGAAGAAGCAGGCGCAAATAAAGCACAATGGACAAGTTATGTTTAATCGCTTCCCCGTATGGCGTCCGCCATACACTTCATCACAAAATCCACGCAGGGGATGGCTACGCTGTTGCCCAGCGCCTTATATCGTGCGCTGTCAGACGCGCCGGGGATATCTGTCCAGCCATCCGGAAAGCCCTGCAGCCTCTCACATTCCAACGGCGTAAGGCGGCGGATGAGCAGAATGGGCAGATCCTTGTCGCCCATCAGTTCGCAGGTATGGAGTATCAGGTCAGTGGCGTCCTTGCTCTGCCGGGCGCTCTGGGTACCGGCGATCTCGTCGGTGGTAAATGCATCCACACGCTGGCGGCGGAATACCGCGTGCCGGTCAAAGCCGGTCAGTGTGTAGGCCACATTCTCCTGATACCCGATGCCATTGCCGCCGTTCTCCGGCTCGCGGTCTATCGTATTCCCCGCAAGGCAGTAAACCTGCTCCCCCACAAGCGGTACATTGTTGCCGCCTGTACCGTAGCGTGCCGACATGGTGGGTGCCACATCACCCATCTGCCGGTAGCGGGCATCTATGCCGTGATTCTCGAATATCAGCGGCTGGTGATTGCACATCTGCGCCCGAAGCGTGGCGGTTTTATCTACCGTCACGTCCATACGCTCGCCACCCTGATCGTTGATGCACAGGACGGTTGGCATACTGTTTCCGCTGCCGCCGGCCTTCAGTGTCGGTACGACGCCCTCGCGGTAACCGATGCCGCCCGCACTGGCTCCTGCACCAGCGGAGAAGCCGGCGACAAACGTCTGCTGCTTCATCCCCGGCTGCGCACCCAACGCGCCGGCTTTATCGCCCAGATCACGGACTTCATCCCGCTGGTTTGCCGCAAAAGCCACCGATGTGCCGGCCACGAATGTCTGCATCTGCAAATTGGAGGTCGCCATCAGCGCCCCCGCCGTATCGCCCAGATCGATACCCTCGTTCCTCTGGTTGATATGGTACGCCTTGATAAGCCCCATCTGCGCCAATATCACCAAATCGATCATCCGCAGGCCGCTCTGCATTTCCAACGCCAATTTCAGCGTTGCAGGCAACTCCTTCCCGCGCTTCCGTGCTCTACGGAGAATGCCCAGGCAGGCTTTCCGGCTCAAATAGTATTTGCGCTGAGGATGGGGTTCCAAGATCTGCCACAAGGAAGATCCTCTTACGACTCTGGGGCACACCCCAGTATTGAGCGTCGAGGACTCGCCAACATAGGGAGACAAAATCTCCCAATATGGCTGCCCCAGAATATCGCCATCCCCAAGGGTGATTTTCAGGAACATGAATTCCTGATACACCAATTCTGAGTGTTTCCTCCAGGACGACCCGGAAGTCATCTCCCTTTTGCTGCCCACTGGAGAATGCGCCGGGGACATTTTCCCAGCACATGAATCGGGGGCGAACATGGATACCTGTTCGTCCTCGTAAAACATCTGCATCTCGCATCTCCTTTATGATCCTGATTTGTTCCATAAATAGGCCGGAACGCTCACCGGCAAGCCCCGCCCTCGCTCCAGCCACGGACAAGTCCTGACAGGGGCTGCCGCCGCAGATAATGTCCACAGGTGGCAGTTCGTCCCCACGCAGCTTCGTGATGTCCCCGTAGTGCAGCATCCCCGGCAGGCGTTCCCGTGTGACGCGGATGGGAAACGGTTCGATCTCGCTGGCCCACAGGGGCACAACGCCGTTATGGATGGCCGCCAGCGGGAAGCCTCCTATTCCATCGAAAAGACTTCCCATGGTGATAACTCTCATTTCGCCGCGGCCACCACCGTCCGCGCCATACTGACCGCGCTCTGTGCCGTGTAGACAGCCGAGGAGATATTGGCCCGCGTGGTGGTATCCAGCCCGAACGCACCGGCGATACGAGGGATCTCACCGGCAGATAGCATGAGTCCCAGGCCCAGCAGCGCGTGATCCTTAAACACCATCAAGCCAGCTACGAGGATGGTGGCCTGCAAAAAAGCTGTGAGACACAGCCCCACGACCTGCTTGCACCACTGTATGAATCCGTCGCCATAGCCGCGCGGTACAGAGAACATATACAGACTGCCCACCGCGATCTGAATGATCAAAATGCCGCCGCGCTTAAGGTTGGCGAAGAAGGCCTTAATGACTGCGTAGGCCATCAGCGCAAGGCAGAAGATGACCATAAGTCCGCTGGTCACCGGGCCAAAGCCCCGCAAAATGATTTGTCCGGAAGATGTCAGGCTCTCCACGGCGTTGAAATCCTCCAGCGCCGCTTTTGCTGCGTCCCCGATGCTGGTCGTCCCAAAGCCGGTGATGCCTGCCGTCAGGTCGGCCTGCAGCGATACCGCCAGCTCATACAAACGCACCGGTACCTGTGTAAAAAGGGAGACCGCCAGAAAACCTTTCATGGCATTCAAAGCCGTTTCCTTGACATTACCGCGGCCACCGGAATATTCCACGCCGCACTCGAAGCAGGCTACCACCAGTCCTATGGCAAACAGCGCCCAGCCCAGATAGGAGAAAAACAACACCACGCTCTGTACCCAGCTCATGGCAAAGAGCTCGGCACCCATGTTTCCCATCTCCGAAAAGAAATTGCCGAGAAAGCCCACGATCTGACCGTAGAACCAGTCCACGATCTGACCCAGCACCGTATCGGCTACAAAGTCCCAAATAAAAATAAGTTCTCACCTCCATAAACGCAGGAAGCACTCTGCCGTCAGCAGAGTGCTTCCTGTTATCGTATTATGTTGCAGGTCACAGCTCCATCTTAAAGCCGTAGTCCTGCGCCCTGTCCTGTTCCACATCCTGTGCCACGTCATCCTCCTGCCGCTGCACCTTCGCCAAGACCATCAGCTGTCCAAGCCGGGAGGAAAATGCAGAGATGATCGCAGCCTTACGGCTCTCGTCCACATACTCACCGGCCTGATCCAAGATGTCCCGGATATCCTGCTCAACGCCCCTCAGCCTATCAAAGTCGATCCAGCCGAAGGAGGTCACCAGCTTGAGCTGTTCATGGTGCGTCTTTTTGAATGGTTTACACTCAATGGCACGGGCGGAGAGGATCTGGGGTGTCAGCTTATCGTACCCCAAGGAGGAGCCGCTATCGAAGATAGGTGCGGCACCCAACCATTCCAGTGTATCTGCACTGCGGAGTAGTCCGAAGTTGTTCTGATGCCTGTCCTCGTTGGCGATAAGGTAGTCCAGCACGATCATCTGATCCACCGCGTGTTCCATACCCTCCACACCCAACGCCTCGCAGCAGTTCAGATAGTGGCGGTAGACCGATGTGTTGTTGTCTTTCCTCATGGACTGCATCACGCGCCACGCGCTGACAAGCTCCGTGTCCGGCGTAACGAAATCCTCACAGACACTGTAGGGCGTGTCATCATCCCACAGCAGCGTATAGGGCACGTGGGAGATACCCAGTTTCTCCGCCACCAGTGATGCGATCACCTCGTTGAACGGCTGCTGCATGAAGGGATTGCTTCCCGCCTTCAGCAGGCACCGCTTCCCATTGATGATCTTCCACCGCTTTTTCAGATAACCGTCCGACGTGTTATCTGGGGAACTGAAATCGAAATTCGCCGCGTCCGTGGCCTTGCCCAGCAGGACATCACCGATGTCCTCCGAGAAGGGATTTTCGAAGAAGTTGATGCGCTCCCACCGGAGGTCACTGCCGTGGGGTCTGACCCAGTACTGATCTGAAAGGCTCAAACCGAAGCAGCGCGTCAGCAGCACCTGCGTATTTGGCAACTCCAGTGTTTCCAGCGCCTTTCGCACACCGGAGCGGCTGGCGGGGATGCAGCGGTCGATCCACCATGCATTCAGCGCGGCACGATCCACGCCGTCCCTTTTTGATGCCGTAGCCACCGGAAGATGCTCCGGACGGTACACCGCGTCGATACGCTGGATAGAGCTTGTCGCCTCATCCAGCTCCATATCGGCAACCGCGATATTCTTGTGCATCAGCGTATACTGCATCGTGCCACCTCTTTTCTCAGTCATTTCCATGCTATTTTACCACGCTTTCTGCAAAAAGCCAACCGAAAAATGTTCAGACATCGCGGTCACACACCCACGATGTCCCAGATGTACAGCGGCGCCGTCAGCGTGAACACCAGGCAGGCGAACAGAATGGCCGGTGCTGTCCACTCAAACTGGCCCGTCTTTCGATAGTCAAAATATTCAGTCCCCAGCTTCACAAAGAAGAAAATGGCGAGGATCATATCGATGGCCGGGAACACCACATTGTTGACGACGGTCTTGATCTGCCCTGATGCCGCCGCCCATGTGCTCTCCACTGCACCGGCCACATCGCCGCTGCCTGTGGCGTAGGCCGCCACGGAAAACAGCCAGCAGAGCAGCGCCGCTGCGCCGCAGACCAGCACTGCACGTTTTACATACTTCATAGATTCCTCCTTCACATCGTCATTTCGCCCATGGTGGGCGCGTCCTGGTTCTGCCGCAGCTCGGCCAGCTTCTCCGCCGCCCAATCAGGGAGACACTCATCGCGGATGATGCCCACAAACTCAGAGCGGTTCCACCTTGTCGTTTCTCCGTCACCCAGGCAGGTGCAGAGCACCGAGCGGCCACGGGCATGGGGGCGGCAGCCGAAGCCGCTGAAGGCCAGCCACAGCTGGTTCTCCGGCTGCCAGCAGGATTCCCGCAGCGTGTCCGGTGACAGCACCAGCACGCGACCGGTGAAATCCTGTTCACCGGAATTGGGTTCGCAATGCTCCGCGCCGAACAGATGCAGCCTTGCCAGCTCCGCTCGGTAGTCACTGACGAAGCCGTCCAGCACAGCGGGATGGCTGCCAATGAGGAAGGTATGGCGGTGTCCACCGTCCTCGGGCACGAAGATGGTTCTGCTCCATCTCTTATTGGTCTCATGGTAGCGTCCGTCATAGGCGTGCAGCTGCAAGGTGTTGGCCAGCACATACCCTACACGCCTATAGCCGTACTGGTCAATAACGCTTTTGGCGCAGCCGTCCTTGAGATGCATCCCGTCGAAGTCCCGATGGATCGCCAGCTCTATCGCCCCGGCACAGGCACAGTTGGTGCGAAAATTGGCACGCCACAGCTCCAGCTCGCCCCTGTCCCTTGCCTCCTTCGCCGTGTAGGGGTACATTGCCTCATTCGGCAGCATAGACCACATCTCCCTCCTCCAGATAGCATTCCAGCAGGGCCGGGCAGCAGCCGCTATCCAGCAGCAGCTTCCGGATCGGTGCAGGCACGGCATCGAGGTCGAATTCCCTCACGTCCGAATCGCAGTCCTTGCAGCAGGGCATACGACAGGCGTCCAGCAGGGCAGACACAAGCTGCGACGCCGCGTCAAACAGTCCGGCCAGTGCGTCTGCCGTTTGTAACGCTGTCATCTCACGAGGCATAAGCAGCAGAAGGCTGTGCGTCATCTGGGCAGACATATCTACGCCCGCCATGCCGCATTCCGCCAGCTCGCTGCTGGGGATGGTCAGGCCGGTCTTGTCCAGTGTCATTTCGTTCTTCATGATAGATCCTCCTCAAGTTCTCAAAGGTCGTTCCGGGATATGCACCAGTCGGCATATCTTCCCATCGCTGCTGTAATCGCCGAATATCGTCATTTGCGACGCAAAAACACGGGGGTCATAGTTGGTCATGATGTATTCCCGGTATATGTCATTTTTCTTCTTGGATTGGCTGTTGGGACGCTCCACTTCATAAATGAAAAAGTCCTCGTAGAGCCTGCGAATATAGTCGCAGTTGTTATAGGACACCATGGCGAAGCCCCTGTGCTGCGCCAGTACGTCATGGAGCCGTTGATGGTCACTGCGGGGAAACTCCACCGCGTAACGCTCCGCCTCATAATAGGGCGGGTCACAGTAGACCGTGGTCTGCGGATCATTATGGGTGGTGATGATGCTCTCGAAATCCTTATTCTCCAGCGCTACATCCTTCAGGCGGTGAGAACACTCCCAAATATCCCGAAAAAATCGCTGTATATCGCAGGAGCTCACGCCATAGCTGTCGCCGTTGCCGTTATAGCTGTATCGCTGCAGCTTGTAGATAGCGGCGGCGCGGCGCACATCCGACAGCTCCGCACGGCTTTGCAGCAGCCGCTTGACCTCCTCCGCCTCCGGCGGTGGGAACATCTGCTCCGCCAGCTGCAGCTCCTCATCCAGATACAGCTGTGTGAAGTCCTCGCCCTGCAGCTGTCTGCGCAGCACATCAAACTCGTCGCGGGCATTGATCGGAAGAAAGCTCAGTTCTTTCGTCAGGGCCATAGGGCGGTGCTTGACGCAGAAAAGCAGGTTATACAGGTCGTGGTTCAGGTCGTTATATATTTGCAGGCACCCCTTCGGCACGGCGGTATTCAGCGTGATGATACCGCTGCCGCCAAACACATCCACCAGTGTTTTATAGTGGATAGGCAGGAGCATCTGTATGGCCCACATAAGCTGTCCCTTACCGCCCATCCAAGGCATGAGCTTTATCAGGCTGTCACGCATCAAATTTCTCCAACGCACGCTCCAGTCCGGAGATAGCCGCGTCCAGTCCACTGCGCATTTTCTGCAAGCCGCGGATGGTATCATAGACCTCCGCCGCCGTTTCCGCGAAGTAGTAGCCCCGCTGGTCTGCCGCGATGGGTACGGTGTCCTGCCGCAGACGGTTGACGCGCCGCCGCAGCTCGTTCCTGCTGATGCCCAGCACACGCTCCAATTCCCGGCTGCTGATCACATTTCTGCGCCCCTTAAATCCATTTTCCAGATACAGGGCGACGGTTTCCTTCGTCATTCTTGCACTCCCTTCCGGTGACCGTTCACCGAAAAGGGCGCAAAAAGAGGGATCGCCGTCCCTTTTCGGAAAGCGGTCCCATTGTTGTTAAATTCTACTGCATGGTCATGTCCACGCCTTGCCGCGGTACTTGCAGCGGCTGTCCGTCCGGGCGGCAGATATAGCCATAGTCACTGAAAACTCCCTTATCCCGCCATAACAGCGCTGCGCCGTAGGCCTCCATGTTCAGATGCCGCGTCAGCAGGTCACGATTCGGATCGCTCACGATGACGGAGAGCTCCTCCCTCGCCAATTCCTCCAGAGAATCGATCTGCCGATCTTCTCGTAGTCCAGCATTTCCAATACGCTGTCCGGCACGGTTGCCAAAGCCGGAAGAAAATCGTTCTCCACGTAGAACTGTCCCAGCGCGGCATCGTCCGTGATCCCCGGCACCACATGGCAGCAATCCACGCTGTATGCCAGATCCAGTACCCGCCGGAGCGTCAGCTCACCGCCGTTGTTCTGCCATAGCTTGTCAAGCTCCATCTGCACTAAGCCCTCAAAGGCCACGGCATCCACATCGCCGAATGTACGGAGCTTCTCTGCCAGTGCGTTGAACTGGTACAAATCGTACCCATCAAGATGTGGGGCGAGAAATTCATATCGGCCCATGTCCTCCACCTGCCAATAGAGCTGCTGCCCATCCTCCAGCCGCAGCTTGTCCAGCGCATCCAGCAGCTCCCACGGCGTGGCGGGCAGCTCCAGCTCCGCGTGATTGCTGTTGTCGGGATTGCCCATGTATATGGAAATAACCTTTCTATCCAAGCTCCATCCCTCCTCGCCGCTGCACGATGTCCTCACAGTTGTCCGGGTCTGCACCGGGTACATCCCAGCCGCACATGCTGCCGATCTTCATGGCCTCCTCTTGGGCGGGCGTCACACCCCTCTTTCTGTTCTGCTCATCCGCGATACGGCGGTTCTCGTGGGCGTCACCGGTAGACCAATCGCTGGGGCAGTACCCGCTTTCGCCGCGTTTGATGCAGATAAGCTGTCCTGTGCCCGGCAGCAGCGAGAAGCATATCTCCGGCAGCTTATCAAAGTGGGCGCGGAAGCGTTCCTGCTCCGTCTGGACGTTCCAACCGTGATCCTGCCACAGATGCACATACAGCTCGCTGCCACGTCCAACGGCAATCTCATGCTGCTCGAAACCCTCGCCCCAGCCGTCCGATGCCTGTCCTTCAATATACTCCTTCAGCGTGGTCAGCTCTGCCGCCGACAACTCGCCGTTGATCTGACATTCCGAGATACCCCACAGCTTGCCGTTTCGCCGCTCCACGTCGAAGGTGACGGAGCGCACCTTATCGTTCACACTGTCCGCCGCGTCGTACCAGTGCATGATGCCGCGGTTGACCTCCTCCGGCATCCGATACTTCACCAGCGCGCTGCGGATATGATCCTCATACGCGGTTAGGTCGTGTCCGGTCAGCAGCTCCGGTTCTTCCTGCATATTGCCATACACATCCGGCTCATAAAGCTCGGCGGTAAGCGGCATATATAGCTTCGTCATGCTGAGCTCGGGCGGTAAAACGGTAAAGCTGTCCACGCCGGGGATGAGCGCCAGCGTCCGTCCGTTGTCCCATTTCATATGGAACTGCCCGGCGTCGTCGATATAGTCCAGTTTCCCCGTCGTGCCAGCCTCCACCGATGCATACGGATCCTGCATGGAGTCCAGCCGGATGCGTGTACCCACAGGGTACTGCTTCCGCAGGAACGCCAGCATCTCCCGATTTACGTTCATACTAAATTCCTCCCATCGTCTGTGTGTAGTCTTCCATCTCACAGGGGTTTTCCTCACCAAGAAAGTCAAACAGGATGTCATCTGCTGCCTTGCGGATAGCGGGATCGTCTGTCAGGACTTCATAGCGAAACCCTGTGGTATCGCGGTAGGGAAGCTCCTCCCGGATGCAGTCCAGGAAGGCGTCTGCATCGTCGTAGAAGATATCGTCGTCCCCTACGAAGATCACCTTGCCGAAAATGCTTATAGTTATCTCACCTCCGTTCTCTCGCAGTACACCACATACCTCTGTCGCCCACCGCTGGCATAGGGATGGCAGGTCAACAGCGTCAGCAGGTCGCGGCTTTGCTGTATCTTGATCTTATCCACCTCATGGGGCTGGATGATCTGAATGTCCGTCACGGTGTAGGTTAGTATCTCCCACAGGTTGGTGAGCTTCACGGTATCGCCCACCTGCAAGCGGTCGATATACCGGAAGTAATCCGCACCGCGCCAGCCCCGGTGTCCGGCAATGACGCAGTTGGTGTTATCCCCACCGATGGGCGCGGACGTGTTGCCCAGCACCGCCGCGCCTGCGGCAAGGTGAGCGTCGGACGCGCCCAGATAGACAGGCATGGTCAGCTCCATAGCGGGTATCTCTAAGACGCCTATAATCTCATCTTCGATGCCGTAGGCAGTCAAGTCGGCGGCAGGCTCCTCACAGGCTTCAAGATCGGTAAGATTACACTGCTTTTCAGTGTAAAGCTGGCGGTTGTACTCTTGTAGAGCCGCCAGCAGTTCGGGGTATTGTTGTTCCGGCTCATTACGCTCGACCAAGAACTCCTGCACCGCTGCATCTGTATCGGCTTGCAGCCTTTGTCCCGTGACCACCGGCCACAGCATGACGCAGATACCCGCCACGGCCAACAGTGCTGCCAGTAAAAGGGATGTCTTACGCATGGCGTTTTCTCCTTATTAAGAAGTACCCGCCGCCTATCACTGCCACCACGCCAAGGCCGATGCCAAGACCTGTAAGGTAATGCTGCGTCCACGAGGATGCCGCTGGTTTATCCACGGTGGCAGTCGCTTCCTGCTCCGGCACATACGGCACCCGATGGCCTCGCACCAGCAATCGGTGGGTATTGACCCCGAACGGTGTACACGTCACCAGCGTGACTAAATCCTTGCCATCCGCAATTTGCAATAGGCTTGTGTCCGTGGGCAGCACCGTATTGATGGCATCAACCTTATATGCCAGCGCCTCACCCAGCACATGGATATAAAACGTGTCTCCCGCCGCAAGCTGGTCGATGTCCGAAAACAGCTTGGAACTCGCCAGCCCACTGTGCGCCGACAGCACCGCATGGATGCTGCTGCCGCCCACCGGCAGGGATGTCCCTACCACATGACCCACGGCACGCTCCAGCGTGTCCGCGTCCGTGCCGTGCTGCACCGGCAGATATACGTTGATTTTAGGGATATCCACATAGGCCATGACGCCGCCCACCGTGAGCTGCTGGGCATACGCCAAGGGAGAGGCGGATGCCCCTCCCTCCGTGATGGCCGCGCCGGACAGCATGGCGTTGTACTGCTCTGCGGCTTCACGCTGTGCAGTCAGCTCGGCTTTGTCGGTTTCTTCAATAGCGGCGGTGTAGGCGGTTTCGATGTCAGAGTGGTATTTGGCATTGACTGCCTCGCTGATTAACGGATAGAGCAGCAGCCCCAGCGCAGCAACGCCGCAAGCCGCCGCCAACAGCCAGCGCTTCACTGCTCGTTCTTGTGCTTGCGGCTGCGGATCACGATAAACGCCGCAGCACCCAGCAGGGCCACGCCGCCGATGGTGAACATCCAAGTGCCGTAGCCGCCGGTTTTGGGCAGGTCGAAGCCGGGGTTGTTGACCACGGTCAGCGGCACAATGGCGTTGCCATCCGTCATGGTGACATCCTTGCCGTTGACGGTGGCGGAGGCGGTCAGCAGCTTGGCACCGCACTGCTCGCAAGTGCCGTTCTCGGCGGTCTTGATAACGATTTTGACCGCGTCCTTCAGCAAAATGTAACCCTTGTCGGTGGCAGTCTCGGTCAGGGAGTAGGTGTCATCCTCCAGCCCCTTGACCACGATGTGGCCACTGCTGTTGGGGATAAAGGTCGTGGCATCAGACTTTTTGCTGGTGATACCCTTGGCGTAATACATGCCATCCTTCTGCTCCGCGATGATGTAGCAGTCGTCGGTGTCATTGTGCAGCCGGAACTTCACGTTCCGCACATTGCCGCCGTTGTCAGAGAACTGCTTGAGAACGTCAATGCCGTAGGTGTAGACATGGCAGCAGTCCTTGAGGGTATCAAAGTAGGTCGTGTTGGTGCGCTTCCATGTCAGCACGACCTCGTTGGGGTTGTCGATATCTCCCATCTTGGCATCGGCGGTCAGGGTGGCAGCGTAGGAGATACGCATGGTGCAGTCACTATACCCGCGCTTGACGCTGTCGGTATACACGGTGGTCGCCTCATTGATCTCACTCAGGCCGGTGTCGGTCATGCGGATGGTCATGGTGTTGGCGGTATCATCGTAACCCACGGTAAATTTGCCGGAGTTCACCGCCCAGGTGGCGATCTTGTCGGTGCATCCAGCGTCCTTGAAGAACTCGATGACCACATCGTTCTTATTGTACTTGATGCCCTTGGACATGGTATCGACGTAAGTATACTCGCTGAGAGAGGATGCCTTGGAGGTGATGGTGGGCAGTGTGCTGATGACCTGGTAGTCCACGGTGTCGCCCACGGAGGCGGTGGCGGTGTGGGCGTACCCATCGGTGATGTCGGTCAGGCCGCCGGTATTCTTGCCGGTGGAGTTCTTTGCTTCGCGCACAGTCTTATCCAACGTAGGATTGCCGGTCTGATTCTTGGGGTAGACGGTGACATCGTAGTTCCATGCCGCACCGTCCACGGTGGTCATGGGCAGGGATACGAAGAAGGGATTGCAGGTGGAGGTCACGTTTTCAGGGACGCGAGTCTCCACGACGAGATACAAGCCCTGCTCCATGTCGGATGCAAAGGTGTGACCGGCAGCGTCCGTCTCGGCCATGGCCGTGCCATTCTTGACCGCAGCTTCCAGCGCGTTCTTGACGGTGGTGGCATTGGCGGTCAGCGCGGTGGACAGCTTGTTGTTGAGCACATCGCTGGTGAAGTAGTTGATACCATTGTCGGTCTTGTGTGCGTCTGCGCCGGTCAGGCCGATGGCAGACAGCACGGCGGAGCTGCGATCACTGTTGTCGAAGCCATACAGCACACCCACCTGCCGCTGACCGTCCACCACTTCATTGTTCATGGTGACATCAGCAACGCGGATATAAGTGAATTCCACGCCCTGAATGGCGTATTTGCTTAGCTTATCCACGACGGCGTTATCATGCAGACCGGTGGAAATGTAGGACTCGGTATCCCACGCACCCTCTGCGCTGGCCTTGGTGATGTCGTATTTGTAGATGGAAAGGGATGCTTTCTTGCTGGTGTCGATGGTCGGCTCTGCGAACGCTGTGGTGATGAGGCCCAAAGCCATAATAGCGGCCATGAGCATGGCCAATACGCGGTGGATCTTTTTCATTTGGTGTTCTCCTTCATTTCGATTTTTTTGCAAAAATAAACACCCGCAAATGCTGCAAGTGCTGCAAACAGGAAATAGGTTGTAAATCCCGTGCCGCCTGTAAACGGCAGGGCAAATCCCGCATTGTTGCAGGCGGTGATGGTGACATCACGGTTGCCGCTGTCCAATGCTCCCGTGAACAGCGGCTCAGTCAGCAGCGTGTACCCTGCGGGAGCTTTGGTTTCCGTCACGCGGTACTGCACACCGATCTTGAGGTCGCTCCACTTGGCGATACCGGCCTTGTCGGTGGTGATTTTGCCCACCTCCGTCCACGTCTGACCGTCTGTGGAAGTTTCCAGCAGCAGCTCTGCACCAGCAAGCGGTGCGCCCGTCGCATCCACCTTGCAGACGCTGATGCTGCCCTTCTCCTCCACGATTTTGACCTTAAAATGAATGTACGCCCACACGGGGTCGGGCAGTGAGGTCAGCGCCGCACACGCCTGGTAGCCGCTGCCGTTGCTGGGCTCCAGCAGCACGGACTCTGTACCCTCCACATCCAGCGAGTAGCCGTAGTCGCTGCTGATATAACCGTTCAGCTTCGCTGCGGCGTGCTTTGTGGCGGTGACAGTCAGCGTGTTCCAACTCTGATTGACCGTCACACCGCTGATATTGGTGCTGAAGTAATACTGCGGCAGCACACCATTGGTGTCGGTGGCCGTACCGGTGTACTGACTGCCGTCCCACGTCAGCGTAATAGCGTTGACGTCCGAAAGCTGGTTACGGTACTTCACCGCGAAGCTGGGGATCTTGCCGTGGCTCATAATGCGGTCAATGATGATGTTGTACGCCACCTCCACATCATCGCCCGCGTAATGAAACAGGTTGGCACAGGTGGTATCATGCAGCGTGTAGGGATACACCGGGCTGCGGTAGCCGCACACGAACTCCCAAATTACCGCCTGCGTCGCCAGCTGCGCACAGTCCGGGTGCATATTGAAGCCGTAATTGCCGCCGTAGCCGTAGGCCATGGCCAACGTCACGGCGTACCGCTGATTCCACGTCAAATCGCTCCACGATGTGGAGGAATACTGCAAATCGCCGCTGGCGGAGCGCACCTCCGGCTCCATGCAGTAGGCCGGGACAGTCTCCCCAGTGTCGTTCCGGGTGAAATACTTGAGCTTGTTGCTGGTGTACGGCCCCCACTGGGACACCGGCGACTTATCCTCATGGTATCGGTACTCGTTGCCGCTGCTGACGACACCTGTGACTGTGGCGGCATGGGCGGTCACGATGGACAGTCCCATGATAGCCACCAGTAGGCACACCAGCGTCAGCAGCTTGGGAATTGTTTTCTTCATAGCGTTCCTTCCCCCCAACGCAAAAGGCCGGCAGCATACGCTGTCGGCCTTTCGGTCGGGTGCTTGATTGTTTATCCGTACAGCACCACCACGATGTACTCGTCCGATGCCGCATCGTAGCGGACGGTGCAGTTGAACCGTGCATAGGCGCTGACCGTTTCCGCGCCGTCCATAGCGGCAAGGCAGGCGAAGGTGGCATCCACATTACCCCGCACTGCGGCGGTCAGTGCCGCCTGCCCACCGTTCCCCGCCAGCCATGCCACGCTGTCCGCCGTGCCGGGGAAGAAGCTGGAGTTGGCCGCGGTCATACTGGTGTCGATAGTCACGCCATACTGTGCAGCGGCATAGGCGTTGCCCGCCCTGACAGCCTCCGCGATGGAGTAGATGTCTCCGCTGGCGGCGGGCTTCGGCGCGGGTTCAGGTTCGGGAGCAACCTCCGGCACGGTCTGTTCCTGCTCCTCTGTTGGTGTCGGTGCAGGCATCACCGGCTGTTCGGGCGTAATCGGCTGCTCCGGCGTAGTGGGCTGTTCCTCACCATTGGGTGCGGGCGGTGTTTCCTCCGTCTTGGTGGAAGGCGTCTCCGTGTCCTCAGTGGGGTTCGGAGTCTCCTCGCCATCTGCCCCCTTGACCGCCTCGACAGTTTCCTCGGCGGGCAGGCTCTCCATATCTTCTTGAGCCTTGTCCTCAGTGGGCGCGATGGCCTGCGCCGCGCTCTGTACCGCCGCCATCGGCAGCATCGTCGATGCGGAGCTGTCCCCGGTCTGCCCACAAGCCGTGAGCAGCAGGAGCGTCCCCATCATCAGGGTCATGATCTTCTTTTTCATGTGCGTTTCTCCTTTCAGTGTTTTGGGTAGCACAAACAACTACCACACAACCATCCGTAAGTCAACGGAAAGATTTATAATGCTCTGACATGATGGGAGGCCCTCTGGCACAAGCCGTTCCCATGCTCATACCATGCCTCCCATCTCCATGTGAGGCGCTTCTTCCCGCGCCATGTTCTGCCGCTGGACATCCAGATCATAGGCCGTACAGTAGCAGTTATAATCGCCCGGAGACGGATTGCAGCGCAGGCAGTAGCGGTAGCGCTCCGTTTCCACGATGTAACCGTAGTTCTGTGTCCAGCCGCCGCTGATTTTCCCGCCGTGTTCATAGCAGAAACGCTCCATAGCGAAGCGGTTTTTCAGCACACTCTCCCGCAGCGTGTCCACGACCTCCTGCAGCTCCGCTTTGAACACAGGGCTGTTCAGCTCCTCCGGGCCGCGGGGCCACCATGTATGCCAGAACTCATTGCCGCTGCGCCCGAAGTCCATCCGGACATGGCCAACGGTACCCAGCCGCTTATCTTCTTCGGGGTGCGGGGTATAAAATAAGCCCG
>ENA-ORMN01002120-ORMN01002120.1-human-gut-metagenome-genome-assembly--contig:-NODE-2120-length-17871-cov-2.601931_pt1 | contig 17871 bp, 19 predicted proteins | sample MGYA00242102_ERZ508993 | MGnify/ENA primary metagenome ERZ508993 (study PRJEB26280, sample SAMEA2338770) | human gut metagenome | biome: human gut; feature: human-associated habitat; material: faeces... | reverse complement strand
TTTTTGGATTCATTCTCTTTATTGATAAAATTTATTGATAGTGTTCTCTAAATGTGTTATACTATAGAAAAGTCGTACTGACATACGAAGGAAATCCTGAGTAGGAAGGCGGTATAGTTCGAAATATATATTCGTGGCACGAAGTGTTGACGGTCGGCTTTTGTCGATCTTTTTTTATTGCTTTAAGGAAATTTGCCTGCAAAGCGAAAAACACGGAAAGGAGAACTTGCATGGAGAAACGTGTTGCCGTGATCGGAATCGTAGTAGAAAAAGAAGAATCCGCAGAAACCGTGAATGCGATATTGCATGAATACCGCGACGTGATCGTCGGAAGAATGGGAATCCCTTACCGGGAACGTGGGCTGTCTGTGATCAGCGTGATTGTTGACGCACCCAATGCAACGATCAGTGCTATTTCAGGAAAACTAGGGATGACAGACGGAGTAACAAGCAAAGCAATTTATGCAACAAAATGAAGTGGAGGAAAACGAAAATATGTACAATCCAAAGTCGGGAAAAGCAACCGAATTTATCGATGACCGGGAGATATTAGATTCCCTGGAATATGCACAAAAAAACAAAAATAATAAAGAAGTAATAGATGCGATATTAGAAAAGGCATCTGCCATGAAAGGCATCAGCCACAGGGAGGCTGCCGTTTTATTAGAGTGTGAATTAGAAGAAGAAAACAAGAAAATAGAAAAATTGGCGAAAGAAATTAAGCAGCGTTTTTATGGTAATCGAATCGTAATGTTTGCTCCGTTGTATCTGTCAAATTACTGTGTCAATGGCTGCACCTATTGTCCATATCATCATTGCAATGAGCATATCCGCAGAAAAAAACTGACACAGGATGAAATCCGAGACGAAGTTATTGCTCTGCAGGATATGGGACACAAGAGACTTGCTATCGAGGCAGGAGAAGATCCGGTCAATAATCCGATCGAGTACATTTTGGAAAGTATTAAGACTATTTACAGCATCAAACATAAAAATGGTGCGATTCGCCGTGTCAATGTAAATATTGCTGCTACAACTGTAGAAAACTATCAGAAATTACACGATGCCGGCATTGGAACGTACATTTTGTTCCAGGAGACTTATAACAAAGAAAGTTATGAAAAACTGCATCCAACCGGACCAAAACACAACTACGATTATCATACCGAAGCAATGGACCGCGCGATGGAAGGCGGCATCGATGATGTCGGACTTGGGGTATTGTTTGGCTTGGAAATGTACCGCTATGAACTTGTCGGAATTATTATGCACGCGGAGCATTTGGAAGCGAAATTTGGAGTCGGACCGCATACGATCAGTGTACCGCGAATCTGCCCGGCAGATGATATTGATCCGGGAGAATTTACGAACGCAATTTCCGATGAAATATTTGAAAAAATTGTTGCGGTTATCCGTATTGCCGTGCCATACACGGGTATGATCGTGTCGACAAGAGAATCTCAGAAAACACGTGAAAAAGTGCTTGGACTCGGTATTTCACAGATCAGTGGCGGATCCCGCACAAGTGTCGGCGGATATGTCGAAGAAGAAAAAGAAGAGGACAATTCTGCACAGTTTGATGTCAGCGACCGCAGAACCCTGGATGAAGTTGTCAACTGGCTTCTCGAACTGGGATATATCCCGAGCTTCTGTACGGCATGCTACCGCGAAGGAAGAACCGGTGACCGCTTTATGAAACTGCTGAAATCCGGTCAGATCGTCAATTGCTGTCAGCCCAATGCACTGATGACATTAAAAGAGTATCTGGAAGATTATGCCAGCGATGACACCAAACAAAAAGGGGAAAAAGTCATTCAAAGAGAATTGGAAGTCATTACCAATCCTACGGTAAAAGAAAAGGCAAGAGAATATATCGAAAATATCCACGAAGGCCAGAGAGATTTCCGGTTTTAAAATAAATGCATAGGGTCTAATAATTGGCGAAACGGGAGTTATCGTGAGATAACTCCCGTTTCTGTCAATTGCCAGACCATAAGTTTAGGCATTCAACGTCAAATGAACGGCAAATCCGCCGAATTCTCCTTTGATATAAACAAAAGTCATAAAACCGTCTTTGTCGTATTTCGCAGTCGACATATCAAATTCGATGCCGCGCAGACCAAGATGGTATACAGCACGTTCTACGGAATTACATCCGACAGCGATATGTCCGTGGGTTCCTGCTCCCGGTGCTTTCATTACTTCGATTTTTTTGCCGCAGAAATACGATACGTCGATATTTTTCTGAGGGAAACCAAACATGGTAGTGAAAGCGTCTGCAGTATCCGCAGCCTCGGCATCATCGGCACAATTGATACCGATGTGTTTGACTTTAAAGCCAAGCATATGGTTGACAGCTTCACGTGTAAGAGCAACGATATTGGTAAATTTATCGGCTGCAAGAAGCGAGGTGTCTACCATCCAGCTTCCACCGCATGCGATAATACGGTCAAAGTCAAGGTATTCATTCAGGTTGGAAGAATTGATACCGCCGGTTGGCATAAATTTCATCTCCGTGTAAGGAGCAGCCATTGCTTTGATCAATTTCAGTCCGCCAATTGCCTCCGCCGGAAATACTTTAACGACATCCAGGCCAAGAGCAGCAGCTTTCTGTACGTCGCTTGGTGTCGCACAGCCCGGCATTACCGGGATTTTTTTATTGATACAATATTTTACTAATTTTTCATCCATTCCGGGACTGACGATAAATTTGGCACCGGCAGCTACAGCGCGGTCTACCTGCTCGGTTGTGATCACGGTGCCGGCTCCGATCACCATATTCGGATATTCTTCTGACATGATCTTGATTGCTTCCTCAGCGCAATCGGTTCGAAATGTCACTTCCGCACAAGGAAGTCCGCCGGTACAAAGAGCTTTGCCAAGCGGTCTGGCATCCTCGGCATGCTTCAATGCAACTACGGGAACAATCCCAATCTTCGAAAGAGTAACTAATACATCGTTCATTGAAAAAACCTCCTTTTCCCTCTAGTATAACCGATTTTGTAAACAGATGTCAATGGAGAAAAATTCGTTGCTATTTTCCCACCAAAAGAGTATACTAATAAAAGAGGTTGGTGGTAAAAATGTTTTCGGAAATTTATTATTCTAAAAAGACAGGAGAACCGGTGCAGGTCGTTGCAAAGTGCAGTATATTGCCGGATGAGATCCCGGGGATCTGTTTTCAGCAAATGAGCGGAGAATTTGCTTGCTATGTCTGGGATGTGGAACATTTCAAAGCAAATTATCAAAAAGAAAAAGTGCAGATAAAAGAAGAGGCAGAGACAGAGCCAAAGCCAAAGAAAGAAATTTCGGATCTGGTTCGTTTTCTCGATGCGGATACTTACCGCGAAAAAATGAAAATATTGGAAAGTATGAAAGACGACTTAAATGAGCATATTTTAAATAATATGGCAGTGAGTCTGGATCTTTCCCTGGAAGATGGTGTGGACGGATATTCCTTCCTGATGTCTGAACTTAAGATACGAAGCCGTTTTGAGGGCAAGCGAGGAGAGCGATTATGAATTACCGAATGCAGATACAATACGATGGTGCGCGGTACCGTGGCTGGCAGAGACAGGCGGCGACCGGTGATACGATCCAGGGAAAACTCGAAGCGATACTTACCAGACGGTTTGGAAGAAATATTGAAATTGACGGTGCAAGCCGTACGGACGCCGGGGTTCACGCATTGGCACAGATTGCCAATTTTCACGTAGCAGACGATGAGGCGGTGGAGCCGGAGGAACTTCAAAAATATATCAATCAATATTTGCCGGAAGACATCGCCGTTACCGGTGTAGTGGCGGCGGGTGAGCGGTTTCACAGCCGGCTTAATGCGACGGGAAAAACCTACGAATATCATTTGATCCCATATGGTACATACGATGTCTTTGCGCGAAAATACGCGTGGCAGATGACGGAACCGCTTGACATCGAAGCCATGCGGGAAGCAGCGGGACATGTACTTGGAAGTCATGATTTCCGCGGTTTTTGTACCAAGGCAGCAAAGAAAAAATCGACCATCCGCACAATCCGGCTTTTGGAAATCTATGAGACAAAAAACGAAATTGTCATAGAGATTACCGGCAATGGATTTTTGTACAATATGGTGCGTATTCTCGTCGGAACTCTTGTGGAAGTCGGCATGGGATTGCGAAAAGCGGATGACATCCCGACGATTTTGGAGAAAAAAGAACGCCGGTATGCAGGCGAGACAGCGCCGGCATGCGGACTGTTTTTAAAACAAATTTACTATGAATAAAAGGAAGCGGTCGTATGAGAGAAATGGAATTTAAAATGGAGCGGGAAGGCCTTGTCAAACCGGGTGAAAAAATCCGGGTGACAGAAGGTGTACTGCCGAGTGCGTATTATTATACTATCATACCGGCGGTTGCCATGTCGGGAAATATCGCATTTTCCGAGCGGCTGAAAAACCGCGAAGGTGTGGTAAAAGATGTAGTTGAAAATGAAAAAGGCTATTATGTGATAGCCGAATTTGATGAATAAATGGAGGAATGAACATGGAACGCGAAAATGCATGGAATGGATATGAAACAGAAGAATTGAAAAAAGTGGATGCGTTAAATCAGGAATACCGCACATTTTTGAATGAGGGAAAAACCGAGCGCGAATGCGTGAAACTGGCTGTGAAAATGGCAGAAGAGGCAGGATACCGCGACTTAAAAGAGGTTATTGCCAAAAAAGAGACATTGAAGGCAGGAGACAAAGTGTACGCTGTCGGCATGAAAAAAATGATCTCTCTTTTCCAGATCGGAAAGAAACCGTTGGAAGAAGGAATGGCAATCCTTGGCGCGCACATTGACTCCCCACGTTTGGATATTAAACAGAATCCGTTGTACGAAGAGGGCGGTTTTGCTTATCTTGACACCCATTATTATGGTGGAATCAAAAAATATCAATGGGTGACACTGCCGCTTGCCATCCACGGTGTGATCGCGAAAAAAGACGGAACAGTTGTCGATGTCAAAATCGGAGAGGATAAAGAGGATCCGGTATTTTGCGTGACAGACCTTTTGATTCATCTTTCTGCGGACCGCATGGAAAAGAAGGCAAATAAAGTGATCGAGGGAGAAGAACTGGATCTGTTATTTGGAAGCAAGCCACTCAAAGGCAAAGAAAAAGAAGCGGTAAAAGAAAGTGTTCTTGCACTTTTAAAAGAAAAATATGACATGGAAGAAGAAGACTTTTTGTCGGCAGAATTGGAAATCGTGCCGGCAGGAGAAGCGCGTGAAGCCGGTATTGACACCAGCATGATCATGGGTTACGGACAGGACGACCGTGTCTGTGCATTTACGTCTCTGAAAGCAATGCTCGAGGTCGAAGGCACGGAATATACGACATGTTGTCTCCTTGTAGATAAGGAAGAAATTGGAAGCGTCGGAGCGACCGGAATGCAGTCGAAAACCTTTGAAAATACGGTGGCTGAGATTCTTGCCTGCATGGGTGAATACAGTGATCTCGCTGTCCGCCGTTGTCTTGCGAATTCGAAAATGCTCTCTTCGGATGTAAGTGCTGCCTTTGATCCGACATTTAAGTCAGCTTACGAGCCGAAAAATGCTGCTTATTTTGGAAAAGGAATGGTATTTAACAAATTTACCGGTTCCCGCGGAAAATCCGGAAGCAATGATGCGAATGCCGAATATATCGCAGGCATCCGCCGTATCCTGGATGAGAGAAATGTCGCATACCAGACGGCAGAACTTGGAAAAGTAGATGTCGGTGGAGGCGGAACAATTGCTTATATTATGGCACTTTATGGTATGGAAGTGATTGACTGCGGTGTCGCCGTTCTCAATATGCATGCTCCTTGGGAAATCGTCAGCAAGGCAGATGTCTATGAGACGAAAAAAGGTTATATTGTATTTTTGGAAGATGCATTTTCAGTAAAATAAGATCTGTTGAAAATAGTTTTGCTTCGAGGCATGGATCATCGCGGTTCGTGTCTCGATTTTTTTGTCCGAAAAACGATATCTTGACAATAGCCGGCTTCCCTCGTATGATAGGCTTACAATTATAAAAGAAGGGGAAATGCACATGATGATTCAAAGGGATAGTCTGACGGAAAACATGATATTACAGGGACGCTATGAAGTAAGAAAAGCCACACATACGACACAAGTAGAACGGGATTATGAAGTATACGACCGAGAGGAAAAGAAAGAATACCGGGTAAAGGAATTTTATCCGTCAAATTACTGCAGCAGGGGAGCAGACGGGCAAACAGTCATCGTGCGTGGAGTACGAAACCAATCTGTCTTTGAGCAGTCAAAGGAATGGTTTGCGCAGGCCTACCGACAGATTGCCGCCGGTAAGAAAACAAAGGGGTTCCCGGAAGCAGTGCGCCTGTTTTCGGAAAATAATACGATTTATGTCGTTTTAGAAAAATCAGATGGCGGGAGGCTTTCTGAGCAGATCCGTCATGCCGGCGGAAAATTGTCTTATGCCGAAAGTGTGCCCATCCTACGCGCAATTGTGGAAACCTTACTGCAAATGCAGCCACCGAAGGGATATCTGCCTCAAATTTCCAAAGAAAGCATAGTGCTCTTAAAAAAGCAGAATAAAACAGAGGTCATATTTACGGACATTGTGCAGAAAGAAGATGTCATCTATTCTGTGGGGAGTCTCTGGACTGAGATGCTGACAGGATTATGCCCTCAGACCTCATCCCTGCGTGCCCCGTCAGAACTGGGGGTGGAATTGCCGGCCGAAGCAGAGCAGATGATATTGCGATGTTTGGAAAAGAATACAGAAAACAGGGTGTCTTTGGAGGAACTTCTTTCGATTCTCCCGCGGGGAAGAAAGGAGAGGATTGTGCTTACGAAAAAACAAGTTTTATTAGCTGTCACTGCGCTGATCTTTGCGATAGCAGCATGGAAAAGTCTGCTTCCGAAAGAGAAAGAAGTTTTGGTCGCGGAAAAGCAATCCTTTTTGACAGAAACGGCAGATGTGGAAAGGGGTGTGTCGTCACCTGTATCGCCGGGAGCGATTCAAGTGAGTGTGGCAAGTGCGCCGGCGATAACGGAGGAGGCTGTAAGCAGGGTGGTTTTAGAAGAGGTCCCGATAAATACGCCGGAGCAAACACCCGGGAAGACGAAAAAGACAAAACAGAAACAAAATAAGAAGAACAAAAAGAAGAGTGGGGAAGAAAGGCAAAATAAGGTGGAGCAATCCATTGTCGCACCGAGTAAACCACATAAGCAGAAGTCGGATTTGTTTGATTTTTGGTAAAATAGGAGGAACTTATAATGTGGACATTATAAAGGTATAATAAAAAAGTTATTAAGAAGGTAAAAATAACACCTATACTTTATGGCAAAAATATGTTATTCTGGAAATGGAGAAAGGAGGTTGCTAGATGCAACACAAAAAACTTATGGGGATTGTAGCTTTGCTGATGTGTCTTACGTTAGTGGCGCCGACAGTGACGATTGAGGCAGCGACAACAATCTACAACAACCAGACTGGTACGCAGGATGGGTACAATTATGAATTGTGGAAAGATTATGGGACCACAAGCATGACCCTGAATGGAGGGGGAACCTTCAGCTGCCAGTGGAGCAACATTGGAAATGCGTTATTCCGTAAAGGAAAGAAATTCGACGCGACCAAGACGTATTCGCAGCTTGGCAATATCACGATTGACTACGGCTGCAACTACCAGCCAAACGGAAACTCTTACCTCTGTGTATATGGCTGGTCAAAGAGTCCGCTTGTGGAATTCTACATCGTAGACAGCTGGGGAACCTGGCGTCCACCGGGAGGAACTTCCAAAGGACAGATTTACGTAGATGGCGGAACGTATGATGTGTACGAGACAACTCGTGTAAATCAGCCATCCATCGAAGGAAACACGACCTTTAAACAGTATTGGAGTGTACGTACAAGCAAACGTACGAGCGGAACGATTTCCGTGACAGAACATTTTAAAGCTTGGGCGAACAAAGGCATGAGCCTCGGAAAGATTTATGAAGCGGCTTTGAATATCGAAGGATATCAGAGCAGCGGAAGTGCCAATGTGTATAAGAATAATATGACCATCGGCGGAAGTTCCGGCGGATCGAGCAGTTCCGGAAACTCCGGCTCAGGCAGTTCGGGAAGCACAAGTTCAAGCACGAACAGGAAAGAGTGCGAAAGCATGACACTTGGAGGCAGTTATGCCGGAAGGATCAATTCTCCATTTAGTGGAGCAGCTCTTTATGCAAATGGGGATAATTGCAAATTTACCCAGTATTTTGCTTACGGCACACACAGTTTCTCTCTTCGTGGCTGTTCGAACAACGATAAAATGGCAAAAGTTGATTTGTACATCGGCGGTACAAAGAAAGGTACTTTTTACTATGGCGGAAGTTATCCTGCCGTATACACGATCAATAATGTAAGTCATGGAACAGGAAACCAGGAGATTAAACTGGTATGCTCCGAGGACAATGGTACATGGGATGCTTATGTAGACTATTTTACATGGCAATAAAGGAAATCAATGGGTGCCCTGTTATCGGGCATTCGGAATAGAATAAACGGCTCTGCCTGCGGCAAATAATCTACCGGCTGCGGGCAGAGTTTTTTGTATTGCTGTTTTCATATCCGAAAGCACCTGAACATAGCTTTTTCAGTAGACAAAGTGTGTGAAAAATGTTATAATTTTTAAATATATGAAACATGCAATGATCAGAAGGAGGAAATAACGTTGAATAAAGAACTCGTTATTGTGCTTGATTTTGGCGGCCAGTACAATCAGCTGATTGCCAGACGTGTCCGAGAGTGTCATGTATACTGCGAAGTGCATCCGTACACCCTTGGAATCGATAAGATCAAGGAAATGAACCCGAAAGGGATTATATTTACCGGTGGACCAAACAGTGTATATGCAGAAGAATCCCCACGTTATCAGAAAGAAATTTTTGAACTTGGTATCCCGATTCTCGGAATCTGCTATGGTTCCCAGTTGATGGCATATACGCTCGGTGGAACAGTGGAGACAGCACCTGTCAGCGAATACGGAAAGACAGAAGTTAAAGTGGACAAGTCGTCTCTTTTGTTTAGCGATGTCGAAGAAAAGACAATCTGCTGGATGAGCCACACCGATTATATCGCAAAGGCACCGGAAGGCTTTACTATCAGTGCGACGACACCTGTCTGCCCGGTAGCAGCGATGGAAATGCCTGAGAAAAAACTTTATGCAACGCAATTTCATCCCGAAGTTCTTCATACTCAGGAAGGTGTGAAGATGCTTTCCAATTTTGTATACAAAGTCTGCGGCTGCAGCGGTGACTGGAAAATGTCTTCTTTCGTAGAAGATACCATCCGTTCCATCCGTGAAAAGGTCGGCGACGGCAAAGTGCTCTGTGCCCTTTCCGGTGGTGTCGACTCTTCCGTGGCAGCAGTCCTTCTCTCAAAGGCAATCGGCAAACAGCTGACTTGCGTCTTTGTTGATCAGGGACTTCTGCGCAAAAATGAAGGAGACGAAGTTGAAGCTGTATTCGGCCCGGACGGCCCATACGACCTGAACTTTATCCGTGTCAACTGCCAGGAACGTTTCTATGAAAAACTTGCCGGTGTCAGTGAACCGGAAGCAAAACGTAAGATCATCGGTGAAGAATTCATCCGCGTTTTCGAAGAGGAAGCAAAGAAAATCGGAGCTGTCGATTTCTTGGTACAGGGAACGATTTACCCGGACGTGATTGAATCCGGTCTCGGTAAATCCGCAGTCATCAAGTCCCACCACAATGTTGGTGGTCTCCCGGACTGTGTTGATTTCAAAGAAATCATCGAACCTCTCCGTCTCCTTTTCAAGGACGAAGTTCGTAAAGCCGGCCGTGAACTCGGCATCCCGGAATATCTGGTAAGCCGCCAGCCATTCCCGGGCCCGGGCCTTGGAATCCGTATCGTCGGCGAAGTAACGGCAGAAAAAGTCCGCATCGTTCAAGACGCCGACTACATCTACCGCGACGAGATCGCCAAAGCCGGCATCGAAGGCCTCGGCCAGTACTTCGCAGCCCTTACCAACATGCGCAGCGTCGGTGTTATGGGTGACGAACGTACCTATGACTACGCCGTAGCTCTCCGCGCCGTGAACACAACCGACTTCATGACTGCCGAGTGCTCCGAAATCCCATTCGAGGTACTCCAAAAGGTAATGAACCGAATCATAAACGAGGTGAAAGGGGTTAACCGCGTAATGTACGATCTGACCAGCAAGCCACCCGGAACGATAGAGTTTGAATAGGAAGAAAATAGCGGGAAGCCTTGTAAATAGGGGTTTCTCGTTTTGGATGTAAGCAGAATGTAAGCAAACGACATGATTTTTTCGCAAAGAGAAGGTATAATAATGTTTGACAGTAGTAAAGATATTATAAAAAAGACAGAGTTTTATAAAAAAATAGAATCTTTAGATGAAACAGAAATAGATCAATATAAGATAAAAGTGCTGGATAAAAAATGTGGGGGGAAGTTATTTAAGTTTATTCAGTTTGATCAAAATATGGAATTAAATAGAATTAAATTGGATACTCTCTACAATAATAAATTATGGTTTGGATGTCCGTGGACAATGAATGATTCTACAGAATTTAAAATGCCGAGTAATTCGCATTTTATGACAAGTAAAGAAGCGGGTTATTTCAGGTATCATTGTGAACTTTTATATGAAATGTATGTATTATGTTCTTTTTCTATAGATATTACTGAAAAAATGTGGAATGAATATGCAAATAAAGGAAATGGGATATGTCTTGTTTTTGATGTTGAAGACTACGACTGGTTTTTTCCAGTAGAATATGTGAAAAATAAGAACAGATATTCTTTTGTGCCTTCATGGCGAAGAATGCTGAAACGATACACAGAAAACGAGGCTGGAATACTACCTAATTTGTCATCGCTTTCGATTGCGCCGTTTTTTATAAAAGAAAAGATAAATCCTGATACAGGAAATGATTCGTCATTGGAAAAAGAAGTACGAGCTATTTATTGTATGTATTCTGATGATGAACTTCATCAAGGAATATTGCCTCCAGGATATTGTCAGGAAAATAAAATTTATGGAACACAAGTTGAATGGGAATCAATTAATTTGGTGTTATCTAATGTGATTTTGGGTTATAATTTGCAAAATGATATTAGATTGGAAATTGAGAAAAAATTTAAAGATAAGTGTGTGTATGCATGATATGAAAACAACCAAGAAATTATAAAAGAGTACGAAATATGCGTTTTCATACTCTTTTTGATGTACGGTTGTTACTTCTTTATCTCTTTCAATATCTTCACCCGTTCCGGGTCAGAATGATTTTTCTTAAGCAAGGTTATATATTCAAATAATTCCTCGCGGGTCATATCATCCAATACAAAGAAGTCTGCGATAAGTTGATCGACTTTTGGTAAATCGGAATAATCAAATTTCGTAAAAATCGCTGATGTACGATTGGATAGGTAGGCTTTTTTTGAACGTTGATCGGACATGCCAACCAATTTGCCAACTTCCGGAAGTGATTTATCCTCTTCATTATAGGGATTCTCATTGCATATGGTGGCAAGAGGGATGTCTAATGTATTGGCAAAGCGCAAAGCAGTATCATAGCGTATGGGGGTGTCCCGGCGGATGATAGAATAAATTGTTGGTGCCGGAACACCGGTATTTCTGGAAAGAGTTTTTACGCTCATCTGCTTTTCGTCTAATATTTCTTTTAACACTTTTCCGTAGCCCATGTTGTATCTTCCTTTCAAAAAATATAATTCAATTTTATCATGAAACCTATGAAAAGAAAAGTAAAAATGAAAGAAAGTTATTTATTTTTTATGCAGTTAATAGGATGAATAAAAATAATACGCATAAAAAATGAATAATGTTATTGACAAAGTACGCAACAGAGAATATAATGACATTATAGAACGCATAAATTATAAATAATCAGATTCAATATTTATGCGATGATACCAGGAAGGGAGGTGCTGATATGCAGCAGATACATGAGGGAAAACCGTTGTACGTCGGAGTGGACACGGTAGCATATGACTTTGGTGTAAGTCGAGCAAAAGCCTATGCAATTATCAAGGATCTCAATATGGAATTGAAAAAAGAAAATCCAAGAGCCATTGTTGTGGCAGGAAAAGTCAATCGCATTTTTTATGAAGAATGTGCAGGAATCAGGCGATAAGTTGCTGAAAAGATGCAAGGAGGTGGAACAATTGGCGGTATTTCGAGATACATGGGATGGTTATAACGGAAAGGCGTGGCGTGTACAACTGCGTTATATCGACTGGCAGGGAAAAAAGAGACAGCATACCAAAAGAGGTTTTCGAAGTAAAAAGGAAGCGCAGGAGTATGAGCGTGAGTTTACAGCCAAAAAGAGCAGAGACATCAATATGGGATTTGCAACATTTGTAAATTTGTATTTGGAGGAAATAAAACCACAAATTCGGATTACTACATACGAAACAAAGATTCACATTGTGAAGACACATATTTTGCCGTATTTCTCGGAAAAGAATCTGTCTGAGATTGACGCAACGGATATTTTGAGATGGCAGAATGAAATGCTGCAAAAGAGAGATGAGAATGGACGAGGCTACTCAAATACTTATTTGAGAACTGTAAACACGCAGTTGTCAGCAATCTTCAATCATGCAGTAAGATATTATGGCTTGGCGGAGAATCCATGTAAGCGGTGCAAAAAGATAGGAAAATCCAATGCAGGAGAAATGTTTTTTTGGACGAAGGATGAGTATTTGAGATTTGCCGAGGAAATGAAAACAAAACCGATTTCCTATTATGCGTTTGAAATCCTTTACTGGACAGGAGTCCGTGTTTCGGAATTGCTGGCACTTACTCCGGCGGACTTTGATTTTGAAAATCGGAAGATGGTGATCAATAAGCAGCTTCAGGTAGTTCATGGAGAAAAGAAAATAATGCCGCCGAAGACGGAAAAAGGAAACCGAATCATAGATCTGCCGGATTTTTTGTGTGATGAAATTGAAGATTTGCTGGGAATGCTTTATAAACCGGATAAGGACATGCGAATTTTCAATATCACCAAAAGTTATCTTCATCATGAAATGGATCGTGGAGCGAAGGCAAGTGGCGTAAAGCGAATTCGAATTCATGATTTGAGACATAGTGCCTGTGCAGCGTTGATTGAACTTGGATTTTCGCCGGTTCAGATAGCAGAGAGGCTGGGGCATGAATCAGAAACAGTTACGATGCGGTATGCACATTTGTATCCATCGGTACAAAAAGATATGGCAGATAAACTGAGTGTGATGCGAAAAGGAAGTGAAAATCATGGCAGATAAAATATACAGGAGAACAACGCAGTCATCCCCTATATTGAAAAGTGATGCTGGGAAAAAGGCGCGAAAACGGAATGTTATCTTGAATTTTCGTGTAACAGAACAGGAAAAGGGGTTGATTCAAAAAAGGATAGAATTGTCCGGACTAAAGAAATCAGATTACTTTATAGAAAGTTGTCTGTATCAGAAAATTCTAGTAAAGGGTAACATTCGTACTTCGGATAAGATGAAGGAACAACTGGCGAGGATTGCAGATGCTTTGAAAGAATCTGAAGAAGAGGATTTTTCCGACGTGTTATCTGGAGAAGATGTAATTGCTTTGAAAACGATACTTGAAATGCTTACGAAAATTGCTCAAAAGAAGGGAGGTGAAAGCTGATATGAATGAGACAAACTTGAAAATAATCAATATGTCGGATGTTGAGTCGAAAGAAATATCGTGGCTCTGGTATCCATTTATCCCATATGGCAAACTAACAATTATTCAGGGTGATCCCGGAGAGGGAAAAACTACACTTGTATTGAACATTGCGGCAGTTCTTTCCAAAGGACAGGGGCTGGACGAACATATGAAACCGGAACAGCCACTGCATATTATTTACCAGACGGCAGAAGATGGCTTGGCTGATACTGTAAAGCCGAGACTTGAAAAGGCACAGGCTGACTGCAATAACATTTTTGTGATTGACGAAACGGATGTATCTCTTAGTATGCTAGATGAACGAATTGAGCAGGCAATTTTGAAGGAAAAAGCAAAGCTTATGATTCTGGATCCGATACAAGCATATCTTGGCGCCAAAATGGATATGAATCGTGCAAATGAAGCAAGAGATATGACAAAACATCTGGGGCAGGTGGCAGAACGGACCGGCTGTGCTATTGTTTTGATTGGTCATATGAATAAAAATGCCGGCGGGAAAGTTGCCTATCGAGGAATGGGTTCTATTGATTTCTTTGCTGTGGCAAGAAGTGTGTTGCTGGTTGGCAGAGTAAAGGGGCAGGAAAACCGGCGTGCCATGATACAGATAAAAAATAATCTGGCAGAACGAGGGCATGCCAAGTCCTTTGTTCTGACGGATGGAGTATTTACATGGAAAGGTGATTACGACATAACCGAGGATGAACTAGCTGGCGGATTTGCACCAAAAACCAGCAAGCAGGAAGAAGCAAAAGATTTGTTGGTTTCTTTAAGCTGCACTACAAAAGAAACAGCAGTATCTCAGATACAGGAAAAAGCAAGAGATAGAGGCATTTCCTGGCGTACGATGGAAATGGTTAAAAAGGAACTGCAAATAAAATCCAAAAAGGTAAATAATGCCTGGTATTGGATTTTAGATAGTAAATATTTTTAGTCGCAAGGCAACAACGCAACAATACAAGCCATAGGAAAATACGGTGTTGCAATCAAAGATTTTGAAAAATCAACACCGCAAAAGCCATTGTCCTGCATTGTTGCGTTGTTGTGTTTTGCTGGTAGAAAAATAACCGGAGAAAGGAAAAAATATGGAGAAAAAGAAAAATGTTACAATCCCGGAAGAATTATTTATAGATTTAGTGAAATATTTTCTGGCAGATATTCGATGGGATGAGGATAGGATACGATCACGATTGCAGGAGAAACTGGAAGCAATGGTGAAACGGGAATTGTATACCCGATATAAGACGGCTAGAACACCAGAAGAAAGAGAGAAAGCAAGACGGGAGTATTTGGAGAAAGTCGGCATCCCAGAGAACTTCAGATGGTGATTTTGTCCTATCTGTGATTACAATCTCGTGGCACGAGATTGTATGTACGGCGAAGTAAAAAAGGGTTCAAGGGAGTTTTCCCTTGCAAGGACATCCAAGGATAATCCTTTGATGTGCATCCGTGTGGACACAGGATGCGTATCTTGCAAGGCATAAAAGAACAAGAAAAATGTGCATTTTATGTGCTATAAATATACATTAAAATTGATGAAAAATGGGACAAAAATGGTATGTTTGGACATTATGTCCAGACATGACAGGGAAAAAAGATGGTATTTTTGCGTTTGGACAATTTGTCCAAACGGTAAAGAAGAAAGAATACAGAGAAATGGAATTGATTTTTGATAAATTTGGTGGAAAACATATGCAAGGGGAGGAAAGACGGGATTATCTGGACATTGTTATATCAAATGAAAAGCATGAAATTGGTAAATATAGATGTTTATGATATGAATATTTGAAAATATTTCATTCGGGCGGGTATGCGGCGTTGGTTTTGAAAGGAGAGCTACACAAACATCTACAGGCTGTAGAGAAAAAGTGTTGGAAGTAGATGGAATGTTTGGTTCGAATAATGAAAAAAGAGATGGAAAACTAAAAGCAGCAAATCAAAAGATGCGGGCTAGTACGGGAGCTAGTAATGTTTTTGGTGAAGATGAATATTTGATTTATCTTGTTTTGAACTCATTGAGAATATGACAAAAAGTATAGAATTAGCATCCGTTTTTTTAGAAAAATATTGAAAAAATGGAGAAATAATGGTATAATTAATCACAAAAGTGTCCAATAAAACGAAAAATATGTTGCATGGCATGGAGGTGATTACATGAACTATTCAGCAACGCAATTAGCGAGAAAATTAAATATTTCTAGATCGTATTTATATTATCTTAAAGACAATGGTGTGGTAAAAGGAGATGTGACTGATAATGGGCATGTTGTTTGGAATGAGGAAGTATATCGTAAACTTAGTGAATATTTAAAGAAAAATAGAACAAATGACAATGTCGAATATTTAGAGAATATGCAAGGATACAAAATAACTAAAATAAATAATCGCAGGTATTTGGGAAACAAGTACAAACTTCTTCCATTTATTACAAAAGTTGTTGAAGAAGAATGTAAAAATGTTAATACTGTAGCAGATGTTTTTGCGGGAACTGGTGCTGTGGCTTCTGCTTTTGTTGATAAGAAACTTATTACAAATGATATTATGTATAGTAATTATATAAGTCATGTTGCATGGTTTAGTAGCGAGATGTTTTCTGAAGAAAAAATTATTAAATATATTATGCAATACAATAATTTAGAAATTACAGAAGATAATTACATGAGTGATAATTTTTCAGATACTTATTTTTCTTTGGCTGATTGTAGAAAAATAGGATACATTAGACAAGATATAGAGGATAAATTTCATTTGGGTGAAATTAATGCAAAGGAAAGAGCATTACTTATAACATCTTTATTGTATGCAATGGATAAGATTGCCAATACATGTGGGCATTATGATGCATATAGACAAGGTGGAAAGTTTGACAAGCATTTAGAATTGTATGTTCCACAGCCTGAAGTGCACCTTAATAAAAATAATGTTTGTTATAATATGGATATAAATGAGCTTGCACCCAAGATTCAAGCAGACTTGGTTTATATTGACCCACCATATAATTCAAGACAGTATTGTGATGCATATCATTTGCTAGAGAATGTGGCTAGATGGGAGAAACCGGAGGTGTTTGGTGTGGCTAAAAAGATGGATAGAACAGCTTTGAAAAGTGACTACTGTACGAAAAAAGCAACACAAGCATTTGAAAAGTTAATTGATTCCATCCATGCTAAATATATATTGTTATCTTATAATAATATGGCAAAAAAGGGAAATGATCGTTCTAATGCCAAAATAAGTGATGATGATATTATGAGGATTTTAGGCAAAAGGGGGAAAGTGAAGGTGTTTGCAGAGAACTATAAAGCATTTTCAACTGGTAAATCTGACATAAGGGCAAACCAAGAGAGGTTGTTCTTGTGTATATGTGATAACGAGAAAAAAGAAGTTATTTCGTCGGCATTAAACTATACTGGAGGAAAATATAAATTACTTCCACAGATATTACCATTGTTTCCTAAAGATGTTGATCAAGTTGTTGATTTGTTTTGCGGGGGGTGTAATGTTGGAATAAATATTAGGTGTAATAAAGTTTTATTTAACGATAGCAATAGATATCTTATGGGAATATTGGATACATTCAGACGGTTAACTAAGGATGATATATTAGGGTGGATATATAATGCTATTGATAAGTATTGCCTATCGCTAACAAGTAAAAATGGATACGAGTTTTATAACTGTGAAAGTTCGAAAGGTTTAGCTGCTTATAATAGAGAGGGATTTAACAAGCTTAGAGATGATTTTAATGCGAGTGTTGAGCGGGATGATGAGTATTTTTTGAAGCTATATTTGCTCATTGTCTATTCGTTTAATAATCAGTTTAGGTTTAATAAAAAAGGAAAATTTAATTTACCTGTAGGTAAGAGAGATTTTAATTGTAAAATGCAAAGAAAATTAGAAGCATTTATTGATAGAGTAAAGAGTAGTGATTATAGATTTATGGCAGCCGATTTTCGAGAAGTAAGCATGGAAGGGTATACAGAAAAAAGTCTGTTTTATGTTGATCCACCATATTTAATTACATGTGCAACGTATAATGAATTATCCGGTTGGACTGAAAATGACGAAAAGGATTTACTGAATTATCTGGATGAACTTGATAAGAGGGGGATTCGTTTTGCCCTATCTAATGTATTAGAGAGCAAGGG
>ENA-ORMN01002119-ORMN01002119.1-human-gut-metagenome-genome-assembly--contig:-NODE-2119-length-17881-cov-5.314877_pt1 | contig 17881 bp, 16 predicted proteins | sample MGYA00242102_ERZ508993 | MGnify/ENA primary metagenome ERZ508993 (study PRJEB26280, sample SAMEA2338770) | human gut metagenome | biome: human gut; feature: human-associated habitat; material: faeces... | reverse complement strand
CCACCCTGAAAGAATGGGGAGTGACGTTTGAGGTGATAGACAAGATACTGTGGAACTTCCAGCGTACCACCGGGCTGTTCTCGTCCATGCTGTGGACGAAACTTTTTGCGGTGGTGTTTCTCGCCCTGTCGTGCATCGGGACAAAGGGGGTGAAGAACGAGAAGATAACTTGGACGAAGATACATTGCTGCCTTGCGGTGGGTTTCGTCCTGTTTTTCCTGAACTGGTGGCTGCTGGAACTGCCCCTGCCGCATACGGCGGACACGGCATTTTACATCGCCACGCTGTCTGCGGGCTATATATGCCTGCTCATGGCGGGTACATGGATGTCCCGCCTGTTGAAGAACAACCTTATGGATGATGTTTTTAACACCGAGAACGAGAGTTTCCAGCAGGAAACCCGGCTTATCGAGAACGAGTATTCGATAAACCTGCCCACCCGTTTCTATTATAAGAAGAAATGGAACAACGGCTGGATAAATGTGGTGAACCCGTTCCGTGCCAGCCTTGTGCTGGGCACGCCGGGAAGCGGAAAGTCATACGCAGTGGTAAACAATTACATAAAACAGCAAATCGAGAAGGGTTTTGCACTCTACTGTTATGATTATAAGTTTCCCGACCTGTCGGAAATAGCATATAATCATTTGCTCACACATTTGGACGGCTACAAGGTCAAGCCCAAGTTTTACATTATCAATTTTGACGACCCACGCAGGAGCCACCGGTGCAACCCGATAAACGCCAGTTTCATGTCGGACATAGCGGACGCTTACGAAGCCAGCTACACGATAATGCTCAACCTCAATCGCAGTTGGATAACCAAGCAGGGCGACTTCTTCGTGGAAAGCCCGATTATCCTTTTGGCGGCTATCATTTGGTATTTGCGCATCTATCAGGGCGGCAGGTATTGCACGTTCCCCCATGCCATTGAACTGTTGAACAAGAAATACGCCGATGTGTTCACGATTTTGCGCAGCTATCCCGAACTGGAAAATTATCTTTCCCCGTTCGTGGACGCTTGGGAATCAGATGCCCAAGAGCAGTTGCAGGGGCAGATAGCGAGTGCCAAAATACCGCTTTCACGTATGATAAGCCCGGCACTTTACTGGGTAATGACGGGCGATGATTTTTCATTGGATATAAACAACCCGAAAGAGCCTAAAATACTGGTTGTCGGCAACAATCCCGACCGCCAGAACATCTATTCGGCGGCACTGGGATTGTATAACAGTAGAATTGTGAAGCTGATAAACAAGAAAGGTCAGCTTAAAAGTTCGGTGATTATAGACGAGTTGCCCACTATCTACTTCCGTGGTCTTGACAACCTGATTGCGACCGCCCGAAGCAACAAGGTGGCGGTTCTGCTGGGCTTTCAGGATTACAGCCAGCTTACCCGTGACTATGGGGACAAGGAAAGCCGTGTGATACAAAATACTGTAGGTAACGTGTTCAGCGGTCAGGTGGTAGGTGAAACGGCAAAAATCCTGTCGGAGCGTTTCGGGAAGGTGTTGCAGAAACGGCAGAGCATGACAATCAACCAGCGGGAGAAGTCCACCTCGATAAGCACCCAGATGGACAGCCTGATACCTGCCAGCAAAATATCCAACCTCACGCAAGGCATGTTCGTGGGGGCGGTGGCGGACAACTTCGATGAACGGATAGAACAGAAGATTTTCCACTGTGAAATCGTGGTGGACAACGAGAAGGTGAAACGGGAAACTGCCCGTTACGTGAAGCTGCCGCAGATTATCGACTTCACCGACAAGGATGGCAACGACCGGATGCAGGAGGAAATACAAGCCAACTACGAACGCATCCGTCAGGAAGTCCGGCAGATTGTCGAAGACGAGATAACCCGTATCAAGAATGACCCGGAGCTGTGCCATTTGATTAAGGAGGAGGAAGAATAACCGATATTCTTTCCTGACACACAGTATTTTTGCTAATTTTGCAGACAAAGAAATGATTATGAATGAGAACCAAAATATAGAATGGAAAGAAAGCTGGCGGGACGACTATCTGAAATGGATATGTGGTTTTGCCAATGCCGCAGGCGGCAAGATATATATAGGCATGAATGACAGCGGGCAGGTGGTCGGTGTTGCCGATGCCAAGAAGCTGTTGGAGGACATACCGAACAAAGTCCGTGATGTGCTGGGTATCATTGTGGACGTGAACCTGTTGGACAAAGACGGGTTGGAGTATGTGGAAATTGACGTGCCGCCTTATTCGAACCCTATCAATTATAAAGGTCAATACCATTACCGCAGCGGTAGCACGAAACAGGAGTTGAAAGGAGCGGCATTGAACCACTTTATCCTGCAACGTACAGGCAGGCATTGGGACGAGTTTCCCATAGAAAGAGCCAAAATAGAAGAACTGTCGGAAAGCGCATTGAACCGTTTCCGTAAGGAAGCGGCAAGGAGCGGACGGGTGGACGAAGGTGTTTTGAAAGATAAGACCGAACACCTGCTGCATGATTTACGTCTGATAGACGAGGACGGACATTTGAACCGTGCAGCACTGCTGCTGTTCCATCCCGACCCTGAAAGGTTTGTGTTCGGTGCATATATAAAGATTGGTTTCTTCCGGGATGACAAAGGCAATCTGGAGTTTCAGGACGAAATTCACGGTGCTTTGATGGAGCAGGTGGACAAGGCTATGGATTTGATAAAAAGCAAATACCTGATTTACCGTATCTCATACGAGGGAATTTCTCGGCGTGAAACGCCGCAGTTCCCGGTAGAAGCCATCAGGGAATCGTTGATGAATGCCGTAGCACATAAAGACTACGCCAGTGCCGTGCCCGTTCAGATTAGCGTATTTCCCGACCATATCACTTTTTGGAACGCCGGGCAGTTGCCGGAGAACTGGACTACCGAAAGGCTTTTTGAAAACCATCCATCCTCTCCATATAACCCGTTAATCGCCAACGCATTTTTCAGAAGCGGGGACATCGAAAGCTGGGGACGGGGCTACAAGCGTATCTTGGAAGCGGTCAGCGCATACAAATTGCTGCCGCCCCGACTTGAAATGTTAAGCGGTCTGATGATTACCTATTATACCGATATACGTTCTCAGCTGCTGGTGCAGCGGGTGGATGAAAGGTATATTCCTGTTATAGAGTATGCAGCCAAGAACGGGCGTGTGACAAACTCGGACGTGCAGGAAATTTTGGGAGTAAGCAAACCGACAGCTTCCCGCATACTCCAGCAAATGAACGGCTGGCTGGATATGCAGGGAAAAGTGGGTAAGGGAACTTATTATACACCTAAATGGCTCACTAACGTATCACGGATATAATGCCGTTTTTTTGCAAAATGCTGATTATTAGCCGGAAGAGACATGATTAAATGGCTCATAAATGGCTCATCAAAAGAGAGTGATTGACTTCGCTCTCTTTTTTATGCCCTTTTTAATTCTCCAATCATCAGTTGGAGATTTATCCTACCCGGACAAACCGGGACACCGCAGGACAAATCGGGACACTCATTGCCGCCTGTCAAAATATAGCATATTTAGTCGTTACCTTTGGACGGGAATAATCCCGTTACCACTAAAATTCCAATTATTTATGGCAAACAGAATGAACCCGCCCGCAGAGGGGCAGGAAAAAGACGTGCTGCTGGTCTTGGATAAACAGCAGGGGAAAGTGAGTGCCGTTAAAGGTATCGACAACGAGGGCAATTTGCAGACCGTAGAACCGACCCAATCCCATAGCGGTGAGTTTATGCAGGTGGACAGGAACAGCGATGTGTTCAGCAACTTCATTTCCAATTTTTTCCGCAGGTATCAGGACACGGAGGGACTGGCTTTGTTCCGCTGCAAGGCTACGGAAGCGGAACAGGACGCAAAAGCTATCGAGGACAACCACCGCAACCCCACGCCGGAGGGCGACAGACGGGCGGAAATGTTGCGAGTTCCGAATCCCGACAATAACGGGGGCAGGCAGGACTACCGTTTCGACCCGGCTAAAATCAATTGGGAGGACTTGAAGAAAGTCGGCATTACCGCCGACACTTTGAAAAACACAAAGGATTTCGACAGGGTGATGCGTGGCTACAAATCCCGCAACACCTATACCGTTTCGGGGACGGTAGGCGGCTTCTACCTTAAACCTACCGATGTCAAGCTCTCTTTCTATCAGGCAAAGGACGGGACGGTAGTGCCTAAGCTGCACGGCGTGCAAATGGATGAAAAGCTGCTTCAACGCCCGTATAACGGGCACGAATTTTCCAAGCAGGAACAAGGCAACCTGCTGGGAACTGGCAATCTGGGCGGTATTATCCAAATCAAAGACCCGAAAAACGGGGAGCAAATCCCCGTGTTCGTCAGCCGGGACAGATACACCCATGAACTGGAGTACATGCGGGCAGACAAGTGGAAATGCCCCGATACCGTTTGTGGCGTGAAAGTAAGCCCGGAACAGAAAGCCGCTTTTGAAGCTGGGAAACCCGTCAAGATGGAAAACCTGCAATTCAAGGACGGGACGAAACGCAGTGCCTATCTTCAAGTCAGCGCAGTGGAGCGTGGCTTGGAGTTCCTGCCGAGGTCTGCCGTCCAGTTCTTGCAGCAGGGGCAGCAGCCCGCACAGCAGCAGGTCACAGGATTAAAGGACGGCAAGGGTGTGGAGTTCAACGGTCATGTGCAGCCCGGAGTACAGGGCAAATCCTCCGGCAAGGTGCAGCCGAAAGATGTTATCCCCGTTTCCGAGAGCCGGACGCAGGTAGCGGTCAATTCTGGAGGAAAGACCGATGAAGCAACCAAACAGACCAAAGAGCCGCTGAAACAGGGACAACAGAAACCCACCGCCAAGCAGAAAGAGAAACAGGAAAAAGCACAGGACAAGAGCCTGAAAGCGGACAAGCCCAAGAAGTCCAGAGGGATGAAAATGTAGTACCTACCATTAAAAAGTGAAGAATTATGATTGCATTGATAGCGGAAAAGCCCAGCGTGGCAAAAGACATCGCCCGGATTATCGGGGCGACACAAAGGAATGACGGGTATCTGTCCGGCAACGGGTACATGGTGACATGGGCGTTCGGGCACTTGATACAGCTTGCCATGCCCGAAGCCTATGGCGTAGCAAATTTTCGCAGGGAGAGCCTGCCCATACTTCCGTCCGATTTCCGGCTAATCCCCCGTCAGGTGAAAGCCGAGAAAGGCTACAAGGCAGACCCCGGCGTGTTGAAACAGTTGAAAGTGATTAAGGAGGTGTTCGACCAGTGCGACAGGATTATTGTCGCCACCGATGCCGGGCGTGAGGGGGAATTGATTTTCAGGTATATATTCCATTACCTGAACTGCCGCAAGCCTTTTGTCCGGCTGTGGATAAGCAGCCTTACCGACAAGGCTATCCGTGAGGGGATGGACAATTTGCAGCCGGGCGGACGTTACGATAACCTCTACCTCTCCGCCAAGTCCCGCAGTGAAGCCGACTGGCTGATAGGGATAAACGCCACCCAAGCGTTGAGCGTAGCCGCCGGACAGGGCGTGTTCTCGTTGGGCAGGGTGCAGACACCCACGCTCGTGATGATATGCAGCCGTTTTTTGGAGAACAGGAATTTTGTCCCGACCAAGTTCTGGCAGCTCAAAGCGGCGACCGCCAGCGGGGGAATAGGTTTCACCGCCCAATCGACCGACAAGTGGGAACAGCAGTCCGATGCCATAGCCGCCCTGCAACGGGTAAAGGATGCCGGGCAGCTTGTGGTGAAGTCTGTTGAGAGGAAAGAAACCAGCCAAGAACCGCCCCTTTTGTACGACCTTACCACATTGCAAAAGGAAGCGAACACGAAGCTGGATTTTTCAGCGGACAAGACGCTTTCGATAGCACAAAGCCTGTATGAAAAGAAAGTGATGTCCTATCCGAGAACCGGAAGCCGTTATATTTCGGAGGATGTTTTCGAGGAAATGCCGGAACGCATCGCACTGTTGGGACAATACCCCCGCTTTGCCGGATATGCCGCCAGCTTGAACAGCAACACACTGAACCGCCGCAGCGTGAATGACGGCAAGGTAACCGACCACCATGCCTTAATCGTTACCGAGAACCTGCCCGATGAACTTTCCGAAGATGAAAGGGCGGTCTATGAACTGGTAGCCGGGCGTATGCTGGAAGCCTTTTCGGACAAATGCGTGAAAGACGTTACCACCGCTGTATTGTCCGCCGGAAATACCGATTTCACCGTAAAAGGGGCGATAATGAAAGAAGCCGGATGGCGGGCTGTGTTCAACGAACAGGAAGCAGGCGAGGACGGAGAAGCTGCCGGACTGCCACAGCTTCAGGAGGGAGAAACCTTGTCGCTCTCCGGCGTGGATCTGCTCGAAAAGCAGACCAAGCCGAAGCCGCTGCATACGGAAAGCAGCCTGCTTGCCGCAATGGAAAATGCGGGCAGGGAACTGGAGGATGCCGAGTTGAAAGCCAGCCTGAAAGATGCCGGGATAGGTACGCCAGCCACTCGTGCGGCGATTATAGAAACACTGTTCGCACGCCAGTACATCGTGCGTGAGAAAAGGAATATTATACCCACAGAAAAGGGACTTGCCGTTTACAGGATTGTCAAGGACAAGAAGATTGCCGATGTCGAAATGACGGGTATGTGGGAAACCGCCCTTGCCAAGATAGAAGCGGGCTGCATGGATGCCGACACATTCAGGAAAGGCATCGAGGTCTATGCCGCCCAAATCACGGCGGAACTGCTTTCCGTACAACTGTCCATTGCCGGAGGTGAAACCTGTCCCTGTCCGAAATGTGGCAGCGGACGCATCCTGTTCTACCCGAAAGTGGCGAAATGTTCCAACGTGGACTGTACGCTTACCATATTCCGTAACAAGTGCGACAAGCAACTGACCGACAAGCAGGTTGTCGAACTGGTGACGAAGCGGAAGACCGGGTTAATCAAGGGCTTCAAGGGAAAGAACGGCAAGGTTTTCGATGCTTCGCTGGTACTGGACGAACAGTTCAATGTCGCTTTTTCATTCCCTGAAAAGAAAGGAAAGCCGAAGAAATGACTTATCTTTACCGCTGAAATTTCATTGTGATGGGTTTTAAGGCTTATGATAATTGAAATTTTAGTGGTTGCGCCCGGAGGGAAACCGGGCGCATTTTTTATATGTCCCCGTCAAACAGGTAGGTCGAACGGACAATTCCGTTTCCTAATACGTTACTTTCCGACAACTTCCACTGCGAGCCGAACGTTTCCCCGACAAAGCCGATGCCTTTGCCTACCATGACGGGAACGGTATAGATTGTCAGACTGTCCAGCAGTCCGGCTTTTACCAGCGAGGTAATCAGTTTTCCGCCACCCACCACCAGTATGTCATGCGTTTGTTTCAGTTCATAAACCCTTTGCAGCGGTTCTTCGGTCAGGAACTCCACCCCGTAGTCCGGCGTTACGTTGGTGTCGTAGTGTGACACCACAAAAGACCTCTTGCTTTTGTGCGGCCACCCGCCCCAGTGTTCAAAAATGTAGTTGTAGGTGTTCGCTCCCATGAGCAGGCAATCCGCTTCCAAGTATTGCTTGCCAATGATGTTTTTTATTTCACGGGGTAACCAGTCCAGTTCCTTGTCTAAGGTAGCTGTATGTCCGTCAAGAGATACGGCGATGTGCGCTTTTATTTGTTTCATACTATCAGGTATTTAACAGTTTGATGTCCATGTTCAACTGTCCGCCAGTACCTAAAAAAAGAAGCGTGAACTTACACTGCTCCACTACGAGGTACTGGCATACCTAAATGACGAAACAGGCAAGCCCACGCTATGACAAAGCATAGCATAGACATTGCGCTGAAAATCTCGTCATTTTTGAAAAGTGCCAGTTTTCGTAGTGAGATATTCGGCGAACGAATATGTTATATATAAAGACGAAATCACAGTCAAAGCTGTTCAATCGCCGTTATTCTCTTATGTTATTTCTGCAAATGTAATGAAAATCATTTAGAAATCATGGCATACAATAAAAAAATCCTGCCGTGTTATCACAACAGGGCAGGACACGACTAATTGAATGATGACAAAAAACACGGTCTAATCCGTGCGCTCACGAATAAGCCTGTGTATGTCGCTTGCCCGATAGTAATATTTTCCGTCCAGAAGAAGATAGGGCAATATGCCTTTCTTCCGGTAACGCTGCAAGGTCTTGACGCTCACTTTGAGCATAAAGCACAAGTCCTGATTGTCGAGCAGCTTTTCACCGTTCAGGCAGTTGTGGCTGTTCATCAGACGGTCTATCTTTTTATCCTGCATGTCGAGCCTGTCCATGATACGCTCCATCCATGCCACGAAGTTGTCATTGTCTATATACATAAGCTACCCCCGATTGAAATTAAATGAGACCTATCATAAAATAACTCTGGTTTGCCGGGTCTTTCAGGATGATTTCTTTCTCCCGCATGAAACGGATATAGTTCTTGGCTGTCCGCTCCTTGATGTCCAGTACCTGTTGCAACTGTTCGCAAAGGTCTATGTAGGTGATGTGTGTCTGCCGCCCGAAAATATCACGGGCTACACCCACCAGCTCCCTTTCCTTGCGCTTCTCTTTTTCTTCACGTGGCTTTTCGCCCCGGTACGTGTGCATCCCAGCTTTCTTGTCCCATGCGAAAAGCATCAGCGGCACGTCCAGCGGGCTTCCGTCCCTTACTTTCAGGGCTTTCACTACCGATTGCGTGGGTTCATCGTCTTTCTCGATTGACAGGATGGTAGCTGCCTTCCTTTGCAGTTCGCTTCCCAGATGTCCACGCAGCTTTAATCCGTTCGGGACAAAATGAAGCACGCAAAGTATGCAGGTGTTGTAGATACCCGCCAACCGATACAGTTCATCTATCACCGCCACGCTTTCCGCTTCATCGTTGGCACTCTTTACGAGGTCGGCGATGCCGTCAATGACAACCAACTGGATGCCGCCATACTGGTAGTAGAACTTATCCATGCTTTGTATTATGGCGTTCAACCGTTCCTTTCGGGACATTCCCGTAAGGCAGAACGCTTTCAGTTCTTCCGGCTTTTCCTTTTGCCCCGCACGTGCCAGCAGGTTGCTTACGTTCTTGAAAAGCTGTACTTCCGACTGTTCGGTATCATAGAACAAGACCGCCTTGTGCCTGTCGTTGGCGGTTATCCGTATGCCCAGCGTGTCTGTTTCCGTATCGGGAGGGCTGATACAGCCTGCCACGATTGCGGCTACATAGTTGCTCTTGCCCGTTCCCTCGCCCCCGGTGATGCCGAACAGGTTGCCTTGTGTTCCCAGTGGAACATCACCCGCCGAAATGATGACCTGTGCTTTGACGGGCGGGTTGTTGAAGTCTATCTCGCATGATTTAAGCATAATCAGTGTGTCGCTATATAGGTCGTCTAAAAATCTGATAAACAGTTTCAGGAAATCTTCACGGGTGTTTCCCGCCTTGAAATAATCCGATATGTCCTTTTCCTCTTTTGTGCCCGGAAGCGGTAGAGAAAGGCGTTTCACACCAAATTCCCCCAGCAGTCTTTCCTGCCTGCTTGAACTCTCCCGGCCTGTCTTGTCCATGTCGAAAAGCAGGACAAGGTGCTTGAAACGGAACGTCAGCCGATAAACCAGCGTGGACGGTATCATTACCGTTTCACTGTTGAAGCAGATGGCATGAAAGCCATGTGCCGCCAGTGAAAGTACGTCCTTCTCGCCACCCGTGATAAACAATGTGTCACCTTTGGCGGGCAGTTGCTCCAATCCGAAACAGTAGTTTTCCCCGAAGCTGCCGCCATATAGGAAACGGGGTGTGGAAAAGGGACGGTACAGCTTGATATACTGTTTGCCCTTGTAGCCGTACATCGGTTCTGCCGCCGATGAAATGTAGGTGTATGGCTTTCCCTCTGCCGTTTCACTGCTGTATTCCCGGAGTGAGCAGACCTTGTAATGCTCCAGCACTTCGGGAGTGATGCCGTACTGCCGCCAGTATTCCATTTCTGCGGTGGAAAATTTCTGTTCCCTGAACTGGTAAGGCTTGACAGGCTTTTCGGGCGGTTCAACAGGTGTGTTCGCCGCAATACGTTTGTCGGTAGTCTGGGATATAGGAACGGGTGTCCCGGAAGATAAGCCCAGCCCCAAGTCCCGGTCGATGGTTTCCAGTATTTCGATGAAGTCCAAAGCCCGGTTACAGTCCAGCCCTTTCAGTTGCCCCACGAGGAAAAAGCAGTCGCCGCTGTAATTGTCGTTACCGAAGTCTTTCATCTTGTACATACCGCTATGGCGGTCGAAGTAGATGTTGCAGGATGCTTTTCTATCTTCGTATAAGGGATTAAGGAAATGCCTGCCTATCCGCCATTCACCCGGTAAATAATGCTTGAAAACGGATAAGCCGTTATTTGTTCGGCTTAGTATTTCTTCTTTCTTTAACATATTGATGATGGTTGGTTATCAGGTCGTTTATATATTCCTTGTCCCGTTTTATCAGGCGTTCTTCCAGCAGACGTTTTATTTCCTTGATTTTGTAGAAATAATGCCCTTTTATATCGGAATAGGAAACCAGTCCTGCCGCCCGCAGGCGTTGCAGTGTACGGTCGCTGATTTTCAGGAATGTGCATACTTCGTAACTGTCCACCCAAATTTCATCTTCATCGGGTTTGCCGGAATCCAAATGGTTGAAGATATAATCCGCTATGGCGGTAATCTTGTTGTCAAGCTCCTTGTAGGCTTTTGACTCGAATGTTATTATTTCCATATCGCTAACTAATTGGTTCGCTGCAAAATTCGGGGTTGCAGAAAAATAAATCGCCACAGGCGAACCCACCTGTGGCGAAATAAATTTTGTTAAAATGAAATTGCTCAATCCTGTTCTTCCATACGTTGCAGCAAGCGTTCTTTCAGCATGGAAAGGAAGCTGGTACGGTCTTTCATCTTGGCTTTCAATTCCATGTAGGTATGGTAGAAATCCCCCAAATCTATATCCAGCATTTCTTCAAAGTAGGCTACAATGTCCTTTATGTCAGCCGTTCCCTTGTTCAGACAGCCTGCCGTGTCCAGTGAGTAGATAAGTTCCACCAATGACCGTTTCGTGCCAGTCCAGCGTATGGGCTTCCCTGTAAAATTATTCTTTATCCCTTGCCGTTGTTCCCGCCGTTCCAGTTCGTTCAGCCTGTTTGTCAGGTATATTTCCAGCAGTTGGTTCGCCCTGATTTTGGCGACCTTGAAATCGTAACTGGTGCTGAACTGTGGGTCTGTTTCATAGTAGAAGTTATCTACAATTATCTGTATGTCAGGTTTCCCACGCAGGAAGTATTTGCTATCCAAGTAGGTGGCATCTGTGCGGTAATATTCGTGGAAACTCAAATTGCGATGGAAAAATACGGAAAGCCTGTGGGTTTCAGAAAGGATAAATTCTTTCTGGACTTCCATGCTGCCGCTTGGAAAACGTAGTTCTATCCGATAGACAGTATTGTAATAGATGATTTTGCTTACTATGAGCGGCTTTTGAGCTTTGAAGAAATGTATTTCTTCTTCCGGGCTTTCAAAGCGGTAAGCCATGATAAAGGCTTTCAGTTTCTCCAGCACGCCTTGCAGGTAGTCCACAACCATCTTGCATAAGGACAGGATGTCAGGCGCTTTTTCCTCATAGTCACGTATCTGTAATTCTGTTTGTTGCAGGAGTTCCGCAAAATATGTTTTCAGGGGCTTTATATTTTCCATAACTTTGAACCATTATTTGATGCAAAGTTACAACCGACTGAAAATCATTTTATTCTTCGTTTTTTACATTACATTCTTATATCTGTGCATTTTCTTGTTTCCTGCGCTTTCCTTCGGATTTCTCCCGGTGTATCAAGCAGGTAAGCCCGGCAAAAGTCGTTCAGGTTCGATGTGGATGCGAATCCGGTTGTAAACGCTACTTCGGTAAGTGTGAAGCTGGTATTCATCAGGTAATGTTCCACGTCTTTTGCCCGTTCCTTTATTACCCACTGTTTGGCGGTATATCCGGTAACCTTTTTCATCTTACGCCGGAAAGATCCGTATTCCATACCGCACTTTTCGGCAAGCTCTTCGGCATTATATATTTTATAACCTTTCATCCGAACCATTTCGATGAATGTTTGCTTGCCCAGTTCCGGCAACATTCGTTCAGCGTGACGCAATTCCTGTTCCGTAATCAGCAGACGGTTGTCCCTCACCGGATTTCTTCGTAGCAGATGGAAAGCATGACATACGGTATTATATATGTTGCAGAGGTATTGCCGTCCCGGTCGCATCCAGTGGAGGGCATCACAGTAGGCGGTCAGCTCCGGGATGTCGTTCCGCTTGCGGTGTTGTTCAGCCAGTTCGTCCAAGATGGCATAGTGCGTGGTGGATATGCCAAGCAGGACAATGATTGCCTTGTAGTCCTTGTATGCCGCCAGTGTCGGGGTTTCCGGCAGGCTTCGGAGCGTGTCGCACACGTAACCGCACAGACGTTCGTCCTTGCTGAATGTTTCCAGTTCCAAGTAGTTGTCCATCTTCCGGTTGTTGTGTAACAACCATGTTACCTTGTTGTCCAATTCCTTGCTGGATGTTTCCAACTCCGTTTCAGGAGCGGGCAGCAGTAGTGATGTAATTCGATGTTCCATATCTTCTATTATTGTTGTTTCTTCCACACATACTTCTTTTCTGTTAAAAGATTGGATGAACGGAAATAATCATCCACCACTTCATTCGTTTGCCTTGAAGAAAACAGTGCTTCTTTATGGGAAAAATCCGCAAGTTGATAGGTGCTGTTTTTAATAGATAAACATATCCGGATTTTCTCTGTATCAATTCTACTCATTTGCAAGATATGTCCATTGGCGTTGTTCTTCACAAACAAGAGAATTTTTACATTCCAATATTCTGAGGAAAGTAACTCTTTGACTTGTTTGGCGTCTGCATGACCTATAATAATGTTTTCCACTTCTCCCATTGAAATGGAAAAGCCTTTCTGCCTGTTCTGCCACCTCCATAAGAGGGTGTAAAAAAGCATGCCAACAGCTATCATAAGAACTCCATATCCGTTGATTGTCCCTTCCAACTTATCACCATAGCGACCGCCCCAAATAGTTCCGTGACTGCTGCCGCCCGAAACCAGAAGATATGCCGCAATGCCAAACATGACAACCGTACAAATCACTAACAAATAGAAAGAATGTTTTTTTGTTCCGTTCATAATTTTGGGGGCTTCGTTATAATGGTTTGGTGAGGAACAGCCTTAAGCTGTTATCTCGACCTTGTTAGCGTTAAACATATTTAGAGATTTTCAAACTCTACCATTTTTTTCTCAAGAAAAGAAATATCTCTAATAGCTTTTTCTGGATTTCTACTTCGATCTATTTTTCTTATCCAAGGAACAATTCCAAAACTATAGAATTTTCTTCCTTCTGCTGTTAAATCACTATGCTTTATCCCAGTTTCATCATTTACAGAATCACCATCGTTTAGAATAATTCTGGTAGTGAATTTATGGTTTTGCAAGAATCTTATCATTATTTCAAAGCGTAAATAAACCCTTTGAATATACTCTTCCGTTAATGGTGGAGTAGATTTCATTTGCGTTATCCATCCAACTTTTGTTATTATAAAATCTTCCGGTTCCATATTCTTATGCAGAGTCTTATGATTGTTTGCATTATCTCTTTTATCATATTCAACGCTAATGGTTAGAAAGGAGCATCGTCAGATGCTATCTTTCGTTGTTACTAACTTATTTATATTTTTCAATCCGATAAATTATTGATACTTCATAACTTGCTCGATATTTAAAACTGATAAAGAAAGAGCATTAAAAGAAGCCCAATAGTCGGTACAACATATCTGACACTTAATACGGTCTTGTCCGAATATTTGGTGTTATAAACATTGTCTTGATATTTTTCCAACAAAGCCTTAATCCTTTTTTTGCTATAATATAGGTATATTACAGGCCAAGGGAGAAAACAGCCTATTACTCCTATTACAATTCTTTCTTCTCCGGAAGTATTTGGCAAAAAGAAATCTCCCGTTAAGAAAAACGACAGTATCAGCACGGCAAACAAATAAGCCATTGTGACAATTTCAGCCAATATGCACGTTGCCCCAAAACGGGGAAATTCTTCTCTCTTTATGCAAACCATGTAATACCTGAAAAACAAGTAGTCAATAATCGTTTTCATCGGCGATTGTTCTAAAATATAAATCACATTGTTGTTAGTAATTTGTTTATAAATGCACCTTTAGGTGTAGGATATTTCGATAACCGACACCCGGCAGGTGTGTTTCCTAATCTCTAATATCAGCACCCTATGAATCATCCAGTGAATCAAGCGGGTTTGGAATTTTAGCTTTATGTGCATTCGATGTATGAAGATATATAGCTGTGGTCTTTATATCATTGTGCCCTAACAGTTCCTGTATCGTATGTAGGTCTGTTCCTTGTTCCAGCAGATGGGTCGCAAATGAATGGCGCAACATGTGTACATGTACCCGATGCTTGATGCCCGCACGTTGTGCGGCTTCTTTCAGCACTTTCACCAATGCGCTTGCCGAGTATTGAACTCCGGGCGTTTCGCCTTCAAACAACCATTTTTTCGGGCGGTATTCACGAAAATACAGCCGTAGTTCTTCCAGTAGTTTGGGCGAAAGCAGCGAATAGCGGCATTTCTTTCCTTTACCCATGATACGCACAGACATCGTTTCACTGTTGATGTCTTTGGGTGTGAGGTTCAGCAGTTCACTACGCCGCAATCCGGCAGAATAAACTAAGGAAATCATACAGCGATGCTTGATGTTGGATAGCTGGTCAAGAATGCGTTTTATCTCGTTCTTGCTCAATACCTCCGGGATTGTCTTATACTCTTTTGCCCGTGTAATGCCACCGTAGTATTGCCGTTTTCCGCCTTTCACTTGCTCGTAATAGAACTTGATGGCGTTGATGCGCATATTCTGTTGTGATACGGAAATTTTCTTTTCGTTCACGAGGTAGAGAATGTACCTGTTGATGTCTGCCACTTTCAGACGGTCTATGTTACGTCCTTTGTGGTATTCCATGAAGTCGCTGAAATAGGCTCGATAGGTTTTTATGGTCGATGGGCTGTACCGTTTCTGTTCCAGAAGTTCAAGATAGCCTTCCGGTAGCGTGTATTTTCTTGTGGGTTTGGGATGCCGCACGTACACCCGGCTGTAATCAATGTAAGCATAGGGAGAATAACGGTCGTAGAAATCCGATAGCTTGAATGTTTCCGCCGTTATGTAGGCAGAACCGTTGCCAGCCATTTCCACGGCTTTATCTTGGGAGAGTAGTAAGGAGATTTCCCCGTTTTCTGCATACTCTACCCGTATGTAGTCCGTACCGTCCTTTTGCTCCTTGTAAAGCACGACATTTCCTCTCTGTTTTTGAACATTGTCCATGTAGCTGAAAATAAAATCGTTGCTACAAATATAGAGAAAAGGAAAATAAAAACAAATCGGTCGGTTGGTTTTGTTGTGTTAAAACTGCTTACAAGAATGATATGCGGTTGTAGGTTTGCATTGAAAGCCCGGTTTCAGGCTTTCAACAAAGAGTAAATGGAATGTAGTTTTTGTTCCAGTTGCTTTATGTTCACCCCTTGAAAGAATGACTGTTCAAAAGAAAAACCGAAAAAGACTTGCCAGAACACCGAAGCGGTTTCTTCCACATTTACATCCTGTCGGATTTCTCCCTTTTCTTTTGCTCTTTGGATGGCAGACTTCCATAACTGATAGTTCTGTTCAAATATGGAGGCTATCTTCTTTTCTGCATTGGGATAATATAACCGTACCTGCATCAGCAAGTGGTAGTAGTAGAAATTGAAGCTGCACCCATAGGGATTGTTCCCGTCATCGAGCAGGCTTACAAGGCTGTTCATGGTATTTTCCACCCCAGTTACATACTGGTCGATAAATTCCGAGAACGAACTTGCCGTGAACTGGAACTTGTTTTCTAACTGTTGGGTGTGGAATATATATTTGTCCACGACCGCTACGAACAAGTCCAGCTTGAACGGGTAATAATAGACCAGTCCTGCTTTTGACAGACCGCAGGCTTTGGCTATTTCCATCTGGCTTGCTTTCTCATAGTTCATTTTTGCGAATACTCGCAAAGCATTTTCCAATACTTCTTCCCTGTTGGTAAACATACGCATCCATTTTCAATTTCAATCACGAAGATACGGATTTTCTGTTTTCAAACATTTGTGTGCCAGTAATTTTTTAGTGCAAGGTGCAAGTCTATATTTATATATATAGCTTGCACCTTGCACTAACTGGGAAATAATTATTATCAGATATTTGCGCGAATCAAAAACAAATTGTATCTTTGAACCGAAGTTTTAGGCAGACAACTAAAAGCCAAGAACAGACAAAATTCAGTCTTTTTTGTAACCTAAGTTGTACCCCCTAAGGCATTGACATTTTGATAATGAATTGAATTTCAAGGATATATGAGAGCAGGTTCATAACCCTCTCTCTCCGCTGGAAGAAAATTTTAATTCTAGTTAAACCCTGACTATTAATTAGTTAGGGTTTTCTTTTGCCCATAGAAAAGCACCCAAAAAGCCTTTTTTTGATGTTAGAATTTGCGACTGGAAAGTTGTGGGATGAAGCGGAAGAACTAGAATCCATCTTGGAAGATAGTAACATAGATTACGAAAGCCTCTCATACCCGATAGATTATCACGATCTTGAAGATTTAAGGGATGAATATGAAAGTCTTCTTGAAGAAAACAATATTGATTATTAAATTCAAACTTAATTGATTATGCAAAAGATATATAGTTTTTTCTTCTTAGGTTTAGTTATCCTTCTTGGTGGCTTAAATATAGGTTTATATAAATACAATGAAGTAGATAAACGAGAATTTTATCAGCAACTCTGTAATCAATTTGCATTTACGGAAAGTGATTATGGTATAGGATATTTGACTAAGGATTTTGACCCTTCAACAGGGGAATGGTCTTTAGATTGGATTAAAACTGAAGCCTTTGGATTTGGCGATGAACAAAAAACAGGCATCATAATTCAGACAGTTCAACTTGAACCTGGTATGCTGAAAGGTGTTGATGGAAAAAGGATTTCGTATATGGCTTATAAATTCGTTACTGGTCCATCAACAACCCCCAATTTACCTTTTATGCTTCACGCATGGACTTATACAACAAATCCACCTGACATTGAAAGCATATTAGCAACAAAATCATCTTTCTATAAGCTAGAAAAAGATGATTATGCAATACCTTTTGTTAGTGGTAGTGGTGAACAGATTATGTATGGTCCAGCAATTATGAATATTGCAACAAAGGCTAAATATGTAAGAACACCTAATGGCAATTTCTTGGTGCTTTTAATCATTGCCAATGTTTTATTGATTTTGATATATTCAGGCATCTACTTTAATGCCTTAGGTTCTAAAATCAAAAAGATAAAGGGTAAAGAGAAGGAAAAAATCCTTGACAAGACTCAGGGCTTGTGGTATGTTCTTGAAAGGAAATGCAACCCTCAAAATTATATGTCACCATACAATAAGGAAATGGTGGATAAGGCAAATAGTATTTATGCTGAATTGCAGAAAACGGACAAGTCTGATGAAATCTCTCTGAAAGAGATTAGAAGAAGAATAGAATCTGAATTACAGATTTCATTTATTGACAAGGATGAAATTGAAAGTCTGAAGTTTATAGCGAATCCTTCAAACTATATGCAACCTTACAATGCAGAAAAAGTGGCATTAGCTAATGAACTATATGCCAAATTGCAAGATGAAACTATCCACATTGATGAGTTAGATAATATCAAAGAACAGATAGAGAAATTGAAATTAAAGAGGCTTTCGGCACTATAAAAAATTTTGTGTAAATGGAAATACGGGATTCAATTTAGAGTCTCGTATTTTTTATTTTATACATTTGCAAAATGAAGAA
>ENA-ORMN01002118-ORMN01002118.1-human-gut-metagenome-genome-assembly--contig:-NODE-2118-length-17884-cov-2.602782_pt1 | contig 17884 bp, 15 predicted proteins | sample MGYA00242102_ERZ508993 | MGnify/ENA primary metagenome ERZ508993 (study PRJEB26280, sample SAMEA2338770) | human gut metagenome | biome: human gut; feature: human-associated habitat; material: faeces... | reverse complement strand
CATATCCACCGTGTGCTGGAGCAGGTATTCCTTGGCGCTTTGCCCGTTGGACAGGCTGGCGGCCAGGACCACATCAGGAATCTTGCTGATACGATCTGAGATGAGCTTTCTGGGCAGCGGCTCATCATCCACCACCAACACGGAACATACCCGGTTCATCATATTTTCCCCTTCTTAAACTGGTGTTCTGTTTAAATATACCATATAAGCCAGAAATTCCAACTAGGCATTTTCCCCATGCAGTTAATTTGGCACAATAGGAATTGTATAATCATCCAATCTTATTTTACTCTGGAAAAAACGAAATTGCAAGGCGACGGCGGTAAGTCCGTTCAATAGTCCCACCAATCGTGCTTTTTTCCCCGATCATACTATACTTCGGGAAGGGAATACCGGTATCCTCTCCAAAACACAGTCGAAATCACCCCGTAATCATCTTTTTTTCCACGTGGTCAAAACCGAAAAACAGACTTACAATAAAACCGGATAGAATATTCGTGTTTGGAGGTAATGCCATTGAAAAAAGCGGTTAAAAACCCGGAAGCTGAGATACAAAGCCGCCGTATACACAGCAAGCGGATGCGAATCTTCCTAGATAATTTCCACCTGTTCTTGTTGGCGTTGCCCGGTATTGTTTTTCTGGTGATCTTCCAGTATCTTCCCATGTTCGGCCTGGTCATGGGCTTCAAGGACTATGTACCCCGCAAGGGTCTTTTCGGCAGCGAATGGGTCGGCCTGGATAATTTCAAATTCTTCTTCACCTCTCAGGACGCTTGGAGGACCATCCGCAACACCGTCCTGTACGCCTTTGACTTCCTGATCGTGGACCTGATTGTCGGCGTGGTGGTGGCGCTGCTGCTGTACCATCTCAAGAGCGGTATCGCCCTGAAGATCTACCACTCCGTCATTATGATTCCCCGCTTCCTCTCCATTATTATCATCGCTTTCATCACCTACGCCATCCTGAGCCCCTCCTATGGTGTCCTCAACCAGTTGATCCAGGCCTTCGGCGGCGAGGGGATCCGCTGGTACAGTGAGGCCAAATACTGGCCGGTGATTCTGACTATCGTCCATATCTGGCAGATCGCCGGCTCCGGCTGCCTGTACTACTACTCAGCTCTCATGGGCATCGACCAGACGCTGTTCGAAGCGGCGGAGCTCGACGGCGCCAGCACCCTGCAGAAGTGCTGGCACATCTGCATCCCATGTCTGATTCCCATTATGACCATGATGACAATTCTGGGTATTGGAGGCCTGTTCTCCGGCGATATCGGCCTGTTCTATCAGGTCCCCCAAAACCAGGGTGTCCTGTATTCCACCACGGATATCATTAATACCTACACCTACCGCGCCCTGCTGAACGGATCTCTGGAGAAATCCGCGGCCATCGGCCTGTTCCAGTCCGTAGCCGGCCTGGTGCTGGTGGTGGTCACCAACGCCATCGTCCGCAAGGTCAGCCCGGAAAATAAAATGTTCTAAGGGGGGATGGCCAAATGAATCGTACACTGAAAAAAAAGCACCGTCCCTGGGGACAGATCGGCCTGAACCTCTTTTTCATCCTCCTGAGCCTGTGCTATGTGCTCCCCCTGATTCTGCTGATCTCCGTCTCCTTTGAGGGCTCCCCCAGCCAGTATTTTTCCATGTTCCCCAGGGAGTTCAGCACCGCCGCCTATGAGATGCTGTTCCAGAACATGCGGCGGATCGTCACCGCCTACGGCGTGACTATCTTTTACTCCGTCACCGGTGTGGCCCTGTCCCTGTTTGTCATGCTGCTGTTTGCCTACGCTCTATCCCGGCGGTACTTCAAGCTGCGGAACGTCCTGACCTTTCTGCTGTTCTTCACCACCCTGTTCAACGGCGGCCTGGTGGGCAGTTATATCGTCAACGCCACTCTGCTCCACCTGAACGACAAAATCTGGGTCTATATCCTGCCCGGTGTGGTCAACGCCTGGAACATCATCGTCATCCGCACCTATCTCCAGGGCCTGTCGGAGGAGATGTTCGAGGCCGCACGTTTGGACGGCGCTTCGGAGTTGCGCATCTGCTTCAACATCGTCGCACCCCTGTCCAAGCCGGTCCTGGCCTCCGTGGGTTTCCTGCGGTTCATTGACGCCTGGAACAACTGGAGCACCAGCCAGATCTATATTCGCAACCCCAACCTGATCTCCATCCAGTATCTGCTGAAGCAGATTCTCGATAGCATCGAAGCCATGACTCAGATGATCGAGAACGGCGGCGGCTATGCGGGCATCGAGCAGCAGCTGGCCAATGCCGAAGCCCTGCGTTTCGCCATGGCTGTCGTTGTGGCCGTCCCCGTTCTGTGCGTCTTCCCCTTCTTCCAGAAGTATTTCGCCAAGGGCATGACCATCGGCTCCGTCAAGGGCTGATACTGGAATTCATGAAAAGGCAACTGGATCCCAGATATCGCTGTCATTGCGAGAAGCGTCAGCGATGTGGCAATCTCAGGGAAGTCAAGTGCACACCTGCACCGGGCGCGTTTATGATAAAACTTTATGCGCAGCTCGAGACTGCAGCGTACCAAAGCCTCCCTTTGCACATGGGAGCCTGGGCGTCCCGCGCCACGGCATCAAGTTTTAGTGTTAACGGAGTACTGCGAACCGGGACGCACTGCGTTCACGTCCGTAGGGAACGGTCTTGACCGGCCCGAATCCGTAGGGCGGGCAGACCTCTGCCCGTCGAAGGGAACTCCCGGTATGAGAAACGGGTATCTCGCAGCCAACTGCGTGGATATACAATTTAAGAAACGAGGTAACATCATGAAAAAGAGAATGGTCGCATTGTTCCTGGCAGCCATGATGCTGCTGAGCCTGGTTGCCTGCAGCAGCTAGACGGAAGCAGAGAATTCTGCTCCAGCCGCTTCCGCGGAATCTACCGAACCTCCTAAGGCCGCCGAGACGGAGGCTCCTGTGGGAGAAGTGGCCGAGGAAAAAGAGCCTGTCACCCTGACCTACTACTTCATGAACGGTGCCGGTGAGCAGCAGTACACGACCCAGGTGGAAGAAAAGCTCAACGAGATCCTGGACGGCATCGAAGGCTATGGGTACATCTCCATTGATCTGGTCCCCTGCGGCCAAGACTATCCCACCGACTTCACCCTGGCCCAGACCAGCGGTGCCCAGATCGACCTGGTATCCACCTACTTCCTGGACATGCCCACCATGGTCCGCAATGGCGACTTCCTGGAACTCAGTGATCTGCTGGCAGCCTATCCCAATGTCACCTCTGAGATCCCCGATTGGCTGGTGGAAATGGGCAAGATCTCCGACGGCATGTACTATGTGCCCACCTATCAGCAGGCTGCCAATCTTGGCTTCTGGATTCTGCCTGTAGAGTACGCTGAGATGTACCGTACCGCTTCCGGCGCCACCAAGGAAGATATGGCCGAGACCATCGCTCACGGTACTTTGGAAGAGAAGCTCCAGCTGTTAGAGGACATCACTCTGGCTGTCCGCGAAGGTACCGGTCTGGATACCAAGTACATCCACAGCAGTACCGGTGTTGCTTATCGTTACGGTAATGTGGAATTTATCGACAAAGACTACGGCATGATTCTGCTGCAGGAAGGCGCCGAAGCCCCTGTTTATTGGAGCTATTCTGAGGAGGCCAATACCCTTCGCAAGCAGATGAACGAGTGGTACAAAGAGGGCTTGATTCATCCCGACGCCGCCACCTATAAGCTTGCCGACTACGAGAGGAAGAATATGATGAACAAGGAATCCCTCGCGATCGGTTTCGATCAGGCGGCTCTTGGCGCCGAGACTCTGGCAGCCCGCAACTCCGAAGCTTGGGGCTTTGAGATGGAATATTATAATAACGCTGACCACGCCTATGTCCCCTCCAAGTGGGCAGCCGGCGGCAACGCCATCTACGCCGACTGTGAGCATCCCGAGGAAGCCATGATGATCATCGAACTGCTGATGACCAAGAAGGGCGAGGAGTTCTACAACACCCTGGTCTGGGGCCTGGAAGGCATCCACTGGGAGTGGAAGGATCAGGAAGCCAAGACCATCACTACCTTGGAGTATGATGGTTTTCAGGGCGATGCCGCCGACTCCTACCACGCCTGGAAGTGGAACATTGGCAACACCTTCAACGCATGGGCCAACCAGGCTGTCAACGTGGAAGACAACAACTTCATCCTGAATGAGATCAACAACAACCCCACCACCGTGCCCTCTCCCATTGCCGGCATCACCTGGGACCTGTCCTCCATCGAGGACCAGATCGCTCAGTGTACCGCTGTGGATTCCGAGTATTGGTTCATTTATACGATGGACAACTTCGAGGAACTGAACGCCGAGTACATGGCCAAGCTGGAAGCTGCCGGCGTCAAGGATATCATTGCAGAGGTAACGAGACAGTACAACGACTACCTGGCCAGCAAGTAATCGAGATATCTGACAGCATACATTGAATATATCTCACAAATCAACACAGCGCTCCCACCGGGGCACTGTGTTGATTGATGCATGCTGAAAAATTCAAACGCCCGTTCCCTACGGTGTGGAGAGATGGGATATCATCTCCAATATCATGGTTGTGTGCCTATGGAATTTGTGATGTACCACCAATTTGCGGAGAAACTGAATTAGCTTGGCCCGGAAGGGGCGGCGGATTATGCGCTGAGTTTGGGATTCACTGTCGGAGAGCTGCTTGCCAGCATGGAATGCGCCGGCTTTGATAACGTTCCGGATACAAAAGCAGCGAAACAGTTCCAGAAGGTCTGGAAAGAACGGAACCTGCCCATTGCCTGCTCCTCGCTCTCTACCAACCTGTGGAAGAATAAGGCCAACGAGGAAGCCTCAGATGTGGTTTATCCTCCGGCACATGATCCCGGACATATATGACAGGCGTTTTCGCCCGTGCTTGCTTCCGATGGGAGTATCACCCCAAGTATCATACAAGGAGACATACCATGGATTGCAATTTTTTGAAGGAAACTGTATTCAAAACGGTAGAATTCCGGTTTGACAAAGAGATCGTTTTTTACAGCTATGATGGCATCCGGGTTAGTTATGACGGCACAAGAGCCAAAATAGGAGCGTCTACGGAGGCAGGATTTGCCAGAGGCTGTTTTTTGTTGGCGATGCAGGTTTCCGAGGGAAAAACCGAACTGGAGATCGAGGAACATCCGTGCTTCAAAGACTGCGGCGTGATGCTGGACTGCTCGAGAAACGGCGTCATGAAAGTAGAAGCAGTCAAGCAGTATATCAACTGTATGGCCAGCTTGGGCATGAATATGCTGCTGCTCTACACAGAGGATACCTATGAAATTGAAGGCCGTCCCCTCTTTGGCTACATGAGAGGACGGTATTCCAAAGAGGAACTGCGGGAGATCGTTGCCTACGGCGAAAAGATGGGCGTGGAGCTGATTCCGTGTATCCAAACCCTGGGACACATGCGGCAGTATCTGAAATGGTCTAATTCCGGAGGTCCGGACTACACGGGAGAGCAAATCGTGGACATGCGGGATACCGCGGAGGTCTTACTTTGCGGCGCAGAGGAAACGTATCGGTTTATTGAAGACGCCATCAGGGCCTGCCGGGAAGCCTACAACACCAAACGGATCCATATCGGCATGGATGAGGCAGGCGGCATCGGCACCGGCAGATATCTGAGGAAAAACGGCTACCACAATCCCTATGAGATTCTGAAAAAGCATCTGGATATGGTGGTGAAGATCTGTGAGAAATATGATTTTAAACCCATGATCTGGAGCGATATGTTCTTCCGGCTGAGTACCGGAGGATATAACAGATATGATTTTGACTTCCCGGAGGGGTTGAAGGAACAGATTCCCAATGCTCAGCTGGTGTATTGGGAGTACTATAATGACCAGACGGAACTCTACGACGGTATGCTTCGGAAGCACAAGGAATTAAGTGATGACATTGCGTTTGCCGGCGGGATCGGTACCTGGTATGGCTTCCTGGTACCCCACGAGTTTTCTTACCTCAACTCTGTGAGCGCCATGAAATCGTGCCTATCCAACGGCATTCAGACTGTATTTGCGACTCTTTGGGGCGATGACGGAAACGAGACCAATGCATTTCTGTCTAATTCGCTGCTTCCCGTTTATTCCGAATACTGTTACAAGGGCGAGGCCTGTACAGAGACGGATATTGCAAAGGCGTCAGAATATCTGACAAAGATCGCGTTTGAAGATGCGGAAGCAATGGGAAGCTTTTCCTTTTTAAAAGAGGATGAATATCTCAAAGAGTGGCGACAAGCCAATGGCGGCGGAAAAGACATTCTGATCGGCAAGCGGCTGTTCTACGGAGATGTGCTGTATGATCTGAGCGTGAGACAGACCTCCTGCAATGTAATTATGGAAATTTACAATACCAGCGCGAAAAGAATGGCCCTTCTGGAGCAAGCGGGCGATAAAAACAGCCAGTACTACCGTTATGCGTATTTGCTCTTCAGGATCGGTTCTGTAAAGGCTGAACTGGTCAGGAATCTGCGTTCGGAATATCGGAAAGGAAATCGGGAGTACCTGAAAAAGGTTCGGGATGAATATCTGCCGCAGTTGGCTGCCTGGTATGAAGCGTTTGCTGCTTGTCATAAAAAGCAGTGGCATGAGGTTTATAAGCCTTTTGGTTATGAAGTTCTGAGCTTCCGTTATGGCGGCATTGTCGCGCGGCTGAAAGATGTCATGGAAACCATCGACCAATACTTGAAACAGGAAATTTCCAGAATCGAAGAATTGGAAGAGGACGTGGTTTTTGTGGAGGAAGGATATCTGGTAGGAGCAGCGACTGTTGCCGCGCCCAGCGTCGTATTTTAACAAAACGGTGTCGATGCGTCTCCCCAAGGGAACTGAAACGATCCGGCAGCCCAAACCGGACTGCCGGATCGTTGTAATATCAGGGATAAATTGGCGTGTCAGGGTCGCTGCAGATCGCATCCAGAGAATATTTGCCTGATACCGCGGGCTCCCGGCGGAACCATTTTCCTTTTGTAAAATCCGGGACGGGCACCGGAATACTGCCGCCGGCGATGGAAGCCTCGGACAGCGGCGCGATGGCCAACCAGGCGGCCGTGTCGTAGACGTCGATGGGCGTCTGTGTGCCGTGCTTGACGCTCTCCACAAAGGCCCGGGTCACCAGCCAGTCCATGCCACCGTGACCGCCCCGGACTTGCGTGGCATATTCAGCATGAAGGGGATGGTCGTGCTCTTTGTACCATTCCATCTCATTGTTAAAAGCCGCTTCCCCCTCCGGCATGCCTTCTGTGTAGAACGTGCAGGCACATTCCGCGCTTTCCACACACATACCCTTAGTGCCGCGGACTGTAAATCCTCTGGAATAGAAGGCACGGGGCAGTGTCGTGTCCAGTACCAGCTGAATCTGCTCACCGCCGGCGCACTCAATTAAGGTCGTCACGATGTCACCTTGGCGGAATTTGACGCCGTGATGGGGGTGGCCCTCCGGTACGTGCTCCCGGATATACGTTTCCAATCCGACGGATTTTGTGGTGAAGGACCGCAGACTCAGCATCCGGTTGCCCCGGTTGATATTCAGGACTTTGGAGATGGGGCCCAGCTCGTGAGTCGGATACTGATCACAGTTGCGCCGGACATATTCCTCCAGACGGTAATGATTCGCGTCCACCGTCCCATCATCCTTTTTGAGAAACAGTTCGCAGTTATTGAGATAGTGGTAATATCCGCCGCTGCATTGGACGATCTCGCCGAACAGGCCCTCTTTGGCCATGCACAGCGCGGCCATTTCCCGGCGGCCATAGCAGCAGTTTTCCAGCATCATCACCGGGGAGCCTGTCCGCTCAAAGGTTTCTACCAGTGCGTAACATTCGGAGATGTCGTAGGCGCAGCCTACCTTGATGGCCGTGTACTTGCCCGCTTCCATGGCATCCATGGCGTAGGAGAGACGGTCGTTCCAGCCGGTCATAATGACCACGGCGTCCAGGTCCGCCTCTCGCAGCATGGCATGATAATCGGTGTACCGGGCAGGGGATGGACGGCCCTTTTCCTCCAGCAATTTGGTGGCTCGATTCAGCTTTTCAAAGCTGAGATCGCAGATGGCTGTGATCTCCAAATCGGCCATCTCGGAAAACAAGCATCCAACACCCCGTAGCCCCGGCGACCCAGTCCCATATAACCGATCTTAATCGATTTTTTCATCACGGTCCCTCCAAGCAATCTAAATGGTGACACCAATAGTCTAACGCACAACAGAACGGTTGTAACCTGGGAAAAATGTTCGATTGGTAGGGGAATTGTGTGCAGTTTCCCTTGATATCTTGAAATAAACATGTCCAAAGAATAGAATTGATTCAGCGCAGGAACAGATGGCTTTCATTCGGATACCTATGAAATACAGGAAAAAATTCAGGAAGGAGTTCTTCTATGATCACTCTACGTCTCGGACAGCATCATCTTGAAACACACGAAGCCGCAGCGCTGATTGAAGCCATTGGCAGACAGGAAAAGAGCTGTGATACCGTTTGGTTCTCAACGCTGTACGGCTATCCGCCGCTGCTTGTGCAGCAGGAAGCCGCGGATAAAATGGCGGCAGCCGCTGCCCTTTTCCGTCAGGCGGGTATCGGCGTCTCCATGCAGGTCTCCAACACGCTGGGACACGGCGAATATATGAAGAGTGAGGACTGCTCCGGGCTGGTCTATGACGGATCCCCCGCAGAGCATATGGTCGGCGCCAACGGCGAGGCCGCAGGCTACTGCTTCTGCTGGAGGGGCGAGCACTTCCGGCGATACCTGGAAGACTCCCTGGCCTTGTATGCCCAGGTGAAGCCCGATGTGGTGTGGTTTGACGACGATCTTCGCGCAGATAATCACTACCCCGTGGAGTATGGCTGTTATTGCGACCACTGCATTTCCGGCTTCAATGCAATTTACGGAACGAGCTTCAGCAGAGCGTCTCTGGTACGGGAGATCAATTACGGCAACCCCATTTGGCGGCAGCGCTTTATCGACTATTGCCGCCAAGGTATGGCGGAGCTTGTCGAAAGTCTTGTAAAGGCGATCATGCGAGTTTCTCCCGAATCGAGATTCGGTATGCAGTACGCCCACTGGTGCAACTACATGGGCAGCAATGACAACCACATCCTGAACGCCATCAAAAAGGCCAGCGGACATGTGGCCCAGGTTCGCCCCGGCGGCGGTTACTACCATGACAAGAATCCTCTGGAGCAGTTTGCAAAGACCATGCGATTGGCCTGCACCTCGTCACTGCTTCCGGATGAGATAGTCGACCGGAAGGCTGAGATTGAAAATCTGCCGGATGTGGCGTTTGGCAAGAGCATTGGCGGTACGCTGATTGAGTCTACCCTTCATCTGGCCTGCGGTTGTACCGGCCTGACCTACGCAACCCTGATGAATCCCAACGAACCTCTTGCCTGGCATGAGAAAATGCTGGCAGGATTCTCGCAGATCCGGCCATACTGGGAGAAATTGGCGGACGTCTCCAGGCATGCGTACCGCAGCGGCCTGACGATTTTCCACGGCGAAGCGCCGCACAGAAAAAAGCTGTCAGCAGAAGAAGCACCATTCTCCTGGATTAACTTCCCCTACGAAAATAACACAAAGCTGATGATCGTAGGTATTCCCGTGACCCATGACCAGCATAAACCTGCAGCCTATTTGCTGCACCACGAAATGATTGACCATCTGACAGACCGGGACATTGCGTATCTGCTGACACAGCCTGTATTGGCAGATGCAGCCAGTGTGCAGAAGCTCTACGACCGTGGCTATAGGGACTGCTTCCGTCTGACCCTGAAGCCGCAGCCCGCTGGCCCTGCCTTTGAGCGCTTTATGGATCATCATGTCAACGGTACGGCAGGAATGCGCTTCGCCGAATCCCCGTTCTTCACAGTCCCAATGCCCAAGTATGTACTGGAAGCAAAGGATGACACAACAGATATTCTGGGAGAGACGTGTTATGGCATCACCGAAGAGACTCTGGGCGGTTCGGCGGCTCTGACGCAGGTCTATCAAGCTGATGGTACACCGGCTGCGCGCTGGGCGGTATTTGGCTACTGCCTGTGGAACGACATCATCAGCACCGCCAAACGCAATCAGATTTTGAATGCTTTGGATACGCTTTGTCCGCTTCCTGCGAAGTTGATCAGCGCTGAGCAGGCCGCTGTGATTCCCTCGGTAGATTCCTGCGGCAGGACCGTGTCCGTCACCGTCGCCAGCGCATCTCCCGGTGGTACTGAAGAACTGGAACTTTTGATTCGTAGCCCCAGGAGCACTGTGCCTGTGCTGATGAGCACAAGATGTCAGCCCATAGAGCCGTTGAAAACGGAACAGTCGGAAGGTTCGCTTCTCCTCACATTGCCGCCTCTGCAGCCTTACGAAATCGCCACGGTTTTCCTGTAATGCAGTGGACGCGTAAAAGAACATGAGAAGCAGATTGAAATGGCAGTCAACTGACCATTTCAGTGGATTAAAATATTTCGGAGGTGTCTCTATGAAAATCACTTTTTTGGGAGCTGGCAGCACGGTATTTGCACGCAATGTGTTGGGAGATGTCATGTGTACACCCGCACTGCAGGCGTGTGAGATCGCATTGTATGACATTGATGCGGTGCGGCTGCGGGAAAGCTATGAAATCCTCAGTGTTATCAACAAAAATATCAATAACGGCCGGGCTGTGATCAAGACCTATCTCGGTGTGGAACAACGGAAGGAAGCACTCCGTGGTGCGACGTTCGTGGTCAATGCCGTTCAGGTTGGCGGTTATGAGCCATGTACGGTTATCGATTTCGAAATTCCCAAGAAGTATGGCTTGCGGCAGACCATAGCGGATACTCTGGGCGTCGGTGGAATCATGCGTGCTTTGCGCACGATTCCTGTTATGGAGGAGTTTGCCCGGGACATGGAGAAAGTCTGCCCCGATGCGCTTTTCATGAATTACACAAACCCCATGGCCATGCTGACCGGCTATATGCAGCGATATACGGGTGTGCAGACGATTGGTTTATGCCACAGCGTGCAGGTCTGTACGTCAGGGCTGCTGGAAAAGCTGGGTATGCAGGACAAGCTGGAGGGCCGGAAGGAGCTGATTGCCGGTATCAACCACATGGCGTGGCTGCTGAAGATTCAGGATCGCGACGGCAATGACCTCTATCCTGAGATCCGCCGCCGCGCAAAGGAAAAAAACGCCGCAGAAAAGCATGACGATATGGTCCGCTTCGATTACATCGACAAACTGGGTTACTACTGTACAGAATCCAGCGAACATAACGCCGAGTACAACAATTTCTACATTAAATCCAAATATCCGGAGTTGATTGAGCGATTCAACATTCCCCTGGATGAATATCCCAGACGATGCGTGAACCAAATCTCCGAATGGAGGGAAATGAGCCTTAAGCTGCTGTCGGATACAGAATTGGGTCATACCAAGAGCAGGGAGTATGCAGCCAGGATCATGGAAGCAATCTATGACAACAAACCGGAGACGATCGGCGGCAATGTGCTCAACACGGGACACCTGATCAAAGACTTCCCTGAGCATGCCTGTGTGGAGGTTCCTTGCCTGGTGGACGGCATGGGTATTCATCCAACTTATGTGGGCAATTTGCCGCCTGTACTGGCTGCTATGAATATGACAAATATCAATACGCAGCTTCTGACCATTGAAGCAGCACACACCAAAAAAAGGGAGGATATCCTGCGGGCCGTTATGCTGGACCCCCATGCCTCTTCGGAACTATCTATTGACGACATGACTGCAATGGTAGACGAGTTGATTGAGGCCCACGGCCCATATATGGCCATGTACCGTTGAGCGGGATGCACCGGAGCAGCATCAAAATAAGTTAGGAGAATTTATATATGAATATGCTTGATACCTTGAAGGGTTCTTATTTCTCTGATATTTTGCCAGAGGGCTGGGATATTACAAAAATCAAAGAATGTGTCTCTAACGATCCCGCCAGTGTTCTGGATCGTCAGAGTTTCTGGAATGAGGGTTTTCAGCCGGTCAAATGCACCAACCTGGAAGAGTTCGGCGCTTATATGGGCCATGAAATCGCCATGCAGATCAAACTGACCAAAGAGGAAGGCCACAAACTGATTATGATTCTGCCTGTGGGCCCTATGGGTATGTACAAGTGGGCTGTCTATTTCCTGAAAGAATGGGGTGTGGACTGCAAGCACGTCTATGGCTTCAACATGGATGAGTGGGCTGACGCTGAAGGCAATACCCTGCCTGCTTCCGATCCCGCAGCTTTCCAGAATGCTATGACCGAAGCGTTCTACGGTCCTTTGGGCGAACTGACGGTGCCTGAGGATCAGAGAAACTTTGCTACCAAAGAAAATCTGCCCACCTACATGGCCAAGATCGAGGCCCTGAAGGCCGAGGGCGCCAAACAGGTTCTGATTTACGGCATTGGCCGCATGTGCCACATCGCCTTCTGGGAACCCCATTTTGCCGCAGAATATGATACTGTAGAGGAATGGATGGAGCAGTCTTACCGCATCGGCGCCCGTCTGCATCCTTTCACCATCGAGCAAAACGCCATCACTTCGTTCCGTTCCTCCTGGCCCCTGATTCCCTGCTTTGCCAATACCATTGGCCCCAAGATCATCTTTAATTCCGATTACGCTATCGGTGGTGCGGACGGTGTGTTGTCCCGCGGTATGCAGTGGCAGGGCATGAGCTTCTGGATGACCCTTCGCCATGGCCCCTGTAAGGCCATCACCTCCAGCTTTATTCCGACAATGCCCGGCAAGCTGTTCTTCATGGAAGAACTGGCTGGACCTCTCTGCGCTGATACGAACTAAAATAGGAGGAACTTCTATGAGAGTTTTAGCGGTTGGTTGCCATCCCGATGATCTGGAGATCGCCTGCGGCGGTACGCTGCGGAAATACGTCGAACAGGGCGCAGAGGTCTATATGTGCCATATTGCCAACGGCAATCAGGGACATGTTGTTATTGAACCGGATGTTCTTCGAGTCACGAGAACATTGGAGGCAATTCATTCGGGCGCGGTAATTGGCGCGAAGGATGTCATCAATCTGGATGTACCAGATATGGAAGTCAACAGCCACGACCTGAAGATCATGGATGCAATGGCAGAAGTGGTTCGCAAAGTCCGTCCTGATGTGATCATCACCCACAATGACGATGACTATATGCTGGATCACAAGGAGACCAGTATCATTGCAACAAATGGTAGCTTCTGTTCAGGCCTAAGCCATAGGCCCAGACGATATGATGTATTCAACAGTTTTGTACCTGTTTTCTTTATGGACACCCTGGCAGGCGTTAATTTTCAACCTACCCATTATGTGAATATAACTGATCAGATTGAAACTAAAATCAAAGCATTGGAGTGCCATGAGTCTCAGCTGAAGTGGATGCTGGAGCATGACAACATCGACTTTGCCGATATGGTTCGCACCTGCTCCAAGTATCGTGGCTACCAGTGCGGCGTGGCCTATGCCGAGGGGTTCCGCCCTTATAATGTCTATCCCAGATACAGCACCAGGAACCTGCTGCCCGATTGATTGCGAGGAGCGTTGCTTATGAAAAAAGGAATTTGCTGCGCGGGCAATATGATCGTGGATATCACCTATCCCATCGAGACCTGGCCCAGGCAAAATGAGCAGACCATATCACCGAGGGCATTCAAAGATCCACCGGCGGCTCCGTCTGCAACACCATCACGGACCTGGCCCGGCTGGACTCGAACCCGCACACCACTGAGGTAACGGAACCTAAGGGTGACGTCACCTTAGTGAAAGCACAAATATCCCCAAACATAGTATGACAGAACGTATATCGGCTGTCGGAGTTTTCAAGCGCATCCTGATAAAATGCTGTGTTTTCAAGGCTTTGCGGATGTTCAGCGAGTTTACCGCAAATTCCTGAACTTCCCGGAAAGCATTGAAAGCGCTGGACAAAACGATTTTTCAGGATTGCAGGCGGTAGTAGTCAAATAGTAGTCAGGACTCCGGCGTTGACGGTACTTCGGTTTCGGGGTATAATTAAGAAAAACAGATTGGAGACGGGAATATGTGTACCAGAAATCAGGCAGAAGAAATTCTGCACAGCGTCTATCATGCGTGCAGTCCGATTTTCGGGCGCATTCATGACGCCTATCTGTACGGCTCATATGCGCGCGGCGATTTCAATCCGGAGTCGGACATTGATATTCTGCTGACTGTGGATTTGGAACAAGCGGAGATTGCGAAACACCGCAACGATGTTGCAAAGGTGACCAGCCGATTGAGTCTGGAGCACGATATCACCGTTTCCGTGACCGTCAAGCCGCTGGAGCAGTTCAGACGCTATCAGACAGCGCTGCCGTATTACCGAAACGTTGTGCGGGAGGGCATTCGTTATGCAGGCACATGAACGAAAAGCGCTGTCGCAGGCGCGGATGGAACACGCGGTAGAATGTCTGTCGGCGGCGAGAAACCTGCTGGAAACGAAGAATTATAAAAGCGCGGCGAACCGTTCCTACTACGCGGTCTTTCACGCCATGCGTGCGGTACTGGCATTCGATGAGATTGATATGAAGCATCACAGCGGCATTATATCCGAGTTCCGCCGCCGGTATATCAAAACCGGAATTTTTGAGCCGAGAATGTCGGAAATTATTTCGGTTCTGTTCGATGTGCGGACTGACAGTGACTACGATGACTTTTTTGTGATTTCCAAAGCGGATACCACCGCACAAATCGAAAACGCAGCATACTTTGTTTCAAGTGTTCAAGCATATTTGAAAAATCTATAATGGATAGGACGCGCCATGCTTGCAGATTTACAAGCATGGCATTTGTGCATTTGTACCGGAGAACAATGTTTGGTCGTCAATCGTGGATTTACAGATTGAAAACGTGCATTCTCGTATCGTGGACGCTCTGCAAACAGAATCCACCTGCGTAAAGCAGGTGGATTCCATCGGAACGCTATGTGATACTTCTGACAATCAGCCTTTTGCAAGCTCTTCTTTGGTAAATCGGAAGGTAAATACCGCAAGGATCAGCGCAGCAGAGAGGAAGCCCGCACCAAGCAGGAATACTTGATTGAACGAGAAACCCAAATTCAGGCACAGTCCACAGACAGAACCAAAAATAGTGCCGCCCCCGGTGCCACTGAATGTGTACATGCCCTGCGCCGCTGCGTATTCCTCAGGCTTAAGCTCAGATTGAAAGAAGGGAGTGAACAGCGATTGCGTCAATGCATGACCGATTCCCCCGATTGCGGTAGCAACATAAATCAGCACGATAGAGGACGTGGGTGTCAGCGTTGACAGAATCAGAAGCGAGATCATGAAGGAAGCCAGCGCCAGCAGAGCCATTGGCCGAAAACGCTTTTTGAAGTGCCTTCCGATGATCACACCGACGAACATACCCAATACGGCCTGTACGATCGTCTGCGGAAGAGTAATGGTGGATGCCAGCGTGGAAGAGCCGCCCATAAGCATCGTAACATAGCGCACAGCATAAGCGGCAATCGAAGTCGAATAGGCAACCATCAGAAGGTTCACGACGAAGGTAGCACGGAAACGCTTTTTGGAAAACATCCGCACAGGAACCGAAGGATTTAAAACTTTCAGCTCCACCTTTATCATCAGTGCCAACGCTGCGATACCAAGGACCGGCAGACCAATGCCGAGAATACTGACTGTCGTGAAAAACACCCCGCGCATATTCAGCCAGAGGAGCATACAGGTGATGAATGTCACAAGAAGTCCCAGACCCGCAAAATCAAAACTTTTTGATGCCCCCTTCTGATTTGGAAGGAGTATCCCCAAAAGCACCAGCGGCACAATCGCAAAAACTCCAAAAATGGTAAGTCCTGCTGTGGGAGAAACGGTGTCGATGACCCAGCCTGTAAGCACAGGGCCGATCAGCGTTCCAACTGCGGATGCTGTTGCAATATAGCAATAAAATTTGGGACGCTCTGCCGGAGTAACCACAACAGCCATAATGACATAGGCCGCAGAAATATAAAGTCCTGATGCGATTCCCATGAGCAGCCAAGAGAGCGTAAATAAAACCGTGTTTCCAGATAGACCGGCCACCAGACGGACGATCCAGTGAAGTACAATGCCGCCCAGCGCCACACGTTTCTGCCCAAATTTTGTGCTGAGCGTACCGACCAGAGGCAAGCTGATCATCATGCCCATTCCGGGGAGCGTGGCATACAGGGAATATAAATTGTCAAGCTGCAGCTGTGCCAGTTTAAAGGGAAGCGCCAGATTGTTGCCGTAGTTGGCTGCTTGAGAGGCGATGGTGATAAACAGTGTACCAAGCACCAACAGCCACTTTTTTGTACCGGTAAAGCCGGTCGCAGTATTCCTGTTTTCCATAATGTCCTTTCTTTACGTCAGCACTCATGGTGTTTCATGTTGGTTTCGCCGATTACCGGATGAAAGCAGTTGGAATATTAGTACTTCTGCTCCAACAGGTTCAGGAACTTGTCGAGTTCTCTTTCATCCATGCTCCAGCCATTATCGACAGGCGGATAAATTCCGTTTTTGACTTCCTCATTGAATTTGGCAGCACCCTGAATGCAGCTTCCGAGGACGTCGGCGTAGGTCTTGGCGTGCTGGGACATGGTCTGTGTCGGGATAAAACCAAACAGATCGAAGATGACCATCTCAGAGCCATCGGCTGCGCCGCCGGCTGCTACGGCAACAACGGGAATACGCAGATGCTTTGCAACTGCATTGGTCAGCTCACGGCTGGTCATCTCAATGGTCATGCCGATCATGCCGTTCTCCTGATATTCATACGCCTTACGGAACACTTTCATCGCGTCCTCTGCAGTAACGCCGGTGCGGCGGTAGCCGCCGACATTGTTTGTCTGCCAGCCGGACAGGCATCCAACATGACCAAACACTGCGATATTATTGTCTGCAATCGCCTTCAGCACCTCGTTGGTAACACCCATAGGCATGACGCAGTCGGCACCATCGGCAAGCAGGCGCGCCCCTTCCTGAACCGCAATGGTTTTATCGGCATACTGCTGCGTCTGCATAACCGCGTTCAGGCAGATATTCGGCGCCATTTTTTTCTGCATCCGAGTCCACCAGTGGATATTCTGTGCCCGCATTTCGCTGTTTTCACCGGGAGCAGTATAACGCACAAGATCCACGCCCGCCTTTTCACACATCATCGTGAACACGGGATCCAGATAGGCGCTGCCGACCATGGAAATCTTTTTGCCTTCATCCTTCATCTTCTGAAGGTGCCAAACTGTGGTATGACCCTTCTTTACAGGGGACATTGGAATATCGCTCTTTTTGACATCAATTTCTACTGCCATCGTGGTATTTCTCCTTTATGTATGAAATTTTTACTAAAGCATGTGTGTTTTTATTCGGCTTTTGGTCCGGGAATACATCCTTCAACTGTAAAACTGAACGGTCGTTCCTGCGTAATCATTAAGGTACCACCGTTGACATTTACCGTTTCACCCTGCATGAAATCTGCCATCGGAGTACACATAGCGAAAACAACCAAGGCAACCTCGTCCGGGTTCATGGCAAGCGGCGTTGCGTCCGGACTGCCGGAGCCGTGGGAGTCGCGGACGGCTTTGTATTCCGGCCCATAAAGCGAAAATGCTTCTGCTCCCTCCGTAAATACACCAGCACTGAGCATCCCGCCGGGAGCCACGCAGTTGACATTGATTCCATACTGCCGCAGTTCGCCGGATACTGTTTTGGTCATGGCCACTACGCCGGCCTTTGCAGCTGCATAATAGCTGTTCATACCAATTCCCTTCGGCCCTTCGCCCAGATGTGCCGCCGAAGAAATAAAAACGATTTTTCCCTTGATCTTATTGGCCACCATGTAACGAGCAGCTGCCTGTCCGAGGAAATAGCTGCCCTTCAGGTCGGTATCCATAATGCGGT
>ENA-ORMN01002116-ORMN01002116.1-human-gut-metagenome-genome-assembly--contig:-NODE-2116-length-17911-cov-6.405914_pt1 | contig 17911 bp, 20 predicted proteins | sample MGYA00242102_ERZ508993 | MGnify/ENA primary metagenome ERZ508993 (study PRJEB26280, sample SAMEA2338770) | human gut metagenome | biome: human gut; feature: human-associated habitat; material: faeces... | reverse complement strand
AATCCCCACGCCGGGGACGCTGGAATACCGCAGGACGGGCAGCACCCGCCGCTACTACCCCGATTACCCGTACAAATGGGCGACCAACACGATTGTCCATATCCTTGAACGCAAGGAGTATTTAGGGCATACGGTGAACTTCAAGACCGAGAAAATCTCTTACAAAGTGAAGTCCAGCGTAGAAAACCCGGAGGAAAAGCAAGCGGTATTCGAGAACACCCACGAGCCCATCATCGACCCTGCCACATGGGAGCGAGTGCAGGAGCTTCGCAAGCAGCGCAAACGCCCCAACCGCTATGATGAAGTGGGACTGTTCTCCGGCATATTGTTCTGCGCCGACTGCGGCAGCGTCCTTTACCAGCAGCGGTATGAGAACAAGACCCGCAAGCAGGACTGCTACATCTGCGGCAACTACAAACGGCGCGTCAAGAGCTGCACGGCGCACTTTATCCGCACCGACCTTCTGACGGCGGGCGTGACGGCGAATCTCCAAAAGATCACCGCCTACGCCGCCAAGCACGAAAAGCAGTTTATGAAGCTGCTGATCGAGCAGAACGAGGACGGCGGCAAGCGCAGAAACGCAGCCCGGAAAAAGGAACTGGACGCAGCCGAGAAGCGCATAGCCGAGTTATCCGCCATCTTCAAGCGGCTGTATGAGGACAGCGTGACCGGGCGCATCTCCGACGAGCGTTTTGCGGAGCTGTCTGCCGACTATGAAGCCGAGCAGCGGCAGCTTAAAGAGAGAGCCGCCGAACTGCAAGGGGAGCTTTCCAAGGCGCAGGAGGCTACGGTCAACGCCGGGAAGTTTATGAACATCGTCCGCAAATACACCAGCTTTGAGGAGCTGACCCCCACCCTGCTGCGGGAGTTTATTGAGAAAATCGTCGTGCATGAGTGCAGCTATGACGAGAACAAAAACCGCAGACAGGAAATCGAGATATACTATTCTTTCGTCGGCAAGGTAGACTTGCCCGAATAACGCCCGACCTGTCCGGTACAAGAGTTAAGTGCCGGATGGGAACGGCAAAAATTTTTACACTTCTATTGCTTCTTTATCTAACACAAGCTAAGCAAGAAGGATACAAACCTGAGCCACATTCCGCTGAATGTCGGAAGGCCCGCAAGCCCCTGCGCCACGCCGATTGTAAACGGATTGGCAACGCCCGCGGCAAAACCGCAGCCTGCGGCAAGCAGGGACATGGCAAGCCCCGTTACCGCATCCCAGCCGAGGCTGACGGACAGCGCCACAACAATTGGCACCATGGGTATCACCTCTTCAAAGGAACCTACAAGCGAACCCATAGCCATGAAGAACACAGTAAGCACCGCCATTAGCGTATACCGGACATGTCCGAATCGATATACTATTTTCACCAGCATATACTGCATAAGGCCACAGCAGTTAAGTGAATTGAACACCCCGCCTATAACGAGCAGGAAAACCATAACGGCTATGATGGTGCCGTTGCCCTCCGCTCCAAGCACAAGAAACGGAGACAGCAGCCATTTCCAAAACGGCAAGCCGCCCGCAACATATCGGAATCCGCCCGCCGTATCGATAATCGTATTGCCGTTTGCGTCAATGGTTCGCGCGTATTCGCCGCCCGGCACAACGAGCGTTAGTATATACGTCGTCACCATAAGCGCAAATATGATGGCTATGGCTATTATGAATGAACGCTTGCTTATGTTCAGCGCGCTGCCCTGTGCGGACGGGTCTTTCGTTTCTGTGTTCTTGCTCATGATGATACCTCCTGCATTAGTATACGGTAATAATGAACGGCGGGGGCAAGCGTGCTTAAATCCACGTTTTCGTTAACTCCGTGAATGCTGTTAAGCTGCTGTTCGTCTATCAAAAAAGGAAGGAAGCGGAAGCAATTATCGCTTATATTATCAAATTAGCGGGAATCCGATGCGCCCGTCATTATATACGGCACCGCTCTGTCCACGCTTGGCCAGGCGGCCTTCAGTGCTTTTTCGATTTGGCGGAAACCGTTGCTGTTATAATCGGAAACACCGGATGAAACGCCGCCGTCAAGCACCTCAATTTCTATACCATGCTTTCGTGCTATGGGCTTTATCGCCGCAATGGAAGCGTGTATATCCTGATGGAATGCAGTCCTCATGTTGCCTATAACGTAGGCTTCATCGGGAATAACATTTATTCCGCCCGAACCCTTAGCCATTGTAAAGGCAAGCGTGGTTCTGAGTATTGCGCCCGCAGTATCGGAAATGCGGGGCAGGGCAAACCTAATCAATCTGCCGAATAATTCGGGATGCTTCAAAACAAAGCCGACCGGCCCCATATAGGGTGCGATGCGGCGCATCATCTCCGCTACAACGGGGTTTATCTTTTTTTGAACGGAGCGGAGCCGTCAACCTCCGCCATGAATTTTCCAAGCCGCACTAACGGCGTGTTTTTGCCGGGCGCGGCAGCGTGTCCGCCTTTGGAGCGGACAATAAAGCGCAGATCGCAGCAGCTCTTTTCACCTACGCCTATCATGGCAAAGGTGCCCTTTGCGCCGCCTATGGGGTCGTAAAGTATCATACCGCCCTCATCAAAAACCGCCTCAAAATGTATGTGCCTGTCGGTAAGCGTCTGCACTAGGGAAAGCGCGCTCTCGCCGGTTGTTTCCCCCGTACAGGTGGATACAAAATAAATGTCCCGCGTCGGCATAAAGCCCTCGCTTATCAGCTCCTCCGCCGCCTGCAGCATTGTCCACAGTCCGCCCTTTGTATCCAGCGTGCCGCGCCCACAAACCTTGCCATCGGCAATCGTTCCTGAAAACGGGGGATATAGCCAATCAATGCCGTCAGCCTCAACCACATCATGGTGGTTCATAAACATTACGGGCGGCTTGTCCTTAGCATTGCTGCCCTGCCAGCGGAGCATAAGGCTTCCGCTGAAATCCTCGGCTTCACATACGCTGAACAGGAGCGGGAAACACTCTTTTAACACGGCATGAAACGCGTGAAATTTTTTCAGCCCCGAATAATTGGATGCCGATACGGTTTCTACTTGAATGAGCTTTGATAGAGCTTCTCCGTAGCTCTTTGCTTTTTCTTCCATATTTATCCCTGCCTGAAATATATAAAAACGGGACTTCCTTAGACCTTATCCCATTTTATTGAGTTGATTTATTATACCTTTTTTGCGGGCGCATAAAGCAATAATGAACCCATTTTGGCGTTCGTATCCGCTTGCGTTGTGGCTATTGACAAATGCCGACATTATATGATATCCTATCAAAAATCTGCGTGAAAGGGGCGATGAAATTGGGTATAATCCTAAAGGGAATACAGATATATCATAGCGGTGTTTTAGCCCGCGGGGATTTTGCATTGCCGTTTGGGAATATTTCCCCCGACAATGCAGTCAATACCGTTGACGCTTCGGATTTTGTGTTATTGCCCGGCTTTGCTGATGTTCATGTGCATCTGCGTGAGCCGGGTTTTTCTTATAAGGAGACAATCGCGTCGGGCACGCGCGCGGCGGCGCACGGCGGATATACTGCCGTATGCGCCATGCCCAATCTAAACCCCGTGCCGGATAGACTTGCCGCATTGCAGCAGGAGCTTGCCATAATCGAGCGGGACGCCGTGGTGCGCGTGCTGCCATACGGGGCCATTACAATGGGTGAAGAGGGCGATGCTTTGGCTGATATGGCGGCTATGGCTCCCTATGCCGTCGCCTTTTCGGACGATGGCAGGGGCGTGCAGAGCGAAGCTATGATGCGCAGCGCCATGCGGGAGGCCATGCGCCTCGGCAAGCTCATCGCCGCCCATTGCGAGGATAATGCGCTGCTCAATGGCGGCTATATTCACGCTGGCGCTTACGCCCGCGCGCATGGGCACAGGGGCATCTGCTCCGAAAGCGAATGGGAGCAGCTAGAGCGCGACTTGGAGCTTGCACGGGAAACCGGCTGCGGCTATCATGCCTGCCACATATCAACAAAGGAAAGCGTAGCTCTTCTGCGCCGTGCCAAAGCGGAGGGCATAGATGTGACCTGCGAAACCGCGCCGCATTATCTGCTGCTTGATGATTCACAGCTATGCGAGGATGGCCGCTTTAAGATGAACCCACCGCTTAGGGACAAAGCGGATAGGGAAGCGCTGCTGGAGGGACTATCGGATGGGACGATAGACATAATAGCCACAGATCACGCGCCCCACAGCACAGAGGAAAAGAACCGCGGGCTTGAGAAAAGCGCAATGGGCATAGTGGGGCTTGAAACCGCATTTCCCCTGCTTTATACTTATCTTGTAGAAACAAATATAATCTCATTTTCGCGGCTGATAGAGCTGCTGCACGATGCGCCCTGCCGCCGCTTTGGTATCCCGTGGGGCGGCATGGACGGACAAAGCGCCGATTATACGATATTCAACCTGAATAGCACCTATTCAATTGATCCAGGCTCGTTTCTTTCAATGGGCCGCGCTACGCCCTTTGCGGGCCGGCAGGTGCAGGGACGCTGTGTGTTGACGGTTGCGGGCGGAAAGGTGGCGTGGAGCGACGGTACGCTCCTGCCGCATACGGAGGGCTGATTATGAAACAGACGGAACTTACAGTTATAGAAAACCTGCCGCTGTGTACGGATGTTTACCGTATGGTGCTTGCGGGAGATACCTCTGCCGTTACCGCACCGGGGCAGTTTGTGAATTTGAAGCTGGACGGATTCTTTCTCCGCCGCCCAATATCCGTGTGCGATTGGGATGCGGGGAGGCTGAGCATTATTTATAAGGTGATAGGGCGGGGTACCGCTGCCATGGCAAGGCTGCACCCGGGCGCCGTGCTGGATACGCTCATCGGCCTTGGCAACGGTTATGACCTTTCACTAAGCGGCAAGCACCCATTGCTGGTAGGCGGCGGCGTGGGAGTACCGCCTCTGTACGGCCTTGCAAAGCGGCTTATCGCACAAGGCAAACGGGTTACGGCGGTGATAGGGTTTGAACATGCGGACAATATATTGCTTGCCGATGATTTCCGCGCGCTTGGCGCTTCAGTGATACTTACAACCGCCGACGGCAGCGTTGGCATACGCGGCTTTGTTGCCAACGGCATGGCTGAAGCGGGGGAGTATACTTATCTTTATACATGCGGGCCGGAGCCTATGCTGCGGGCGGTTTACGATGCCTGCCGCACATCGGCGCAGTTCAGCTTTGAAGAACGCATGGGCTGCGGCTTCGGCGCGTGCATGGGCTGCACCTGCCGTACCAAATACGGAAATAAACGCATCTGCAAGGATGGGCCTGTGCTGCAAAAGGAGGAGATAGTATGGTAAATACAAGTGTGACATTGTGCGGCATAGAGCTGGACAACCCCATAATTCCCGCCAGCGGCACGTTTGGCTACGGCTATGAGTTTGCGGAGCTATACGATATAAATATACTCGGAACGTTTTCGTTCAAGGGAACAACGCGCGAAGCGCGCTTTGGCAATCCAACGCCGCGCATAGCGGAATATGCGGGCGGGCTGCTCAATTCCGTCGGGCTGCAAAACCCGGGTGTGGATGCGGTTATAGCTGAAGAACTGCCTAAGCTCGGCCGGGCTTTTCATAAGCCCGTTATGGCTAACGTAAGCGGCTTTTCCGTGGCGGAATACGCCGAGGTATGCGAAAGGCTGGCCGCACAGGAGCAGATTGGCTGGCTGGAGGTAAATATATCCTGCCCAAATGTCCATGGCGGAGGGGCGGCCTTTGGCGCAGAGCCCGAATCCGCCGCGCAGGTAACGCGGGCTGTCAAGGCCGTTACAAAAAAGCCCGTTATAATGAAGCTGTCCCCCGCGGCAGCCGATATTGCAGCCGTGGCGCGCGCATGTGAGGATGCGGGTGCGGACGGCATAAGCCTTATTAACACCCTGCCCGGTATGCGCATTGACCTTAAACGCCGCGCCCCGCTGCTTGCTAACGGCACGGGCGGCATGTCCGGCCCCGGCATTTTTCCGCTGGCCGTGCGCATGGTCTATCAGGTTTATGAAGCCGTAAGCATACCGATAATCGGCATGGGCGGCGTTTGCTATGCGGAGGATGTGCTGGAGCTGATGCTGGCGGGCGCAACGGCAGTGGGCGTCGGCGCGGCCAATCTTACGGAGCCTATGGCCTGCAAGCATATAATCGAAAACATGCCTGCCGTTATGGAGCGGTACGGCATAAAGAATATAACCGATATTATAGGAGGAGCACATCATGGGTAAGGATGTTATTGTCGCGCTGGACTTTGACGGACGCGATAAAACGCTGGCGTTTCTGGACCTGTTCACGGAGGAAAAGCCATTCGTAAAAATAGGCATGGAGCTTTTCTATGCCGAAGGCCCCTCAATTGTGCGGGAGATGCGTGCACGTGGGCATAAGATATTTTTAGATCTTAAGCTGCACGATATCCCCAATACCGTAAAAAAGGCTATGGCGGCTCTGTCGGCGCTTGACGTGGATATAGTCAATCTCCACGCCGCCGGTACAGAGGCCATGATGACCGCCGCGCTTGAAGGATTGACCCGCCCCGACGGTAAGCGCCCATTGCTGATAGCCGTCACGCAGCTTACATCCACCGATCAGGCACGCATGGAAAAGGAGCTTTGGATAGAAAGGCCCATGGAGGACGTTGTGCTGCATTATGCCGAAAATGCGGCCCGCGCGGGCTTGGATGGAGTTGTTTGTTCCCCGCTTGAGGCGGAGCGCATACACAAGCATTGCGGCCCTGAATTCCTGACCGTTACCCCCGGCGTTCGCTTTGCGGGAGGCGACGCGGGCGATCAAAAGCGCGTTGCAACACCTGCGTTAGCCAAGGCCATAGGCTCGGATTACATTGTGGTCGGACGGCCGATTACCCAGGCTGAGAATCCCGTAGCAGCATACCGCCGATGCGCGGCGGAATTTATCGGATAAGGAGGATGCATAATATGGAATCATTCACCAAAGAACGCATTGCCCGCGGCCTGCTCTCCATCGGCGCGGTGTTTCTGCGCCCGCAGGAGCCGTTTATCTGGGCAAGCGGCATTAAAAGCCCCATCTATTGCGACAACCGCCTAATACTCACCGAACCGAATGTGCGGGACGATGTGGAGCGCACCATTGCCGAAACGGTACAAAGAGAGTATCCGCAGGCAGAGGCGCTCATGGGTACAGCCACGGCCGGCATAGCCCATGCCGCCATAGCCGCCCATATGCTTGGATTGCCGATGGGCTATGTACGCTCAGGCAGCAAGGATCACGGGCGCAAGAACCAAATTGAAGGCAAACCCGTGCAGGGCGAAAAGGTGGTTGTTATTGAGGACCTTATCTCCACCGGCGGCAGCGTGCTGGACGCGGTAAGTGCATTGCGCGATGCGGGTGCAGAGGTGCTGGGCATAATCAGCATATTCACATACGGTATGCAGAAGGGGCTTGACCGACTGGCGGCGGCCAATGTCCGCAACGTAAGCCTGACGGATTTGGACACAGTTGTCCGCGTGGGAGCGGAGGAGCACTACATCACCGAAGCGGATGTTTCGCGGCTGCTGGCATTCCGCGATAATCCGTCCGACGAAAGCTGGATAACAAAAGGAGGAACAAACTGATATGAACAGCCTTATAGACATTTTCGATCTCACCCCACAGGAGATTATGGAGCTGATAAACATGGCCTGCGACATTATCGACCGTCCGGCCGCCTATGCGCACAAGTGCGACGGGAAAATATTGGCTACGCTATTCTTTGAACCGTCCACACGCACCCGCTTGAGCTTTGAAAGCGCAATGCTCTCGCTTGGCGGGCAGGTGCTCGGCTTCTCAGAGGCTAAAAGCTCCTCGGCCGCCAAGGGCGAAAGCGTGGCGGACACCATTCGCACCGTAAGCTGTTACAGCGATATAATCGCCATGCGCCACCCCAAGGAGGGCGCGCCGTTGGTGGCTTCCATGCACTCGCCCGTACCCATTATAAACGCAGGCGACGGCGGCCATAACCACCCCACGCAAACGCTTACGGACCTTCTTACCATACACAGGGAGAAGGGGCACTTTGACGGGCTGACGGTTGGCCTGTGCGGCGATCTTAAATTCGGGCGCACGGTGCATTCCCTTGTAGCCGCCATGAGCCGTTATCCGGACGTGCGCTTTGTGCTGATTTCCCCCGAGGAATTGAAGCTTCCGCGCTATGTTAAGGAGCAGTACATTAAGAACCCCGGCATACCATATATTCAGTCCGCCTCGCTGGAGGAGGTCATGCCGCAGCTTGATATTCTGTATATGACCCGTGTGCAGCGTGAACGCTTTTTCAACGAGGAGGACTATCTGCGCCTGAAGGACAGCTATATACTAACGCCGGAAAAGCTCCGCGGCGCAAAGGAGGATCTGCGCATTTTGCATCCGTTGCCGCGCGTGAACGAAATTTCGGTAGCGGTAGACAACGACCCCCGCGCCTGTTACTTTAAGCAGGTGCAGTACGGCAAGTATATCCGCATGGCGCTTATACTTAAAATGCTTGGCATAGAATAACAAATTATATTATAAGGAGGAAAAAGGCATGATAATAGACGCCATCCAAAACGGCATAGTGATAGACCATATAACGGCGGGCAAGTCAATGGAGCTGTACAGCATACTCGGCCTTGGCGAGCTGGATTGCACCGTTGCAATTCTTAAAAACGTCACCAGCAGGAAGCTGGGCCGCAAGGACATTATAAAAATAGACCGCGAAATGGAGCTTGATTGGGACTTGATAGGCTATGTTGACCCAAGCATAACCGTGAACATAATACGCGGCGGTGAGCTGAAGGAAAAGCGCAAGCTTAATCTGCCCGAGCGCATACGCGGCGTGCTGAAGTGCAAAAATCCGCGCTGCATTACCTCCGTTGAGCAGGAGCTGCCGCAGGAATTCATATTGACCGACCGCGAAAAGCGCGTGTACCGCTGCATCTACTGCGAATCGCAGGCGGGAGCATAACGGGCAAGGGGCAAAAGCCCTGCGGCTAAAATCTATCTCGGCGGGAGTCGCCGTTGCAGATCCCGCCGGGAGAAGTGTGAAAAGCATTGATTGTGATTTAGCATGATGCCGTGTCGGGAATTGACTTTTGCTGTCGGTTCTGCGATAATTAAAACATTGAAGCACAGGCAACTGACGGAACGTGGAGCACCACATGGGAGCCTGCTGTTATACGTACTGTCGACCGTCTGGGCAAACCTTTTTTCCATGGAGCACCATGGGAAATGGTTTACCCTTTTTTATTTGATTTTAATAAGGAGAATCGCATGAAAAAAGTTGCAGTTGTTATGGGAAGCGACTCTGACTGGCCTGTTGTAAAGGCGGCGTGTCAGCAGCTTGACGCATTCGGCATCCCCTATGAAGCGCATATCCTAAGCGCCCACCGTTCTCCCGCCGCCGCTGCGGACTTTGCCAAAAACGCACGCGCCAACGGCTTCGGCGTGCTTATCTGCGCCGCAGGAATGGCGGCACACTTAGCCGGTGCTTTCGCCGGCAATTCCACGCTTCCGGTTATAGGCATCCCCATGAAGGGCGGCGCTATGGATGGGCTGGACGCCCTGCTTGCCACGGTTCAAATGCCAAGCGGCATACCCGTGGCTACCGTGGCCATCAACGGCGCTAAAAACGCCGCCGTGCTTGCGGCGCAGATATTGGCCGTAAACGACGATGCGCTATCCGCAAAGCTTGACGCGCAGCGGGCGGATATGGCGAAGCAGATTGCCGCAAAGGAAGCAAAGCTTCAAATGGAGCTGAATTGCCAATGCTTAATGCAGGCAAAGCGCCTGCCCGATAAAGACTGATAAAAACCGAAAACAAATTCATTTTGGAGGTACAATTATGAAGCTCGTTTACACTGGCAAAACCAAGGACGTTTACGCATTGGATAACGGTAACTACCTGCTTAAATTCAAAGATGACTGCACCGGAAAAGACGGCGTGTTCGATCCGGGTGAGAATGCCGTGGGCCTGACGATAGACGGTGTTGGCGATGTGAACCTGCGCATGAGTATCTATTTCTTTGAAAAGATTAACGCCGCCGGAATAAAGACCCATTTTGTCGGCGCCGATTTGAAAAACACCACAATGGAGGTTCTTCCTGCCAAGGTTTTCGGCCACGGCTTGGAGGTTATATGCCGCCGCAAGGCCGTCGGCTCCTTTATCCGTCGCTACGGCGACCTTATCGAGTCCGGCGCAGATCTGCCATACTATGTTGAGACCACGCTTAAGGACGATGCTAAGGGAGATCCGTTGATTAACAAGGACGCGCTTGTTGCATTGGGCGTGATGAGTGACGAGCAATACGAGGAGCTGAAGTCTCAAACCCAGAGGATTACGCAGATAGTTGCCGATGATTTGAAGGAAAAGGGCATGGAGCTATATGATATCAAATTTGAATTCGGCTACGCGCCAGATGGCAGCGTTATGCTGATTGACGAAGTGGCAAGCGGCAACATGCGCGTTTATAAGAATGGTCAATATATTGATCCCATGACGCTCTCCGAGCTTTTCTTTGCGTAATGGGCGGCTTTTTCGGAGCATTTTCCCACCGCGATGTGGGACTTGATGTGTTTTTCGGCACGGACTACCATTCCCATTTGGGCACACGCCGCGGCGGAATGGTGGTCTACGGGCGCGAGAACGGATTCGTCCGCGAGATTCATGATATTGAAAACACCCCCTTCCGCACTAAGTTCGAAGGCGACCTGCGCGAGCTTAAGGGGCATATTGGCATGGGCTGCATAAGCGATACAGACCCGCAGCCGCTGTTGGTGCGCTCCCATTTGGGGCTGTATGCCATATGCACGGTTGGTATAATCAACAATACCGATGAGCTTATAGAAACGTATTTTTCCGACCATGGACATCAGTTCATGGCGCAAAGCAACGGAAAGGTCAATGTTTCGGAGCTTGTAGCCGCCCTTATAAACATGAAGGAAAATTTGGTGGACGGCATATTGTACGCGCAGGAGATGATTCGCGGCTCCATCACCATACTGCTGATGACGAAGGACGGCATTTTGGCCGCAAGGGATAGGCTTGGGCGTTTGCCGGTTCTTGTGGGCAGGCATCCTGACGGCAGCCTGTGCGTTTCGTTTGAATCGTTTGCCTATCACAAGCTGGGCTATGAGGATGCCCATGAGCTTGGCCCGCGGGAGATAGTGGCGCTGAACAGCGAAGGCTGCAAAACCGTTTCCCCTCCCGGCAAGGATATGAAGATATGCGGCTTCCTTTGGACATATTACGGCTATCCAAATTCCAATTACGAAGGCGTAAACGTGGAGGTAATGCGCTACCGCAACGGCGAGATTATGGCACGCAATGAAATTGCGCGCGGAGGGCTGCCGAAGGTTGACTATGTGGCAGGCGTGCCGGATTCCGGCGTGCCGCACGCCATAGGCTTTGCCAACCGCAGCGGCAAGCCGTTTGTACGCCCCTTTGTGAAGTACACTCCGACCTGGCCCCGCTCGTTTACGCCTACAAATCAGGACGTTCGCAATCAGGTTGCCAAGATGAAGCAGATACCCGTGCCCGAACTGATACAGGGTAAGAAGCTGCTGCTTGTTGATGATTCCATTGTCCGCGGCACACAGCTTAGGGAAACGGTTGATTTTCTCTATGAGTCCGGCGCGCAGGAGGTTCATATGCGCTCCGCCTGCCCGCCCATTATGTATAGCTGTAAATATTTGAACTTCTCCCGCGGCAATTCCGATATGGAGCTGCTTGCACGGCGCATGGTGCAGGAGCTGGAAGGGGACGAGGGGCATATGCATCTTGATGAATATGCCGATTCTACCACGGAGCGCGGACAATGCCTTTTGAAGTCCATATGCGAAAAGCTTGGTTTTGATTCTCTCGGCTATCAGTCTCTTGACGGCGTGATGGAGGCCATAGGCATAGATCGTGAGAAGGTTTGTACATACTGTTGGAACGGGAAGGAATGATTGATATGGAAAAATCCAGCTCTGCCGCCTACGCGGCAGCCGGCGTAGACATAACCGCCGGTTACAAGGGCGTTAAGCTCATGCGCGCAGACGTTCAGCGCACCTATATCCCGGGCGTGGTTTCCGATATCGGCGGCTTCGGCGGCCTGTTTGCCCCGAACATTGCCGGCATGACGGAGCCGATACTCGTATCCGGCACCGATGGCGTGGGTACCAAGCTGCGCATTGCAGAGCTTATGAACAGGCATGATACCATCGGCATAGACTGCGTGGCCATGTGCGTAAACGATGTAATATGCTGCGGCGCAAAGCCACTGTTTTTCCTTGATTACATAGCCATCGGGAAGAACGTGCCCGAAAAGGTTGCGGCAATCGTATCTGGCGTTGCGGATGGCTGCGTTCAGGCGGGATGCGCCCTGATCGGCGGCGAAACGGCCGAGCATCCGGGCATGATGGCCGCTGACGACTATGATTTGGCGGGCTTCACAGTTGGGCTTGTGGACAAGCCTAAGCTAATCGATTCAAGCCGCATGGCGGCGGGGGACGTGGTGCTTGCGCTGCCCTCATCGGGCTTCCACTCCAACGGCTATTCGCTTGTACGCAAGGTGTTTGACGTGGAAAAAGCCGACCTTGGCAAATACTATGACGAGCTTGGCGAAACGCTGGGCGAGGCGCTGCTGCGTCCTACAGTAATTTATGTTAAGCCCGTGCTTCGCTGCATTAAAGCCGCGGATGTTAGGGGCATCAGCCATATTACCGGCGGCGGATTTTATGAAAATATTCCCCGCTGCATACCCGACGGCCTTTGCGCAAAAATCAACAGGGCTACCCTCAAAACGCCCGCCATATTTAACCTGTTGCAGAAGCAGGGCGGCGTAGACGAACACGATATGTTCAATACCTTCAATATGGGCGTGGGCATGGTGGCGGTCGTTAGCCCAAATACCGCTGATGCGGCGCTCTCCGCATTGAAGGCGGAGGGGATAGACGCTTATGCTTGCGGCGAAATCGTCTATGGCGAGGAAAAGATAGTCTTGGCCTGAACGCACCCAAAGCCGCGCCGGCTTGCGGCTGTCGGCAAAGGAGAAAAACGACTATGAAAAAAGCTAAGATTGCCGTGCTTGTTTCAGGCGGCGGCACAAATTTACAGGCCCTGCTGGAAAGCGAGCAGCGCGGCGAGAACCCCAACGGTAAAATCGTTCTGGTCGTCGCCAGCAAGCCCGGCGTCTATGCATTGGAGCGCGCCGCGAATTTTGGCGTGGAATCCGCCGTCGTCAGCCGCAGGGACTACGCCAGCAGCGCCGATTTTGACGCCGCCCTGCTGGGCGTTTTACAGGCCCATGACATCGATGTGGTCGTGCTGGCAGGCTTCTTGAGCGTGCTGGGTGAGCGTGTCATTGCGGCCTACCGCAATAAGATCATCAATGTTCATCCGAGCCTGATTCCCAGCTTCTGCGGTCCCGGTTTCTATGGGCTGAAAGTGCATGAGGCAGCGCTGGCCCGGGGCGTCAAGCTGACCGGCGCAACTGTGCATCTGGTCAATGAGGAATGTGACGGCGGGCCGATCCTGCTGCAAAAGGCCGGCGCAAACGGCCGCTTCATCGCGGACGGCGTGCCGCAGAACCTGCTGCTGGTCGTGCTGCTGGTGATGGTCATCGGTGCTTGCATCGGCTTCGTCAATGGCTTTGTTATGGCGAAGTGGAAGCTGCACCCGTACATCATCACGCTGGCGATGCAGATGATTACCTACGGCATCTACCTGACGGTTTCCAACTCCAAGCAGGTTTCCAGCCTTGACCCGAGCTACACCACCAGCTTCGTCACCAAGTCGTTCGTGAAGTTCGGAACGACCTCCGTGCCGATGTATGTGGTGCTGGCCATCTTCGTGACGGCCATCATGTGGGTGGTATGGAACAAGACGACCTTCGGCAAGAATATGTTCGCCGTCGGCTCCAACGAGGAAGCGGCGCGCGTTTCCGGCGTGAACGTCATGGCGACGATCATCGGCGTGTTCATGCTGGCTGGCGCGCTCTACGGCTACACCGGCTTTGTCGAGGCCGCGCGCCTCGGCTCCTCCACCGCGACCCTCGGCCTGAACTACGAGGCTGACGCGATCTCGGCGGCGGTTATCGGCGGCGTTTCCTTCGTCGGCGGCACCGGTAAGATCAGCGGCGTTATCCTCGGCGTGTTTATGATGCAGTTGATTATCTCCGGCATGACCTTCCTGGGCATCTCCGGCAACATCACCTACATCATCAAGGGCGCGGTCATCCTGATTGCGTGTATCCTCGATATGCGTAAGTACATGACCCGCAAGTAATTCATTCGGAAGCAAAAGAGGCTGTCAGGAATATCTTGACAGCCTCTCTTTGTACCGACACGAAACTCCTTCCGTCACGCCTGCGGCGTGCCAACCTCCGGCGTTTTTCATCGTCTGGATTCGCCACTGGCGGCGACGATTTCAAACGTCCCTCGAAGAGAGAGGCACTTGGAGCAAATACCGCTCTATCAAAAAATGCTTTTGAAGCGTGCACCCAAAGAGCTCCCTCGTCGAGGGAGCTGTCAGCGAAGCTGACTGAGGGAGTTAAGCAGCAAATCTAAGAATAACACTGAATCTGATAGGGGAGAAGTTTATGTCTGATGAAAACAAAAAGCCCGAAGAAGCGAAGAAGGACAGTGTGCGCCACAACTGGGTGACGGATATCTACGATAAGATGGATATTTCCGTGCGCACGCTGGATATCGCGCTGGTCGTGCTCTGCGCAATCGTCGTGTTTTGCTTTATCTACGGGGCAAAACACTGAAAACGAGAATAATTCTCAAAAACTTTTCAAAAAACGCTTGACAAATAGAAGAATCATAGCTATAATGATGATACAGATTCTCACTAAGCGAGGTGATAAGCGATGAAAGCCAAGATCAGCGCACAGGCGCAGACGGTTCTTGATATCTTGGCCGCGAAGCGCTGTCACCTCACCGCCGACGAGATTCTGGAAAGGCTGGACGGTATCGGAACGGCGACCGTCTACCGCGCGCTGGATCACCTGACGGAAATGGGGCTGATTCGCAGGCTCTCCCTCGGGAAGAAAAGCGCGGTATACGAATACATCCGCACCAATCACATGCATTTCGTGTGTGAACAGTGCGGAAGCGTGTACGATATCGAGGCCGATTTTACCGGCATGGCGGCGGAAGCCGCGAAATGCTGCGGGCACCGCGTCAACTGGTGCGAGGTAACGGCTCACGGCGTCTGCAAGGACTGCCTGAGCAGGCAAAAGGCGTCAACCGGCGAGGGCTGAGCGTTTAACGGCTCCCGGCGGCTCAACAGAGAACAAAAAATTAAGGAGGAAACAGGTATGAAAAAGTGGGTTTGCACGGTTTGCGGTTATGTTTGGGAAGGCGAGAATCCGCCGGAGAAGTGCCCGCAGTGCGGCGTTCCGGCCAGCAAGTTTGTCGAGCAGAAGGGTGAGCGCGCTTGGGCGGCCGAGCATGTGGTCGGCGTAGCCAAGGGCTGCCCGCAGGAGATCCTCGACGGTCTGCGCGCGAACTTCGCGGGCGAGTGCAGCGAGGTCGGCATGTATCTGGCGATGGCGCGTGTTGCGCACCGCGAGGGCTACCCGGAAATCGGCCTGTACTGGGAGAAGGCCGCCTATGAAGAGGCCGAGCATGCGGCGAAGTTCGCCGAGCTGCTGGGCGAGGTCGTGACCGACTCCACCAAGAAGAACCTTGAAATGCGCGTTGAGGCTGAGAACGGCGCGACCGAGGGCAAGTTTGAGCTGGCGAAGCTGGCCAAGCAGCATAACCTCGACGCGATTCACGACACCGTGCATGAGATGGCGCGCGATGAAGCCCGCCACGGCAAGGCGTTCGAGGGGCTGCTCAAGCGGTATTTCGGCAAGTAAGAAATTCAGATATTGTTTGAAAAATGAGGGTTGCATCTTGAAAGAGGTGCAGCCCTCTTTTCGCGTAGAGTGGTACAAAAGTTGTACGCTGAGTTTCAAACTGCGTGAAAAAAGGGGTGAAAACAGCCCAAAGTGGTACATCGAAGAAGTGGTACATATTTCGTGGCTACAGGATGGTGCAGAACTTATAAACGAAAGCATATGGACTGAGTTTCAAATAAATAAAGCGAAAGAATCCTTCACATTCCTTCGCTTTTGTTTTTTGTATCGAGCAGGCGGTTGATTAGACCTAAGAGCATCAGCAAATCGGCTTCGCTTAGCTGTTTCATGCCGCTGACCGCCTTTTGAATCAATTCAGGATTTTGCGTTCCTTCATCGAAAAACTGCGCGGGGGTTAAGCTGAAATAATCACAGATAGCGAAAAACTCCTTGAGCGGCGGAAGCGCTTTGCCTGACGAGATGTTGTAGACATAGCCGCGACTATGCCCCAAATCGTAACTCATCTGGTATTCTGAAACGCCCTTTTTCAGCCGAAGCGTGGTTATCCGCTCACGGACAAAATCTTCATTCATCGCTATCACCTCTTGATTCAATGATAGCGGACTTCCGAAAAGAATTAGTCGAATAATTTTTGTCTATTCTCGTTGAATAGACATTTATTTTATGTTATAATTCATACAACGTCAAATGATATTGGCAAAAGAAAGCGGAGGGAAACATATATGTTTGATAACATCGGAGGAAAAAATAAAACGCTGGCAGAAGTAGTATGTATACTTGGTATCGTAGGCTCAGTGCTTTGGGCGATTGCCACTCTGCTACAAAGTAATTATCACCATGTTACAATACTCGAGAGCATACTTATCCTTGGATTAGGTTCTTTGGGTTCATGGGTAGGTTCATTTATTACTTATGGATTCGGAGAATTGATTGAAAACACAACAAGAATCCACGAAGATAATCTAGAGTTACAGAAAATATTGACATTGATAAAAAATAAGTCTGGAGAGATAGACCTTCAAGAAAACGGGGCAAGCGCAATATCTGATAATTGCGAAGGAAAAAAGACAAGTGATTCAAAGCAGGAAAATGAACCGCTTGAAATGTATAAAGTTGATCGCTCGGCGAATGAAATTGTGTGTCCTGTATGTGGCAAAGTCCAAAAACCTGACAGGAAGTTGTGCTGGAATTGTGGAGCACTTTTCACGGATGAAGAATAATTATATGTAATACAAACAGCAATCTCCTCTTTTCATCTTCGAAAAGAGGAATTTATTTATTTGATGAGAACTATATTTCCGCTTTCCACAGGCTTTGCAGACAAAAACCCCCGCCTCCCTTATTCAGAGCGGCGGGGGTGAATCTGCGGCAGAAAACGGGTTACAGCCCCATCTTTTCGACGTATTCCTCCAAACACCAGCCGTTTTGCGTGATGACGGCGGCGGCCTCTTGGCCGACATAGCGGAAATGCCAGCTCTCGGCGACAAAGCCCGTCAGCTTCTGCTTTTCGGCGGTGAAGCGGACGATGAAGCCGTATTCCGCGCAGTGCGCGTGGAGCCACTTCTGCTGCTGTGTGCCGGTGAAGCTCACGCCGGGCACGGTGATGTCAAAGGCGAGGCCGGTCTGATGTTCGCTCGTTCCGGCGGGGGCGACGGTGTTGTAGGTGGCGGACAGGCAGCGGTCGCGCGACCAATCCGGGTTATTCTTTCGATATTTGGCGACGGAGTTGTCCACCAGCTTCTGCTGCTCGCTGTACGTGCGATAGGCAGAGGAAATCTGGAAATTGGAAACGCCGTCGGCGATGGCGGCGGAGAGCATCTGCCCCAGCGCTTCGGTGGCGGTTCGGTCGGCCTTTGTGCCGGAATACTTGACCTTCACGATGTCGGCGGAGAGCACGTTTTCAATCGTCACCAGATCGGTCGGCGCGTCGTTCTTGCCGAGCTTGTGCTGACGATTGACCAGAATCAGGAAATCGGGCTTCGGCGCTTGATCGGCGGAAAGCGCGTTGCCGCTGTAGAGCAGCTCCTGCGTCTTTGCGCCCGCCAGCCCGTCGGCGCTCAGGCCGTTGACGGCCTGAAACCGGGTGACGGCCTCCTGCGTGTTTGCGCC